>Ga0209358_10002030_pt1 | contig 15680 bp, 12 predicted proteins | sample LauGreFa1BDMLBSN_2_FD_187574 | JGI IMG/M metagenome (GOLD analysis project Ga0209358, IMG submission 187574) | Freshwater lake microbial communities from Lake Michigan, USA - Fa13.BD.MLB.SN (SPAdes) (version 2) | ecosystem: Environmental > Aquatic > Freshwater > Lake | place: Lake Michigan, USA... | reverse complement strand
GCCCCAACGACAACGCAACGCATGAACGGCTCAGTTGCCAGCGAAGGTGGCGGCAATATCGCTGGACGATTCGCCAGAGCGACGCAAGACAACTGCCACAAAAGCTAAAGCAGCCATAGTGATTGCAAACAACATCACTGCCCCAACACCCCAGAACGGTTTAATTGTGCTCTTAGTTGCGCCAAGCAACGCCACTGGGAATGTCGTGCTCCCTGCTTCACTCACCAATGTCGAAATCACGGCATTGTCGAGGCAGAGCGTGAATGACAAGAGCGCACCAGCAATCAAAGCTGACGAAATCAATGGCAAGGTGATTTGACGGAAGGCTCGTGCCGGAGTTGCTCCCAGGTCGGCGGCGGCTTCTTCAAGCGATTCATCAAGACCGGCCAAACGCGCCCGCACGATCAATGTCACCACTGCACTTGCATACAACGATTGGCCAACCCACAACTTGTGAATGCCACCGCTGAAGGGGCCAATGCCGTTTGTGAACACATAGCCAAGAACTGGAACATCATTCAAACGTTGGAACCATGTCGCTAAAGCGATGGCGTCCATCACTTCTGGTGTCACCAAGATCAAAAACACGGTGGCCATGAAAATCTTGGTCCACACGCCCGGACGTCGCGCCAACGCAACTCCAGAAAAGCCTCCCAGAACAACCGCGATAATTGTCGCCCCAAAAGCAGCGAGGAATGAGTTGCGGATGGCGTCGCCAATTCCGGCGAAATCAAAAATGTCGCGATACCAGTCGGTCACTATTCCGTTCACCACGAAAGCTGCAATGAAACCAAGTGTCCCGATCCAATTCAGCAGACGTTTCGAGCCCTTTCCAGCCGCACTCAAGACACGTCGCAGAATCAGCGCTGCGGCGATGATCACAACAAAACGAGTCAAGACCGCCCAAGACGAACCGCTATTGAAAAGCTCACCCCACCATTTGATGCTGGTATGACCCGACCAAATCGAGAACGATGAGCCTTCATTAAATGAGTGTCGGAATACCAAGAGAATCGGTATGAACATGAAAAGCATGACGAGTGTGACCCAGATAGCCATGAGCAACTTCATGCCGTCCATCAGTCGGGCGCGACCAGGCGCAACCCGACGAACTTTGGCCGTCGTCCGCTGATGCATTGAACGACGCACCGCTTGAGTCAGTGGTTGCAGCGCCCGAATCAACCACGGGACAATCCAGACGATGGCTGCACCGGCCACGAGCGTCACCAGCACGGCACCAATCATCAAAATTGCCATTGCCGAGCCGAGCGGCCAGTTCTGTGCCTGCGAGAACTGCGAGGCAATCATTGAGCCGATCATGTTGCCTTTGGCGCCACCCAACACGGTTGCAGTGACGTAGTCGCCGCACATCGGGATAAAAGTCAACAAAACACCGGCCACAATGCCTGGTTTTGCAAGCGGCAAAGTCACTCCGAAGAAAGTTGCCAATCGGCCAGCACCCAAATCTTTGCTTGCTTCACGCATGCGAACATCGATGCGATCAAGGGCCACGAAAAGCGGCAAGATCATAAAGCCCAAGTAGTTATAGACAATGGCGATTTGTACTGCAGTCTGAGTTTCAAGAAGTTGAATACCGCGATCGCCAACCAAACCAATATCGGTGAGCCATCGCGACAACTCGCCATTTGGCGCAAGCGGAATACGCCACGCCACGGTGCGGATCAAGAACGACGTAAAGCTCGGAATGACTACCAATGCCAAGATGATGGTTTTCCACTTTTCGCTCACCTTAAAGGCCGCGAAGTACGCCACCGGCAAACCGATCAGCAAACACATCAATGTTGCGATCACCGAAATTCGTAAAGTCGATTTGAACGTCTTGAAGAATGTTTCGTCGAAGACTTCCGAGTAATTACCCGTTGTCAACTTGCTTAAGTCAACGGGAAGTAAGCGGGTCGCGTCCTTTGTTCCAAACGAATAGACAACGATAAAGGCGATCGGGATAACGAAAAACAGCAGGTACCAAATAATCGACGGGATGGCGAGGGCAAACTTTGGCCCTCGCCATCGTCGTCGACTAGAAGAAGTAACTGCTGTGGTCAACCTTGATCAGGCCCCGGCCTTGGCCTTCATCTTGTTGATGATGTCAACTTGACGATCAATCGCTGACGTGATTTCTTGCGTGTGCATCGTGGCGACAGCAGCATCATCAAAGAAAATCATGTCGGCAAATTCAACATCGGGAGCCAATTCAGAAATCAACTGCGGCATTGACTTCATGCCGGTGTGATAACCGTGGTACTGCAGTTCCTGAATTGAAATCTCGGGGATGAGATCCCAGTTGATCCACGCATGCGCGGCTTCAACGTTTGGTGCACCAGCGGCGATGCAATAAGTGTCCATGAACAATTCAGTGTCGGGTGAACCAACTGCCCACTTCCACACGGTCGGGTCGCCGCCGGCTTCGGCGATGCGGAAGTACGCCTGACGAGCATCGCCGTTCCAGGCCATCGACAAAGCGTAGGCGCCTTCAGCGATTGCGGTGCTTGGGTAGCTGTCGAACTTCTTGATGTGTTGCGCCAATTCGTCAACCAAGAATGCCTCACAGGCGTCGAGGTCGGCAGCGTCAGTTCCGTTCCAGTCTTTGCCGTTCGCCCAGCACCAGGCGCCCCAAACGTTCGGGCCAGTGTCGATCACCGAGCAGTTACCACTGGCTTCGTTCATGCAGGCATCAAAGAAGTCCTGCCAAGTCACCAAGTCTTTGGTGATAACGGTGCTGTCCCACATGAATCCGGTTGTTCCCCAGTTCTTGCACACCGAATACTCATTGTTGGGATCCCATGCTTGACCTAAGTAAGCGGGATCAACGTTGACCATGTTCGGGATCAACGACGTGTCGAACTTCTGAATGAGTCCCTTTTCAATCATCTGCGGGATGTACGGACCAGTCGGAACGACGATGTCGAATCCGCTGTTTCCACCCGACGTCGCCAACTTCGTGATGAGGTCTTCGTTGCTGTTGAAGTAATCAACTTTCATTGAGACGCCAATGGCATCTTCAGCCTGCTGACCAACCAACAACGGGTCGTTGTAGTCGCCCCAGGTGTACATCGCCAGAGTTCCAGAGGCGGCGTTAATCACGCGGCTCCAGTCGCCCGATGCCAAAGTTGAACCACTCGGTGGATCTGTGCTGTCGCTGCCATCAGTTGCCGGAGCGGACGAATCATCGTCGCCACCACACGCGGCAACAACAAGCGCCAAACCAGCGGCCGCTGAACCCATTTTGAAGATGGCGCGACGCGTCAACTTCTCATGAAAACTTTCAGGTGCCAACATACGCAACTGCGGGATTTTGTCATTGGTGGTCATGGGATTCTCCTTCTTTTTGATGGATATTGCTATGTATTGAAAAGTATTGAAAACGTGTGCTGAAACTTTTAGTTGTCGTGAATCTCTTCGTCGCCGTCGGTCATCACGATGTCTGCTTGTCGAGCCGAGAAGAGGTACACATCATCGTCGGACCAATGACAAAAAACATTGTCACCTTGCTGAAAACGCGCGGCATGCGCTCGTGGCGTGAGCACCAACAGGTCGCGGTCTTTGACCGTGACGACGTACTGCAGAACATCACCAAAATGAGACACGCCAGCAACAACGCCCGCGGTGACATTGTTTGATTCGGCGGGGCGCTCTGCCGACAAATTGATGCATTCGGGGCGAACTGCCGCAAGTGCCGGCTGACCATTCGGAACGTCTTCCTCGGGGCGACTCGCAACGAACTCGGTGCCGTCGTCAGCGCGAATACCGTGCTCGGTGGCAAGACCTTGCCAGAAGTTGTTGCGCCCGATGAAACCAGCGACGAAGGCCGATGATGGATGCTCGTACACAGTCTCGGGGTCGCCGAGTTGCTCGATGTGCCCATCGAGCATGATCGCGATGCGATCACTCATGCTCATGGCTTCTTCTTGATCGTGCGTCACGAAAACAAAAGTGATGCCGAGGCGACTCTGCAACAACTTCAGTTCGATCTGCATTTCTTCGCGCAGTTTGCGATCGAGCGCACCAAGAGGTTCGTCCAACAACAACACGCTGGGGCGATTGACGAGAGCTCGGGCAACGGCAACACGCTGTTGTTGCCCACCCGACATTTGCCGGGGCTTACGCTCGGCCAATTTGCTCATCTGCACCATGTCGAGGGCTTCGGCAACTTTTGCTGCAATCTCCGACTTCGGAACACCTTGTTGACGCAAGCCGTATGCCACATTTTCAGCGACAGTCATGTGCGGAAACAATGCGTAGTGCTGAAAGACCGTGTTGACGTCTCGCTTATAAGGAGGAACACCTTGCACGTATTCGCCGCTGATGCGAATAAAGCCCGAATCAGGCTGTTCAAAACCGGCCAGCATGCGCAATGTCGTGGTCTTGCCACAACCGCTGGGGCCGAGCAACGATAAGAACTCGCCGGGCTTCACCAACAGATTGACTGAGTCGACGGCAACCATTGAGCCGAACCGTTTTGTTACACCCTCAAGTTCGACTGCACCTCGGTCACCACTCACCTGTCGGGTCCCCCATTCTGACTGATCGACGTCGTCTCATTCCTCTGCACTCGTAAGTGCTCAGATGCGACTATAGGACACTTGAACCGCTGGTGAAACTTATTCTGAACCCTGAAACACCGAGTTAACCTAGAAACCAACCCTAGGAGTTTGCGTGAACACCCCCATCAATGACCCGTCCGACCTCATGGCCCTTGGGCAGAGGCACCTCTGGGGCCATTTCACCAACCTGTCAGCCGTTCAGCGCCTCGGATTACCCATCATCAACCATGGCGAAGGCGCCTATGTATATGACTCAAATGGCAAGCGCTACCTCGATGGTCTCTCGGGGCTGTTCACAGTCAACGTCGGCCACGGGCGGGCCGAGCTTGGTCAGGCCGCTGCCGAACAGAGCGAGAAGCTGGGCTACTTCCCGCTCTGGAGCTTTGGCCACGAACCCGGCATTCGCTTGGCCGCCAAATTGGCTTCGCTCGCCCCTGGTGACCTGAACCGCGTGTTCTTCACAGCAGGTGGAGGCGAGGCAGTTGAATCAGCCTGGAAACTGGCGGTGCAGTACTTCACCAATATCGGTCAACCCGATCGTCGCAAGGTCATCAGTCGTTACTACGCGTATCACGGCACATCGCTTGGCGCGCTGAGCATTACAGGCATCCCCGCAATCCGCGAACCTTTCGAGCCACTCTTTTCGTGGGCGATCAAAGTTCCGAACACCAGCCAATACCGCTGCGGCATGTGCGCTGAACAAAATGCCTGTTTACTTGATTGCGCCGACGAAGTTGAACGCACCATCTTGCGTGAAGGACCAGAGACGATCGCCATGGTGGTCATGGAGCCAGTACAAAACACTGGTGGCGCATTAGTTCCTCCACCCGGGTACTGGAAGCGCATTCGCGAGATCTGCGACAAGTACGGAATCTTGCTGGTCTCTGATGAAGTGATTTGTGGCTTCGGACGCCTCGGCTATTGGTTCGGCTGCGAGCGATTTGAGTATCAGCCCGACATGATCACTTTTGCCAAGGGTGTCACGAGTGGTTACGCACCACTTGGCGGGGTCATCGTCAGCGATCGCTTGGCTGCACCATTCCTTGAAGGTGAATCCTCTGTGTTCTTGCACGGGCTCACGTTTGGTGGTCATCCGGTGTCGTGCGCTGTTGCGCTTGCCAATATCGACATCATGGAGCGCGAAGACCTCTTAGGAAATGTGCGACGCAACGAAGCGATTTTTGACGAGGTCATGGAAGGACTGCGTGATCTCCCCTTTGTTGGTGATGTTCGTGGTTGTGGCTACTTCAGAGTTGTTGAACTCGTGAAAGACAAAGCAACGAAACAATCGTTCACCGACGACGAGTGCAACTGGTTGTTACGCGACCAACTATCCCCGCATATTTATAACGCTGGGCTCATCTGTCGTGCCGACGATCGCGCTGATCCGGTTTTGGTGTTGTCACCAACATTGGTGTGTGGCGAAGAAGAACTTCGCTTCATTGGCAAGGTACTTGCCGATGCGCTCAATCATGCCGCGACAGCTTTTAGTACTCGTTAGCTTTCGAGATTGGCCATGACGTGCTTGATGCGCGTGTAATCCTCAAGTGCGTACATTGACAAGTCCTTGCCGTAACCCGATTGCTTGAATCCGCCATGAGGCATTTCGGCAACCATCGGAATGTGCGTGTTCACCCAGACACAACCAAAGTCAAGACGCTTCGTCATGCGCATCGCTCGACCAAAGTCTTTGGTCCACACACTTGAGGCCAAACCGTAATCAACACCGTTAGCCCAACGAACTGCTTCATCTTCTCCGTCAAATGATTGAACCGTGATCACTGGACCAAAGATTTCGGTCTGAACCATTTCGTCGGTCTGGCGCAAGTTGCTCACAACTGTTGGTGCAAAGAAGTAGCCCGAACCAGATTGACGCGAACCGCCAGCATTCACTTCGGCATGTGTTGGCAAACGATCAAAGAAACCCGAAACACGTGCCAATTGATTGGCATTATTCACTGGCCCAAAGAGCACGTCTTCGTTATCGGGCATTCCACATTGGGTGGCTTTCGCTTGTTCGGTGAGAGCTGCGACGAAGTCTTTGTACACCCCAGCCGAGCACAACACGCGTGTTGCCGCCGTGCAGTCTTGACCTGCATTGAAAAACCCTGCCATCGCGATTCCTTCGGCGGCCGCTGCGATATCAGCATCGTCAAACACAATGACCGGCGCCTTACCACCGAGTTCTAAGTGCACGCGCTTCAAACTCTTTGACGCCGACTCGGCAACTTCCATACCGGCACGCACCGAACCAGTGACACTCACCAACGATGGCGTCTGATGCGACACCATGGCACGACCAGTGTCGCGGTCACCACAAATGACATTCATAACACCTGCTGGCAAAAACTCCGCACAAATCTCGGCCAACAACGTTGTGCTCACTGGAGTCGTGTCACTGGGCTTCAAGACAACGGTGTTGCCTGCAGCAATCGCAGGAGCAAACTTCCAGACGGCCATCATCATCGGGTAATTCCATGGCGCAACCTGTGCACACACGCCAATGGGTTCACGGCGAATGTAACTCGTCATGTTGGGCACATATTCGCCCGCACTCTTTCCTTCAAGATGCCGAGCAGCAGTCGCAAAGAAACGCACATGGTCGACCATCGGTGGAATTTCTTCCGAGCGAGTCATTCCAATGGGCTTGCCGCAGTTTTCCGATTCAAGAGCGATGAACTCTTCGGCTCGCGCTTCAATTGCATCAGCAATTCGGAACAACGCCAGCGAGCGGTCTTTCGGAGTCGAGTCGCGCCAAGTTTCAAAGGCGTCGGCGGCAACTTGCATCGCCTGATCGACGTCGGTTGATGCAGACAGAGGAGCATTTGCATACTGCTCCTCTGTCGACGGATTAATCACGGGGATCGTGCGACCGTCGGCCGCGTCGACGTACTTACCATTGACGAAATTTCGGTAGGTCTTCATGACCCCACTATAAGCGAATGTCAATTGGGTAAATTCAGTCCACCGAATTCAAATGACGATCAACGCTGTCAAAACTCTTGATTACCTAGGGTCACGCCACATGCGCCACATCGTTGGCCCATTGGGATGATGTATTTCACCGACCACTTCAAAACCAAACTTGCGGTAGTAGGGAACGTTTGTGTCTTTCGAAGATTCCAAATACGCACCAACACCTTCAGCATCGGCTTTTTCAAGAACGGCGTTCATCAGTGCTGCCCCATGTCCTTTACCTTGCTTGACAGGATCTGTACCAATAACTTCAAGGTAATAATGCGGTTCAGTCGGATGTAATTTTTCCATTCGACCGAGAACTGCTAGCGCACGAAAAATTCCCCACTTGTACGCCCGCAATGACACCGGCAGAGTTTTCACCACCATTTTGACGGGGACTTTCCAGTTCCCTGGAGTCCCCCAAAATGCTGCCGCCGATCGATCCGGCGTGGTCAACATCAGACCGTGCGACATAATGTTTCGCCCCAACATCTGGAACGCCAATGTGGCTCGGTGTTCGTCGTAACTTCCGCCCATGAGATAGATGAAAACAGGATCGTCAGCAAATGCCCGAGCCAAGCTGGCGGTCACGAGGGGCAGGTCTGAGATATCAGCTTGGACAAGGTCGGTCATAGGTGCACAGTATTAGGTTTATGGCATGGCAATTTCCCTTTCAGAACTCGACCTACCAGCAGTTGAATTCGACTTTGCCGATGCCGAAGAACACCGAAATGCCCTTCTCGCACTTTCAAAAGAATCTTGGATCGCTAAAGGTGTCTTTGCCTACCCGATTTTCAAATACGAGGACTGTGTCGCCATCTTGCGCGACAAGCGTTGGCACAGTGCAGCGGCCCTCGCAGCCGAGGCTTTTGGCGTCAATGACCCACGCCTCAAAGAACGCCGACGCGAGTCAATCTTGTCGGCCGAAGGCGATGTACATACTCGTCTACGTCGTTTAGTCGCTCCATCATTTTCACCCCGTGCGGCCGATCGCTTGCGTCCTTTCATGCGCGAGGTGATGAATTCGCTCATTGACCCTGTGGCAAAAAATGGCAAGTGCGATCTGGCGACCGACATTTGTGATCCGTACCCAATTCCGATCATTTGTGAATTACTCGGTGCACCAAAAGAGGATTGGCAATTATTCAGTCGTTGGGCCGAGGACGTATTGCGAATTTTCAACGCCACTGCTTCAGAAGAATTAGATGTGATCTTCAAAGCCCAAGACGAACTTGGCCAGTACACCCGTCAACTCATCGCCGATCGTCGTTCGCGCCCCGCCGATGATCTGATCACCAGTTTGATTGCTGCCGAAGAAGCTGGCGACAAGCTTGACGAGGCCGAACTCGAAATGATGGTTGAAGCAGTCATCGTTGGCGGCACCGACACCACGCGTAATCAACTCGGTTGTTCAATCGCGCTGTTCGCCGAACATCCCGAACAATGGAAGCTACTCGCCGAACAACCCGAACTCGCGGGCAAAGCTGTTGAAGAAACCATGCGTTATTTCGGAGCTGTTCGTGCCACCGGGCGATTCGCCAGTGAAGATATTGAATACAAGGGCGTGTTGTTCCCCAAAGGAACTTTGGTGACACCATCGTTGTCAATTGCCAATCGAGACGAAACTGTTTTCAATTATGCCAATATTTTTGACATCACCCGCGAGCCGGCCGGCCAACCGCAGATGACCTTCGGATCGGGAATCCACTATTGCCTCGGCGCTGCGCTTGCTCGCGCCGAACAGCAAGAAGCCCTGCCGATCATGGCCAAGCGTATGAAAAACCTCCGCATCGACGGCACGGTGACATGGAAGCCATCGACCGTCGCCATCTTCGGGCCAGAGAACATGCCGATCTCCTTCGACGCTGAATAGTTTTCAATACTTCCCTGACGAGCTCATACGCCTATCGTTGGAGGCATGAGCGCAACCAAGACAATGAAACTCGGCTACAACACCGGCTATTGGTCGGCTGGTCCCCCGGCTGGTGCCGACGAAGCAGTCAAAGAAGCCGACCGTCTGGGTTTCGACTCCATCTGGACTGCCGAGGCCTACGGCAGCGACGCTCTCACACCACTCGCCTGGTGGGGCGCCAACACCACGAACGTTCGTCTCGGTACCGCCATCATGCAGATGAGCGCTCGCACACCAACCGCAGCCGCAATGGCAGCGATCACACTCGACCACTTATCGAATGGCCGTTTCATCTTGGGTCTTGGCGCCAGTGGTCCTCAGGTTGTCGAAGGTTGGTATGGCCAGGCCTATCCAAAGCCTCTCGCCCGCACCCGTGAGTACATCGACATCGTGCGCCAAGTGTTGGCTCGCGAAAAGCCCGTTGAGTCACATGGCAATTTCTACGACTTGCCCTACACCGGAGCCGATGGCGCCGGACTCGGCAAGCCGCTCAAGTCAACAGTTCATCCGCTACGTCGCGACATTCCCATCTTCCTTGGTGCTGAAGGTCCGAAGAACGTTGCGTTGTCTGCCGAAATTTGTGATGGCTGGTTGCCCTTGTTCTTCTCACCAAAAGAAGACGGCTTCTATCGCAAGTGTCTGAACGAAGGTTTTGCAAAGTCCGGCGAAGCCAACAAAGCCGACCGCTTTGAAGTTGCATCGACCGTGATGATGATTCCCGGTGATGACGTTGAAAAGTGCGCCGACATGGTGCGCCCGTTCTTGGCGTTGTACGCCGGTGGCATGGGTGCCAAGGGAGCAAACTTCCACTTCGAAGTTTTCGCCCGCATGGGTTACGAAGATGTCGCCAACAAAGTTCAAGAGTTGTACTTGCAAGGCAAGAAAGCCGAAGCAGCTGCCGCGATTCCGTTGAAGATGGTTGAAGATATTGCTCTCGTCGGTCCGCCCGCAAAGATCAAAGACGAATTAGCGATGTGGAAAGCAACCTGTATCACAACCTTCTTGGTGAGCGGACCCGCACAAGTTCTTCCGTTCTACGCCGACCTCATCAACGGCTAATCAACAAGGCGATAGCAACATGAGCGAACTCTCTTCACTGTCGGTCGCTCAACAACGCGAATTACTCGCATCAAAACAGGTCACGTCTCGTGAACTTGTTGATGGTGCCCTCGCACGCATCGAGCAGGTGCAACCAGATTTGAATTGCTTCGTCGAAGTGTGGGCCGACGAAGCCCGTGAACGTGCAAGGTCTGTTGACATCTCAACTGGCGGGCTCGCTGGAATACCTATTGCCATCAAAGACACGTCGTCATGGATCGGACATCGCAGCACGTCAGGTTCGCGAATCTTTGAACACAATGTCGCTCGCCATACCGATGCGGTTGTGCAAAAACTTCTTGATGCCGGCGCAATCATTGTGGGAAGCACGAACACTCCCGAATTTGCTCATGCCGGAATCACCGACAACTTGTTGTGGGGAGCCACTCGCAATCCGCATAACCACGACCGCACAACAGGCGGTTCAAGTGGCGGTTCGGCTGCTGCCGTTGCCAGCGGATGTGTTGCGCTGGCCGAAGGTAGCGACATGGGCGGGTCAGTGCGCATCCCGGCTTCATGGTGCGGAATCGTTGGACTCAAACCATCACTTGGTCGAATTCCGATGACTGCTTTGCCTGGTTTGTTTGACACCTTGTCGCACCACGGGCCACTCGCCCGCACCGTCGACGACGTATGGGAGTTCTTGCTGGCAACACAAGGACCATCCATGGCTGATCCATTCTCGGTACACGCACCGCTCACCCGACCTCTCGCCACCGACATCAACGGAATCAAGATTGGGTTGTCCATCGATCTTGGTTGTTGGGATGTTGATCCCGAAATTGCTACCGCTGTCCAAGAGACTGCCCAGCAACTCACACAACTCGGTGCAGTTGTACGCGATGCCAATCCCAATTTCACTATTCGCGACGGCGCACTGTGGCTCGAGATGTGGGGCATCTTTATGGCCGCCTATTACGGCCATTTAGTTGAAGAACATCAATCAATCATGGATCCACTCGTGGTCTGGTTGATTCAACTTGGCGAATCCTTTAGCGCCGTCGACGCCAAGCGCATGGAAATTGAACGTACGAATTTTTGGAATCGTGCAACTCAACCTTTGCACGATCACGATGTGTTGATTTGCCCAACAATGTCACAGGCGCCTGGCCCCGCGACAAAGATTGACAACATGTCACGCCCAGCACTTCCCGATAATGGTTTGTGTCAATCAGAAGACATGACATCAGTCTGGAATTTGGCTTCGCCTCTGCCGATCGTGTCGGTGCCATGCGGCCAACACTCGTCAGAGAAAAATGCCGGACTTCCGATTGGACTACAAGTGGTTGGCAAACCAGGTCGCGAAGACCAAGTGCTCGCAGTAGCCGCAACTATTGAAAAGTTACGAAAGTAACTAGTCGCAACACGAGTCGCGCCAACCGCACGACCGACATTTGAAGTGCGCATGTTCGGGTGTCAAGTTGCCGCCGCACAACGGGCACTCAGAAAAAGTGCCGAGATTTGAACGACATGCACCACCATTGGTCGGTGGTGGAACAAGGTTTTCGAGCGGTCGAGTTGATGAATCCTGAGTCACATCTCTAGTTTGCCATTTCTCCACCCTCCGAACAGCGACTCTCACTAGGCTCAACAAGCCACCCTTGGCGTCCCATGTCTGACACTCAACTACCTCCCCTCCCTCACCGCCATCGTGCCGGTACAGCGCGAGCGGCTTTCTCATATCGCAATTACCGCTTGGTGTGGACGGGCATGTTGTTGTCGAACATTGGTACCTGGATGCAAAACCTGGCCCTGCCGGCTTACATCGATGACCGCACCGGGTCGGCCAAAATTGTGAGTCTTTTGGTTTTCGCACAACTCGGTCCGCTCTTGCTGCTCGCCATTCCTGGCGGAATCATCGCTGGCCGCTACAACCTCCAGCGCTATCTCTTGGCAATGCAGTGGGTGCAACTCGTTTTCTCACTTGTTCTTGCCGCAATCGTCAGTGTTGACGGCCCCATCTGGGCCTTATTCCTTGCGCAAACCGCCATCGGTGTTGGCAACGCTTTGAACGCTCCAGCCTTTCAAGCAAGTGTGCCGATGTTGGTCGACCGACGCGATCTCGCCGGCGCAATCAGTCTCAACTCGACACAACTCAACGGAAGTCGTGTTGCTGGTCCGGCCATCGCTGCGCTACTTGCAATTTGGGGAGTCAGCACTTCCCAAATCTTCATCATTAATGCCGCAACATATTTGTTCCTGATCATTTCTCTCTTTATGGTGCAGATTCCCGATATTCGCTCTGCCCCAACCGAGACTGGATGGCGCCGCGCACTTTCGGGGGTGAACATCGCGAAATCTCGTCGTGTGCTCTCTCGTCTGTTGATTTCAATGACGGCATTCTCGTTGTTCTGTTTGATTTATGTCGGACTCTTCTCGTCGGTCGCCCGTTTGAATTTTGGCATTAGCCCGGTGGGCTCGACATACCGCTGGCTGTACGCCGTGTGGGGACTTGGTGCACTCGTGGGCGCCTTAGCAACCGGAACTTTTCTCTCGCAATATCATCGACCCACCATCATTCGATGGGGCTTCGTCGGCTTCGCTATTGCACTCGCAATCTTTGCCAGCATCGAATCGGTGACATGGGCCTTCCCAGTTGGTTTTGTGCTCGGGCTTTTTTACTTCATGACGGCCAACGCCATGGTGACGGTCTTCCAGCAAAACCTTCGTGACAATGAACGCGTCACCGTCATGCCTCTTTGGTTTATGTCATTTGGCGGAACCGTCACTATCGGCGGACTGCTGGCAGGACCAATCATTGATGCAATTGGCGCGCGTTGGGTTTTGTTCTTCGGAGCGTTATTTGCCTTATTCTTGGCTTGGTGGGGCGATCTTGATCGACTGCCCAAAACTGCATTCTTGCTTCAGGACTAGACGTGATGATTACGTATGCGACTTGATCACGATCTTGTCGCGAACGAAGTCGTGATAATCATCGTCGGAAAATCCGATATCACCCAGAAGTGTTCGGTAATACATCATCTGCACGATCAACATGATGGTGAATATGCGTCGGTCAATTTTTAGACCCGACTCAAGTCTCGACTCAATGTAATCAAGGCCTGTTTCCCACCGCTGATGCATGTCTTGAGTGACTTTTTCAATTCGCTCGCGCAACGCCACGTTCTTGACCGATGTCGCCAAGATCTGCAAACGAATTTCCTGAACAAGCATCGCTTGCGGGTTATTCGGAGTCGGAAGGCTATTCACAATGTCGTCCAAGGTGATCACGTTGAGCGACTTCATATGGGCCATGTATCCCTCGTGGGCACGAGTAAGAATTTCGTCGTAAAGATCACCCAAGACCCGCGCCAGCAATCCGCCGCGATCGCCGAAGTACCGATACACCTGCGTGAGCGAATAGTGAGCTCCTGCCGCAACATCGGCGACTCGCAATCCAAGAATGCCATTCGTTTCAATCTCGCGTCGAGCACTGTCAATAATGGCTTGCTCAACTACTTGACGATCTTTGCTTCGTAGACCTACCACACCTCAATTATAGGACACACAGAAAGTTACTGGAACGCTCTAGTTTGGAACCACTGCATCAACAATGCGTTCAAGGCCAGCCACTCGGCTGCCTTTAACTAGAACTGCTGTCGAATCATCACACTGCCTGATTCGCTCAATCGCTTGATCAATTGACACAGCGGGCGATCCGTAACCATCGGTGCCCACGGCAATGATGTCAATGTTGTTCGCTCGAGCTAGTCGCGCGATATCTGTATAGGCCATTTCAGGATTTTCAATCTCGGCCATGACTCCGAGTACCGCCACTTTGCGGGTCGCAGAAATTTGAGCGAGTGTTTCGATCGCGGCAGCCATTGATGTTGGGTTGGCGTTGTAACAATCGTCCAAAAGCAACGCTCCGTTGCGGGTTGCCTTCATTTGCATACGGCGATCTGAAATGGTGGCCGACCGCAGCGATTCCACCATCTGACTTAATGGAACACCTAGTGCTTCACCAACGGCGATTGCAGCTGCTGCGTTATGCGCCATATGTCGACCAGGAATCGAAAGATTCAAACTTGCTGATCCCGAAGGAGTCACCACGTCGAATAATGCGCAGCCGCGCGCATCAAGACGTACGTCAGTGATGCGTACGTCTGCACCTACCGACTCGCCATAACTCACGACTGGCGCAACCGAACGCGAACGCATCGCCAGAACACGTTCATCGTCTGCGTTCAGAATGGCGACGCCCTGGGGTGGAAGTGCTTCAATCAATTCGCCCTTGGCTTGAGCTACCCCTTCAATTCCACCAACAAGTTCGGTGTGCGCTTCACCAACACGGGTGATGACTCCAATGTGCGGACGCGCGATTCGGCACAGATCGTCAATTTGTCCAAGTCCGCGCATGCCCATTTCGAGAACCAAGACTTCAGTCGTCAGCGGAGCATTCAAAATTGTGACGGGCAATCCTTGCTCGTTGTTAAAGCTGCGCACGTTGGCAACGACACGTTTCGCAGAAGACAGGGCCGCGACGATGAGATCTTTGGTCGATGTCTTACCCACCGAGCCAGTCACACCGATGACAACAGTCGATGCCGAGAACTGAGTTCGCCCCCATCGGGCCGCATCAATTAATGCCTTCGCCGTATCGTCAATAACAATCGCCGTCCCACCGAGTCCTGCAACAATCTCGGGACGAGACGTCAGATACGCACCAGCTCCCGCCTCAAGAGCATCGCTGATGAAATCATGTCCATCACGTTCGGCCACTATCGGCACAAAAAGCTGATGGTGCAACACCTGACGTGAGTCAAATGTTGCACCATCAAATTCAGTATCTGGTCCGACTAAGCGACCACCAATGGCATTCGCTAAATCGGAGGCGAGCAACTTCACGTATCAAACGGTAGTTGCTACACCCCGTCATTAGGTGTCAGCTGAATATCTGTCAGTGCTGAACGTCCTCGAGGGTCTCGCCGAGTTCGAACTTCACATACTCTTCGCCGGTGTCGACGGCGTTCTCGAACTGGATGACTCCCATTTCTTCGAAACGACGACGCAACCATGAATCGTTGCGATCCAAGAGGCCGAGTTTCTTACAGTTCGGAACGATCTTGGCGAACAGCATCTGCTGGAAGACTTCGCGCGTTGGGTCGTTGAGTACCAACGGCACGACGTCGCGGGGGTTAACACCCATG
>Ga0209358_10002028_pt1 | contig 15683 bp, 16 predicted proteins | sample LauGreFa1BDMLBSN_2_FD_187574 | JGI IMG/M metagenome (GOLD analysis project Ga0209358, IMG submission 187574) | Freshwater lake microbial communities from Lake Michigan, USA - Fa13.BD.MLB.SN (SPAdes) (version 2) | ecosystem: Environmental > Aquatic > Freshwater > Lake | place: Lake Michigan, USA... | reverse complement strand
GTTTTTGGCCATCGAAGGTGCTTTCCCGCCCGAGTTCGACGTCGAAAAAAACACCGGCTCAATGTGAGCGAAATCATTCTCCTGCTGCATGCGTTGCATGAGCACCGAACCCACCATACCGCGCCAACCAACCAGACCTACGAGTTTCATTTTGCTTCCTGCCTGTTAAATTTTCGTTATGCCAATCTGCGACTGATGTGAAAGTCAAAACTGCAACTTCATACTGGCCGCTGAAGCTTTACCGCATGAGGTTAGCTACGAAAGTCACTGGCTCCCAGCTTTCGCCGGGTGCGAGTGGGGAATTCGGGTCGCATGCGATCCGCCCACGTAGCAGTCATCACATACAAGTGATGAGGGCGGGTGTTTTACACTAGAGCCTTCACCACCGCATCACCCATCTCCGCCGTACCCACACGCGTTGTGCCTGCCTCGTGGATATCGGGTGTACGCAAACCTTGCGCAAGCACTTTCTTGACCGCAGATTCAATTCGATCGGCCTCAGCGGGCAGATTCAGGGAGAAGCGCAGCATCATCGCCGCTGACAAAATCGTTGCCAACGGATTGGCAATGCCCTTGCCCGCGATGTCAGGCGCCGAACCATGCGAAGGTTCATACAAGCCCTTGCTGTTGGCGTCCAACGAAGCCGAGGGCAGCATGCCAATCGATCCGGTCAGCATGGCAGCAGCATCCGAGAGAATGTCGCCAAACATATTGCCCGTCACGATAACATCGAATTTTTTAGGTGCACGCACCAGCTGCATCGCGGCGTTATCCACGTACATGTGATCCAGCTCGACGTCCGGATATTCTTTGTGAACATCGGTGACGATATCTTTCCAGAACTGGAAGGTCTCGAGCACATTCGCCTTGTCCACACTGGTCAGGCGCTTGCTGCGTTTCTGCGCTGCTTTGAATGCCACATGCGCGATGCGACGAATCTCGGGCTCCGAATAGCGCATGGTGTCAAAACCCTCACGCGCTCCTTTGAACGGGCCATCGGGCGCTTCGCGTACACCACGTGGCTGACCGAAATAAATATCACCATTGAGTTCGCGCACGATCAGGATATCGAGACCGGATACCACTTCAGGCTTGAGCGTGGATGCGCCGACCAGCTCGGGATAAAGAATCGCAGGACGGAAATTCGCGAACAAGGTCAGATGCTTGCGCAAACCGAGGATAGCCTGTTCGGGACGCAGAGAGCGCTCGAGCGTGTCGTATTTCCAGTCGCCGACGGCGCCGAACAAAATCGCATCAGCCTCTTTGGCGAGCTTGAGCGTGCCATCCGGCAGTGGATGACCGTGTGCCTCATAGCCCGCACCGCCCACGGGCGCTGTTTCCATTTCAAATTTCTGACCAAGCGCATTCAATACCTTGACGGCCTGTTCAACAATTTCGGTGCCTATGCCGTCTCCCGGCAGGATTGCGATTTTCATGATGATGGTCTGTGCTTCAGATAGTGTTAGCTAGCCAGGGAAAACGATGGATGTGGCGCTCTTCAAAGGCATGAATGGCGTCGGCCTGTTGCAGCGTCAGACCGATATCGTCAAGCCCGTTGAGCAGACAATGCCGACGGAAAGCATCAACATCGAAAGGAAAAACCGAGCTCGAATTACTGGTCGCAACGGTCTGCTTTTCCAGATCAATCACCAGACGGTAGCCCGGAAATGCCTTAACCTCATTGAACAACTGATCGACCTGGGCTTCAGTCAGAACGATGGGCAGCAAGCCATTCTTGAAGCAGTTATTGAAAAAGATATCCGCAAAACTCGGTGCGATCACGGCACGAAATCCGTACTGATCCAGCGCCCATGGCGCGTGTTCGCGCGAAGAGCCGCAGCCAAAATTTTTGCGCGCCAGCAGAATCGATGCACCCTGATAGCGTGCCTGGTTGAGGACAAAATCTGGATTGAGCGGTCGCTTGCTGTTATCCATACCGGGCTCGCCATGATCAAGATAACGCCATTCGTCGAACAGATTCGGTCCGAATCCGGTGCGCTTGATCGATTTCAGAAATTGCTTGGGAATGATGGCGTCGGTATCCACATTAGCGCGATCCAGCGGCGCGACAAGTCCATCGAGTAAAGTGAATTTATTCATGAGATATTATTTTTTGCTCGCGTCCTGAACTTTTTCACCCAATTTTTCGACATCCTTGCCGATACCATTGAGCGTGTTGCATCCTGAAACACCAAAGGCCAATGCGATGATCACAAGCACAAATTTTTTCATGGCTTTCCTCCTGAGGCGATTGATTTATAGCTGACGTACATCGACAAAGTGACCCGCGACACCGGCGGCGGCGGCCATGGCGGGGCTGACCAGATGCGTTCTTCCACCTGCACCCTGGCGTCCTTCGAAATTACGATTCGACGTAGAAGCGCAGCGCTCACCGGGCTCGAGACGATCGGCGTTCATCGCCAGACACATCGAGCAACCGGGCTCGCGCCATTCAAAGCCTGCGTCACGAAATATCTTGTCGAGCCCTTCACGCTCGGCCTGCTCCTTGACCAGGCCAGAGCCCGGCACGACCATCGCGAGTTTCACATTCGAAGCGCGAAACTTACCGCGCACCACAGCGGCAGCAGCACGTAAATCCTCAATCCGTGAATTCGTACATGAACCAATAAATACCTTGTCGATCCGAATATCGTTGATCGCTGTATTCGGCTTGAGGCCCATATAGACCAGCGCCTTTTCGATCGCATCGCGCTTGACGGGATCTTTTTCTTTGTCGGGATCTGGAACGCGATCATCCACAGCGACCACCATCTCTGGTGATGTACCCCAGGTCACTTGGGGACGAATGTCGGCTGCGTCAATCAACACCACTGCATCGAATTTTGCATCCGGATCGGAATGCAGGGTGCGCCAGTAAGCAACTGCCTGATCCCAGTGTGGGCCCACAGGCGCGAACGGCCTGCCCTTGACGTAATTGATCGTCGTATCATCGACGGCAATCATGCCGGCACGAGCGCCTGCTTCGATTGCCATATTGCAGACTGTCATGCGACCCTCCATGGACAATGCCCGAATGGCAGAGCCCGCAAATTCAATCGCATAACCGGTGCCGCCGGCTGTCCCTATCTTGCCGATTACAGCCAACACAATATCTTTGGCAGTCACGCCCGCACCCAGACGACCTTCCACCTGTACCAACATGGCTTTGGATTTTTTGGCCAACAGGGTTTGTGTGGCGAGTACATGCTCGACTTCAGAGGTGCCTATGCCATGTGCGAGACAAGCAAACGCACCGTGTGTGGAGGTATGTGAATCCCCGCATACCACAGTCATCCCGGGCAGCGTCGCGCCCTGCTCCGGACCGATCACATGAACGATGCCCTGACGCTTGTCCCGCATATTGAAATAGGTAAGGCCGTATTCGCGCGCATTGTCATCCAGCGTTTCGACCTGAAGACGCGATATCGGATCAGCGATGCCCTCTGCCCGGTGCGTGGTTGGTACGTTATGATCGGCCACCGCCAGATTGGCCGCGGTTCGCCAGAGCCTGCGCCCTGCCAGCTTAAGGCCTTCGAAGGCCTGAGGACTGGTGACTTCGTGCACCAGATGCCGGTCAATATAAAGAATGGTCGTGCCGTCCTCCGCGGTATGCACCACATGGGACTGCCAGAGTTTATCGTAGAGAGTTTGGGCCATGGCGGGATCGCGCGCAGGGCGCGCCTGATCGAGGAAAACAGCCCGCGATTATGCCATAGCCAGAGGGTGAAAAGCCGTTTCCGGACCGGTTCCAGGAGCCGGCAGCACCGACGAAAACCCGCTCGCGCTGCGCTACGACTAGCGGGCGCGGGCCTCTTTGTAGAGCGGCATGACCCGCTCGGAATAAACGGTCAGATCGCGCACACGATCCGAGCGCGAAGGGTGGGTGGACATGAACTTCGGCGGTTCCTTGCCGCCGACCTCACCCATTTTTTCCCAAAGAGTGATGGCAGCGCGCGGATCATAGCCGGCCCTCGCAGCTAATTCGACGCCCATACGATCGGCCTCGGTTTCATGGGCGCGCGAGTTGGGCAGGCCGAGCAAACCCTGGTAAGCGTATTCCATCCCCTTCTGCCCCACAGTGCCCACGCCAGCCACCGTCGCCAGAATCGTGATACCCACGTTAGCGACCACCTGCTCGGAGGCGCGCTCGCGCGAATGCTCGCGCAGCGCGTGTGCGATCTCATGCCCCATCACCGCAGCCAGTTCGTCATCGGTGATGTTGAGTTTTTCAATCAGCCCGGTGTAGACGGCGATCTTCCCGCCCGGCATACACCAGGCATTGACCTCGGACGAGCTCAGCACATTGATCTCCCAATCCCAGCGCACAGCATCGCTCCGAAACGCGGGAACTTGCCGTATCAGCCTATCGGCAATCGCGCGCACGCGCATGAGCTGTACAGAATCGGTGTTGCGCCTGCCCTTTTTATCGGCCTGCGCCATCAGCTGTGCGTACTGTTTGTTGGCACTTTCTTCGATGGCCTGAGCCGATATGGCCATACGCTGCTCCCGATCTACACCGACCATGCCCGCACTGGTGGTTTGAACCGGTTGGCAGGAAACCAGCGTGAACGCTGATACGGTGACGGATGCCAACGCACGTACTATTTTTTTCAATGGGCTCTCCCAGGTGATTCTTGCCAGCGATAACTGAGTGCCGCAGCAATCCAGCCAGCGAAACAGAACAAAGCAGCGATCATATAGACAAGACGGGCACCAAATGTATCCCAACAAGCCGAGAGCAGCAATCCACCGAGCGAGCCACCGAGCCCATAAGACACACTGATGAACAGCGCCTGGCCGCGCGCTTGCAGCGGCCCGGCAAACCAGCGCTGCAGCGTGGCCACTGATGCGGAGTGATGAACACCAAAGGTCGCCGCATGAAGTACCTGGGCGATCAGCAGCATCACTATCGATTCCGCACCAAAACCAATCATCAAAAATCGCACCACACCGATGACCAGACTCGTCAACATCAGCGTCGGTACGCCAAACCGACGAAACAGTGGCGCCTGAAAATAGAAAAACAAAATCTCTGCCACCACACCCAGCGACCACATCAATCCGATCACGGTCTTGCTGTAGCCTATTTGCGACAAATACAGCGAGTAATACACATACAGCGATGCATGTGCCGCAATCATCAGAAAAGTAGAAGCAAAAAACGCAATCACCTCTCTCTGCTTCAGCAACTGGCGCACCGAAGGTGTGTCTTGCGAACGAGGTATGGCCACTTCTTCACGCATATTGACCGCGACCGCTGCGACCATGACCAGCAACACCAGCGCAAGCCAGGGCATTAGGCGTATGCCCTGCCAGTCCAGCAATTGGCCGGCAGCGATTACCGCCACAATAAATCCTACCGACCCCCACAGCCGCAGACGGCCATAGTGCGTGAGATCACCCCGCATGGAAGACAACATCAGGGCTTCTGACAAGGGACCTTGCGCGCTGGTGAACAAATTCAATGCGAGCATCAGCCCAAAGAAAAATACAAAAGCCTCACCCCAGAACATGCCGCAGAAAACCAGCGCAGAAGCAGCCGATGTTACGCGCAAGACCATGACACGACGGCGCGTGTGATCTGCCACCCAACCCCACAGATTCGGTCCGAAGATACGCATGACCTGCATCATCGACATCAGCACGCCAATCTGCGCAGCCGAGAGGCCACGATCAGCGAAATACAAACTTGCGTAGGGAGAAAAAACGCCGATATAGCCGTAATACGCGAAGAAGAACAACGCGAAATTCAGAGACTGCTCGGGTTTGGCGGTTGAAAACAAGGGTGCGGGAGATGGCAAATATGACGGAGGCGACTGATCGCCGCAAAATCAGGGTCGGGACCCTGATATCACCGCGCTCTCATCGGGATGATTACATCAGCACGACCGGCATAGATGGCGGCGTCGCGCGGCGAAACGTTTCATTTGCTGTGGGCATTCACGTCGCCGCACTGTGCCCGGTGTCGCAATGCATGATCCATCAATACCAGCGCCAGCATGGCTTCAGCAATCGGTGTCGCCCGTATGCCCACGCAGGGATCATGACGACCAAAGGTCTCGACCATCACCGGCTGACCATCTCGATCAATCGAACGACGAGGCGTGCGTATGCTGGAGGTGGGCTTGATTGCAATAGCTACAGTGATGTCCTGCCCGGATGAAATACCTCCCAGTACACCACCGGCGTTGTTACCCACAAAGCCTTCAGGCGTCATTTCATCACCATGCTCGGAGCCCTTGTGCGCAATCGAGCGAAAGCCTGCACCTATTTCCACACCCTTTACGGCATTAATACCCATCATGGCGTACGCAATGTCGGCATCCAGTTTGTCAAACAGAGGCTCACCCAATCCAACCGGCACATTTTGCGCAACGACTTCAATACGCGCGCCGCAGGAATCACCCGCCTTGCGCAAGCTGTCCATATAAGTCTCGAGCTCGGGAATAATGTCGGCGTTGGCAGCGAAAAATGGATTCTCCCCCACATGCTCCCAAGAGACGAAGGGAATCGCGATATCACCCAACTGGCTCATGCAACCACGCAGCGTCAAACCGTACTGGGCATTCAACCATTTACGCGCAACGGCGGCTGCACCGACGACGGGCGCAGTCAGACGGGCTGACGAGCGTCCACCACCGCGTGGATCGCGAATGCCGTATTTATTCCAGTACGTATAGTCCGCATGGCCGGGCCGGAATCGATCGACAATATTGCCGTAATCCTGGCTGCGCTGGTCTTCGTTACGGATCAGCAGCGCGATCGGTGTGCCGGTGGTCTTCCCTTCGTAGACACCCGACAGAATTTCAACCGTGTCGGACTCTTTGCGCTGCGTGACATGTCGCGAAGTACCCGGCTTGCGGCGATCCAGCTCAGGCTGAATATCCGCTTCCGACAGTGGCATGCCCGGCGGGCAGCCATCAATAACACAGCCGATCGCCGGACCGTGTGATTCACCGAAAGTGGTAACGCAAAAAAGCTTGCCAATGGTATTGCCGGACATGACGATGAGGGAAAGGATGCGAAAGGCATCATTCTACCAGTGCGCGCCCGCGCCATACTCCCGAGAGCCAGGATCGCAGCGCACGTGGATATTCGCGCTGCATAACGCAAAGCAGGAGAAGCATTGCAAGATTGAGCAACGCCGTAAATAGAAAGATTTCTGATACTGACAAGCCTGCCGCGAGCAACACCATCGCCGTCAATGCGGCAATGACCATGAACAGCGCATTCAGAATATTCATGCAGCCTATGGTTCGCGACAAATGCGAGCGCTCTGCGCGGGTCTGTATCAGCGCAAACAGCGGTACAACGTAGATACCGCCGCTCAGACCCAGGAAGAAACAATCGGCCAGGACGCGAACTTGCTCACCACCGATCAGATCTTTTGCGATGAGCAGAGAGGGCATTGGTGATGTGCTGGCCCAGTAAAGATCCATCCCAAACAAGCTGAGTCCCAGCGCGCCCAGCGGCACCAGACCCAGATGAATCTGGCGACCCGACAGGCGCTCGCAGCAGAGAGAACCGACACCGATACCCAGCGAAAACGCAGTCAGTAGAATGGCAAAAATCTCAGGCGCGCCGTGCAAGACATCGCGCGCAAAGACAGGAAACTGCGCCAGCAGCATCGCACCATAGAACCAGAACCAGGAGTTTGCGAGCATCGCAATGAATACCTCTCGGTTGCGTACGGAAAATCTCAGGTTGCGCATCATCTCGGCCAAAGGGTTACGCGTCACCACGAGATTTGGATCCGCTGCCGCGCTCGGTGGTACCAACAGCGTGAAAAGCCACCCTATGACCGCAACCGCAATGCAGGCACTGGCGATCAGGTGGAAATCTCCATCCTTCGCGAAAGCCACTACCGCCGCCCCCGATAGTTGCCCGGTGAGTATGCCGACGAAGGTACCCATCTGCACCATGCCGTTACCACCGATCAGTTCTTCCTGCTGCAGATGTTGCGGGAGATACGCGTGCTTGACGGGACCAAATAGCGCGGAGTGCACACCCATACACACGACCGCTACCACTAACACCCAGAGCGAATGCGCATACCATCCGATCGCGGCTACGACCATGATGAGAATTTCGATCAGCTTTACGACACGCATCACCTTGGTCTTGTCAAACTTGTCGGCGATCTGCCCCGCTGTTGCAGACAGCAGCAAGAAAGGAAGGATGAACAAGCCCGCGATCAGATTATTCAGCAAACCCGCACTGATACTCGTCCAGTGCAAGGCATCAAAGGTGATCACGGTGACCAGTGCGGTCTTGAACAAATTATCGTTGAAGGCGCCAAGAAACTGAGCGCCAAAAAAGGGAGCAAACCGTCGCTGTCGCAACAGCACAAACTGATTAGCCACTTACTGCACGCCTTCGGCGTTGTTATCCGCAGGCCAATCGCGTATGTACGCTTTGAGTAAAGTATTCTCGAAATTCTGCGCCTCAAGCACGGACTTGGCTACATCATAAAAAGACATCACGCCCAGCAGCACCTTCCCATCCATAACTGGCACATAGCGCGCATGGCGTTCCAGCATTAAGCGGCGAATATCATTGACATCCGTATCAGGCGACATGGTCAACACATCACCCTCCATGTGCTCCCCTACCGTACCCTGCCCTACCGAGCCCTGATTCGCATGCACTGCCCGCATCACTTCACGAAAAGTGAGCAGTCCCACCAATGATCCATTATCCATAACCACCAGCGACCCGATGTCTTTCTCGGTCATTAAATTGATAGCATCCAGCAAACCGGTTTCTGGTGGCACCGTATAAAGAATATTGCCTTTTACCTTGAGTATTTCAGACACCTTCATAGGACGTCTCCTGCGTAATTTTTTTCCTCAGCTCGGGTCGTCAATGTAGCCCAGCGTTCGAAAAAAAGCCAGATTCCCACCGGGCACAGCAGCGGTCCGGCCTATAATCTGCGCTTGCTCCCGATTAACCTCGTTTTGGTATCCCTATGAGCGACCCCAAATATCCCGGCTTCGATACGCTGTCGCTGCATGCAGGCAGCGCACCTGACCCTGCCACCGGTGCCCGCGCAACACCGATTTATCTGTCGACTTCGTTCGTATTCAGAGATTCCGATCACGCAGCATCCCTGTTCAATATGGAACGCTCGGGTCATGTGTATTCGCGAATATCCAACCCAACCAATGCGGTTCTGGAAGAACGTATTGCTGCTCTCGAAGGCGGCGTCGCAGGTATTGCCGTTGCCAGTGGTCAGGCCGCTTTGCATCTCGGTCTTGCAACGATTGCCGGCGCGGGTTCGCATGTGCTCGCGTCGCGAGCACTGTATGGTGGATCACAAAATCTACTTGGTTACACCATGAAGCGCTTTGGTATTGAAACCACTTTCATTGACCCGCGCGACATGGACGCCTGGCGCAGCAACATACGTCCCAACACCAAGGTGCTGTTTGCGGAAACTCTGGGCAACCCCGGACTTGATGTTCTTGATATTGACACGGTTGCCTCGATCGCGCATGAGCATCATTTACCCTTGATGGTGGATTCCACCTTCACGACGCCTTATCTGCTGCGCCCGTTTGATCATGGCGCTGATCTGGTGTTTCACTCGGCGACGAAATTCCTTTGCGGGCATGGCACTGCGGTCGGTGGTCTGCTGGTCGATGGCGGCACCTTTAATTGGCAAGCCGCCTATGAGAAAACGGGCCGTTTTGCCGAACTTTGCGAACCCTATGATGGATTTCATGGCATGGTGTTCGCCGAAGAATCCACTGTGGCCCCCTTCTCGCTGCGCGCGCGACGCGAAGGTCTGCGCGACTTCGGTGCGGTGATGAGCCCTCACAATGCGTTCACCATACTGCAAGGGATAGAAACACTGAGCTTGCGCATGGACCGACATGTCAGCAACACGCGCAAGATTGTCGAATTTCTGATCACGCATCCCGCCGTTGAATCTGTGTCATATCCGGAGCTACCTGAACATCCCGACTATCAGCTCGCTAAAAAATTACTGCCTCTCGGCTGCGGCGCCGTGTTTTCGTTCACACTCAAAGGTGACCGCGCCGCAGGACGTCGTTTTGTGGAGTCACTCACAGTCTTCTCGCATCTGGCCAACGTCGGTGATGCGAAGTCACTGGTGATTCATCCTGCATCCACCACGCACTTCCGTGTACCGACCGCACAACTGGAAGCATCCGGCATACGCGAAGGCACGATGCGACTGTCTGTCGGGCTTGAAGATGCTGATGATCTGATTGAGGATCTGAAGCGCGGGCTCAAAGCATCGCAGAAGGGAGCGTAATTCATGGAACAACTCATCAACGGTCATCGCGCCTACGCTTACACCGGCGGCAAATCCTTTGATGCTGCTCTACCCACTGCCGTGTTCATTCATGGGGCGCAGAACGATCATTCGGTGTGGGCATTGCAAACACGCTATTTTGCGCATCATGGCTTTTCCGTATTGGCTGTCGATCTGCCAGGGCATGGTCGCAGTGAGGGCGAGCCGCTGGACAGCGTTGAGGCATTGTCAGACTGGCTGCGAGCGTTGCTTGATGCAGCAGGTGTACGCCAAACAATCCTGATCGGCCACAGCATGGGCTCGTTGATTGCACTCGACACCGCCGCCCGCGTACCCGAAAAAATCAAGGGTGTGGCTCTGGTCGGTACGGCCTACCCGATGAAGGTTTCTCCGGCTCTGCTGGAAGCAGCGCGCGATCACGAGCAGCGTGCGATCGATATGGTCAATATCTGGTCACATTCAGGCATCGCACAAAAACCCTCGGCACCTGGACCCGGTTTTTATGTGCAAGGTGGCAGCCGCCGTCTGATGCAGCATATTTCACGCGGTAATCCCGCCAAGATCTTTTATACGGATTTTTCCGCTTGTAATGCTTATGAGGGTGGCGAGGCAGCCGCTGCGGCGTTGCAGTGTCCGACGATATTTGTACTGGGGAAAAAAGACATGATGACACCAGCAAAAGCAGCGGGCAGCCTGATCAACATGCTATCAACAGCCGAGGTCGTGCAGATCGACGCCTGTGGTCATGCACTGATGGCAGAACAACCTGATCAGGTGCTGGATAGCTTGTTCCGGTTTGCCTGCGCTTCAGCAAAATAATCAGTCAGCGAAATCGCCAGGCCTCGATCGACCACGTCCTCTATTTTCGTGGCCAGTGCCGATTGCGGAGCGGGCGCGAAGGCAAAGCGCTGATACACATCCGTTAAGGTCAGTTTGTCGGGACTGACCAGCAGCGCCCAGCGATCCTCGTGTCGCTTTGAACGATTGCCCAGACGCGTGCGTCGGCCGAGATCCGAACGTACCCTGCCCACCCAGCCGGAATCGAGCATGCGCTGCAACAAGCCCTCGGACTCTTCAAAGCCCAGCTGTGTCAACTCGCGAAGTTGCATCGCATCCACTGCGGCGTTATCGCGTCTGGCGTCAACCAGCACCTTGAGCACCGACATGGCATCCAGAAACTCACTGCCGGGCGCCGACCTATGCCACCATCTTTCGTGCTTGACGACCGGTAGCGCAGCAGCGACCACGGCGCCCAGCAACGTGATCATCCAAAAAAAGTAGACCCAGATCAGAAAAATAGGCACTGCTGCCAGTGCGCCGTAGATCATTCGATAACTCGGTCCCTGCACGATGAAAAAAGCAAACAAGCTTCGCGTAATTTCAAATGCCACTGCAGCGACCAGACCACCAATGACGGCATCACGCCATTCCACCATGCGGTTAGGGACGCCCAGATAGAGCAGCGAAAAAGCCAGGGTCGACAGAGTCATGGATACCAACAAGGTAATCAGCGTCCGCAACACCGGTAACTCACGCGAGAGTCCCCGAGTCAGCGGCAGGATTTCACCGGCAAATGACATGGATGCGCCAATCAGCAAAGGCGCGAGTGTCATGATGGCCCAATAAACAATCATGCGCTGCGCAAAAGGCCGGCCTGTTCGCACACGCCAGATGCGGTTGAGCGTTCTGTCGACTGTGCCGAACATGAAGACTGCCGTCACAATCAGGAAGATCGCACCCATTGCCGACAGGCGGCTTGCTTTCGCAGAAAACTGACTCAGGTAGTCAAGTATGGTGTTGGCGATGCCCTTGGGCATCAGGGTCTGCACAAAATAAGACTCAAGCGACTCGCGAAATGTCGTGAATAGCGGAAAGGTCGTGAAAATCGCAAAGGCAATCGTCAGCACCGGCACCACAGCCAGTACCGTGGTAAAGGTGAGGCTGCCCGCCACCTCAGGTAGTCGCTCTTCTCTGAGACGGCGCAGCACGAATCGCAGCAAATCGCGTATTTGCACACGTGACCAGCGCTGGACACCAGGCGACGAGGATGGATGCATGCGAAAAAGAAGAAAGTAAAGCGCCCTATAATACCAAGCATGAACACACCGACCCTACCCATTCTGGTACTTTATTACTCGCGGCATGGCGCAACACGCAAGCTGGCAGAGCTGATCGCGCAGGGTATCGAAAGCATTTCGGGCTGTGAAGCGGTGCTGCGCACGGTTCCGGCGATATCGGCGGTGAGCGAAGCCACCGAGCCTGCGGTGCCGAGCTCAGGTGCGCCTTATGTGGAGCTGGCTGATCTGGAGAGCTGCGCCGGTCTGGCACTCGGATCACCCACGCGCTTTGGCAATATGGCGGCACCCCTCAAATATTTTATTGATGGTAGCAGTGCTCAGTGGTTGTCCGGTGCACTCGCTGGTAAGCCGGCATGTGTATTTACATCGACTGGCAGTCTGCACGGCGGACAAGAGTCAACACTGCTGTCAATGATGCTGCCTCTGCTTCACCACGGCATGCTGATGCTTGGTCTGCCTTACAGTGAACCAGCGCTCATGACCACGGCAAGTGGTGGATCGCCGTACGGCGCGACCCACTGGTCGGGGATCGCGGGCGACAAAACCATCAGCGACGACACCCGCGTGCTCGCCATTGCGCTGGGCAAGCGCCTCGCTACGACAGCAAAGAAACTTTACTCATGACACAACCTGATCCCTCCGATCTGCTGCACAGGCTGGCTGTCGCCAGTCTCCTCGGACTACTGGTGCTGTGCATCTTGTGGGAGCTGGTGCTGGCGCCGCTGCGTCCCGGTGGCTCATGGATGATCATCAAGGCGCTGCCGCTACTACTACCGTTGTCGGGCACGATACGCCGCGACATCTACACCATGCAGTGGGCCTCGATGATGATCTTGCTGTATTTCACCGAAGGTGTCGTGCGCGCATGGAGCGAACGTGGCGTGTCTCAGCTGCTCGCGTCGGTGGAAATTCTGTTCGCTACCATTTTTTTCTTTTGCGCGATTTTCTTCCTCAGACCCTACAAGCGCGCTGCAAAACAATTAGCCAGCGAGGCAATACAAAAGGCGGCTGGCCAAAAACCTGCAACGAGCGATGAATCCTGATTTCATCACGCAATGCGTCTCCCTTGTCGGCAACACCAATGTGCTGACCGGTGATGATATGGCGCGCTATCTCACCGACTGGCGCGGTCGTTTTACTGGTCAAGCACAAGCGGTGATCCGTCCCGGCAGTACCAGCGAAGTCGCCGCCATCGTGAAACGGTGCGCCGCATACCAGGTGCCCATCGTGCCTCAGGGCGGTAACACGGGGCTAGTCCTTGGCAGCGTGCCCGATGAAAGTGGTAACGCGATTGTCTTGTCACTCTCGCGCTTGAATCGCATACGCGGCATTGACGCAATCAACAACACCCTGACTGCGGAAGCCGGCTGCCTGCTCCAGCATGTGCAGGATGCTGCTGCAGAAGCACATCGTCTGTTTCCGCTCTCATTGGCCTCAGAAGGTAGCTGCACTATAGGCGGCAATCTATCGACCAATGCCGGCGGCACGGCGGTGCTTCGCTATGGGACGATGCGTGAATTGACGCTGGGACTGGAAGTGGTCACACCCCAAGGTGACATCTGGGATGGTCTGCGCGGACTGCGCAAGGACAATACCGGTTACGACCTGAGAGATTTGTTCATCGGCGCCGAGGGCACGCTGGGCATCATCACCGCCGCTGTCCTGAAACTGTATGCGCAACCCGCAGCCAGACTCACCGCACTCTTCGCGCTACGTCAGCCGCGTGATGCGCTCTCGCTGTTGTCGCTTGCACAGCAACGCTGCGATGCGACTCTGACTGGTTTTGAATTGATGTCAGCGTTCTGCCTGCAGCTGGTCGAAAAGCATTTCCCCGCGCTGCGCTCGCCTTTCCGCGAGCATCATGCGCAGTATGTTTTGCTGGAATTGTCCGATGCTGAGTCCGAGTCACATGCCAATGCAATACTCGAAGCTTTGGCTGCAGATGCAATGGACCGTGGGCTGATCCAAGATGCCGTGGTGGCAAACTCACTGTCGCAATCACAGGCGCTCTGGCAATTGCGCGAGCATATTTCTATGGCACAGGCCGCAGAAGGCAAAAATATCAAGCACGATATTGCAGTGCCGGTTTCACGTCTTGCCAACTTCATCGAAGAGACTGACGCGTTATTACAACAAAAATTCCCGGCGAGTCGTATGGTCACCTTTGGCCATCTGGGTGACGGCAACCTGCATTACAACGTGTCCGCACCTTTAGGGCACAATGATGAGGATTTTCTTCAGTATCAAGCAGCCATCAATCAGCTCGTGCATGACAAGGTGCATGCCTATGATGGATCCATCTCGGCTGAACATGGGCTGGGCGCCTTGAAGCGGGACGAGATCAAGCGGTACAAATCCGAGACAGAACTGAACATGATGGTGGCAATCAAGCGGGCTCTCGATCCGCTTAACCTGATGAATCCTGGCAAGGTGCTCTGAATTCTGCAGACGCCTCATGCGGGATTCCCGTTCAAGAGGCTCTGATGAATGCAATGAATGCCGGCATATTGGCCGCTATATTTTTATCTTTGACGTGCACCACTCCTCCGGCAGCTGCGATATACAAATGCGAACAGGCTGGTGTCCTTACCTACACCGATATACCTTGCGATGGGCAACAACTCTCAGTTCCCGCGTCACAGAAGCAGCGCGAAACAGGAGAAAAAACGGAGGATAAGTCACTCGCCCGTGAAAAAAAAGAAGTAGCAAAACTACAGGCCATACGAGAGCAACGCGAACGGCAGGATAAGCAGATACGCGATCTTTCCGCACGTGGTGCAGCAGCGCGAGAGCGCAAGTGCAAATCACTCGCGCTGCAACTGAAATGGCGCGAAGAAGATCTGCGCGAGGCGCCTCTGAATGAGCAGGCCAAGGCCCGCAAAATGGCGCGACGCGCTGCAGAAAAATATCGCAACGATTGTCAGTGACGATCCATGACGATTAGTGATTATCCCGCGGCACACCAAAGGTCGTGGATATCCGCTGATAATCCACCGCGAAATCGAGACAACCACCTCGGTCGAGCTGACCCACGAATTGCCGATGCAGCGCCTGCCAGGGTGTCTGATTGACCAGCTCGGGCGGCTTCCACGCAGCCTTGCGCGCTGCCCATTCTTCTTCACTCACCAGCGCATTGGCGGTGCGACGATTCAAATCGAAACGCACACGATCACCCGTCTGCAAATAGGCCAGACCACCACCGACGGCAGATTCGGGGGACGCATTCAACACAGACGGACTGCCGGAAGTACCGGACTGACGGCCATCACCCACACAAGGCAGAAGATTAATACCCTGCCTGACGAGTGAATCTGGCGGCAGCATAT
>Ga0209358_10002026_pt1 | contig 15688 bp, 15 predicted proteins | sample LauGreFa1BDMLBSN_2_FD_187574 | JGI IMG/M metagenome (GOLD analysis project Ga0209358, IMG submission 187574) | Freshwater lake microbial communities from Lake Michigan, USA - Fa13.BD.MLB.SN (SPAdes) (version 2) | ecosystem: Environmental > Aquatic > Freshwater > Lake | place: Lake Michigan, USA... | reverse complement strand
GGATGAAGGAAGCTGGAAGGCCGTTTTGAAAGAAAATAACGAGGCAACTATTCAATCATTACTGAGTGAAAAGAAAGTGATCAAGGGTATTTACCAGGAGCGACAGGATGCGGAAGTTGCCTTGCGGTCGTGGGTTGGCGCTCGAGCTGGTTTGTTCTTTTTAGCAGCTGAGGCCGGAAGCGGGAAAACTAATTTGTTGGTTGAGATGAATCGACAATACGCAGAACGTGGTTTGGATACCATTTTACTGAGAGGAAATCGTTTTCGCACCCCTAATATCTGGGAGGAATTGTGTTACCGTTTAAATCTTACTTCAGAAAGCTCGATAGATGATGCCAGTTTTGTGAAATGCGAACAGGAAAATCCTTTAATGATTTTGATTGACGGGGCTAACGAGAACTCCAATTCAAAGGTCTTGTTTGATTCTATCATTGAGTTTTTGGAGAAATACAAAGGCGGTCACATCAAAATTGTGTTGAGCTGGCGGGTGAACACCAAGAGTGAATTGCCGCAAGCCGATGAGAAGTACGAATCCATCATATACAGCGATGCTAAGGAGAGCAACAGGGAAGACCACGTCATTGCTCGATCTTGTCATTGGCTCAAGCCATTGAATAAAATGGAAGTAGAAGGCGCTTGGAACAAATACGTGTCTGACAAGCAAGATAAGGTTCGCCGCAAACCTAATTTCTCGTACGAAGAATTGACTTATCATGATCGTTCTCTTAGTGACCAATTGGATAATCCCCTTTTGCTTCGATTGTTTTTGGAATTGAATAATGGAAAAGGCCTACCCAAAAGCCGTGGCGGATTTATTAGCATCTGGACACTTTATCATGAGAAGCTAATTTCACAATAGGCGAATTATGACGGATAATCATTTATTGCTTTATCGCTTGGCAGAACTCATGTTTGAACATGAGCAACACATACTGCCCGTTGATTTGCTTTTTGATGATGAACAGATTGGAGATTTTGCGAAGAGTATTCAAATCGATTCGCCTTATCAGCAAATGCTATTCGAGGGAGTATTAACGGAAACGGTTCGTGATGAAAAGCTCTACGTAAGCTTCACCGTGGAGGGGTATTTCCATTATGTGCTAGGTGAGGTAATATACAAACGAACAGAAGGTTTGGGTGCAGAGGCATTAAAGCAAATAGTGGAGAAGAATAAGTTGAATGGTGCAAAGGAAGGCGTAGAGCAATGTTTGATACGTGATGTGCAAAATGATGAGTTATCAAGATTGATGTGGATGATAGATTCAGATGATCTATTTGGTGAAATCTGTGTCTATCCCATTTTAGTTAGTCTGAAATCAAGATTGGCAATAAAAAATAATAAAAGTGAAGAGTCAAAAGTTAAAGAATTATTAAAAAGACTTTTTTCTAATAAAACTAAAAATGATTATAAAGTTATTTATGAGGCATTGGTGCTGGCTAAAAAACTGGATCTTCATGATTTAATAAAAACAATTACACTTTCTCTGGTTTCTTATATCAAGTTTGACTCACCATTCGCAGTTGAATTAGTGGCAAAGTCATTGGAATTTTTGGTTGTTCATAAATTAAGGTTGAAAATTATAGAACAAATAATAGAATGGATTCAAGTGAATCGGCCCAGAGGTATTTTATTGTTAGAGTTAAATTCTAGAATAGCTAGTACATATGAGATTTTTGAAGTGTATGATAAAGCGGAAGAGTATTATAAAAAATGTTTGAAATTTGAACTTAAACGATTTGGATATTATCACATTTACACCTCAACTAGTTATAATCAACTAGGACTTCTGAAACTAAAAAAAATAAAAACTAATTCGGCACTTCATTTTTTTGAAAAAGGATTTGAAATCAGATCAAAAATTTTCGATGATTCGCATTTTGAACTGACAAATTCATTACATAATATTGCACTGACCTATCAATACCAAGCGAATTATTCTAAATGTATTGAGCAATATGAACTAGTATTAAAAAGGAGATTGAAATTTGAGGGAAAAAAATCAGAGTCAAGTATCTTGACAATTTCCAATTTAGGTATAGCTTATGTTCAATCCAAAATCGATTTGAGTAGGGGGGAGGAATTGATTAAAGAAGCCCTTACATTAAACAATGCTGTCTTTGGTAACCCAAACATTAGAAATTCAAACGTTTATAGGTATTTGGCATTTGCAGAATTGCAAAAAGAAAACGCAGACTTAGTTTTTGTAGAAAATTCATTACTGGAAGGATTAAACATAAACATTAGTTTGCTGGGGCAAAATAATGTTTCAACTGCTTACTGCTTTGATGATTTATGTGATTTTTATTTTCATAATAATGAACTTTTAAAAGCAAAACAATTTGGTGAAAAGGCAATTCCAATATATAGGAAATTTCTTGGTGATCAGCATCAGTTTACAAAAAGTATTTTGGCAAAGTGCAGTAAAATCAATCATCAACTAAATGACTTCTAACCACCTTCTGTTATACTGCCTTGCAGAACTCATGCTTGAGCATGAGCAACATGTCCTGCCAGTGGACTTAATTTTTGATGATGATCATGTTGGTGATTTTGTAAAAAGCATTCAAATCGATTCACCTTACCAGCAAATGTTGCTTGAGGGTGTATTGACCGAATCCGTTAGAGATGAGAAATTGTTCGTCACTTTTACAGTGGAAGGATATTTTCACTTTGTCCTAGGTGACGTCATTTTTGATCAGTCGGAGGGAAAGGAGTATACCTATTTAATAGAACTTCTTCGGAGAAATCGATTGAATGGAGTGAAAGAAGGTGTCGAGCAGTGTCTTATCCAAGAGGTAAACCAAGGTAAGTTGGAGCGCCTTGTCTCGTTGATTGATGCCGGCGGTGTCGCCGAGCAGGTTGCGCGTTTCCCTTTGGTACATGCCTTTATGAAAAACCGGGTTGAGGATGTGTTCAATGTTCTTATGGAGAATCCGTCTGTTCATTATTGGAATGTGATCAAACACGTGCGCGGAATCTTATCGGGCAATCAGAAACAACAAGTGGTTGATCAGCTAGATGGCATCATCAAAGAGTCAGAACAGCTCAGACAAACAATAAATGAATTGCTTGAAAGTAAGAATGAGATTGAATTCACAGAGGCTTTAACCTTAATTTCTTTCTACAGCGATTTAAATGCTCTCGATCAGGCCAAGCAATATTACACGAAATTTATAGAAGAAGCTGAGAAGCGCAACGACCAAAATTCGCTTGTAGTAGCACTGGAACAGTTGGGCGACAGCGAATACAAACGTTCCGGGCATGATGGATACAAAGCTGCTATGGCAGCGCTTACTCGTGCTGCGGAGATTCGCGAAGCAAAGCCAACACCTCAGAAGGAAAAACTAAAGAATACCTATCGCTTATTGGGGTTCGCCTATTTATCGCTGGGTTTGCAGGTTGTCAAGTCCACAGCGTACTTTGAAAAGGCCAAGGCCATAATGTTGGAGGAGACTTCTGACAGCGCAGAGCTGGCTGAAATCAATTTGTATATAGGTTTGGTAAATTTTTGGAGAGGTCTTCGCGGAGTAGGGCGCTGGGGGCATGCCGATCCTTCTTTATTGGAAGGTTTGGATGTCGATCTGTTTGAATATGCAGATGCTCAATTTCAACAGGCATATAATTATCATTTCAAGCACTTAGGGAAAACACATCCTCAAACATTCAAAGCCATCCACTACCTCCAGGAGAATCGCTATGCCCTAGGTAATTATGAGAAGGCTATTCCCTGGTTAAAAAAATATACAGAGTTCCTTCCGTTTAAAACAAAAGCGCATACCGATAACTTTTATCGTTATTGCCTTGTTGTGTCCTTAGAAGAATATGCAAAGCAATTGGCTTTGACCGAACCTGATAATGCTCTTGTATTGATTCAAGAGGCTTTTAAGTATATCCAAAACTACGATGAGGGTGATGAAATCGCCACTCGATTAACAAATGTAAATAAGCAAATTGAGGCAGGAAAGATTGAAGTGCCAGTTTATCAAACGATGGATGAATTGCCGCCATTGGAGTCTGAAACCCACTACAAAGGTATTTGGAGCAAGTGGCAGTTTTCAGAAGAATTGAAGGGTTTTCAAACCAATAATTGGATGGTTGCTGCGAATGGTGTTTGGTTTTTCAACGGAGAAAAGAAGCAGCTTGTTTTTTGGGATAAGGAGATAAATTCACTTTCAACGTTCAACCCCACTGATTGGCCTGAAGGATGCGGCCGAATAGTCTTTGACCAAAAGAATCGAATCTTTTACTCTTGGTCTTCAATTCGGTCTACGGTTTATGAGCTTACTGATGCCGCTGGCAGTTGGAATCGGTTGTCTTTTGGTGTTCATGATGTCCACGCCTGTGGCGCATCGTATGCCTTTGATCCAATCAACAATCGTTTATTTGAATTTGGGGGATATGGGTATTTCACTTACAAGAATTGGTTGTGGGTGTATGACATTTCAGAGAAGAAATGGATACAGCTGAAAGAAAATAAACCTGGTATTTCCCCCTATCCGCGGAATGGCCAATTGTTGCCCATTGAAAATGGAACCAAAGCCATCTTGATATCTGGTATCGGAAGTGATACAGGAATCCAGCGTGAACACCAGGTTCGTCTGGGATTGGCGAGCGCTACCGATGTTGGTTATTTCACATGGTTGCGAGATGCTCATGAATTGGATTTTGCCACTATGGAGTGGAGGACGGTAATGTCTAGCAATCACAATACAATCCGGCATGAAGGATCGATGGGGTATATTGCCGATTCAAACTTGGTCGTAAATTGGGGTGGAACAATACCATCACCAGAGTTTGGAACAGAAGCGTTTAATTGCGAACAATGTTCTTGCGCTGTTCTCTCAGAGAATACTGCTTTCAAAAACTTAGAATTCAAAGGAGAGTATCCACCATCCTCCGGAGGATATTTCCAAATGATTCCTGGGTTGCGAGCTTTGTTGTTTATACATCAAGATGGGATTTGGAAATTTGAACTAAATGACGGATAATCATCAACTTCTATATCGCGTTGCGGAACTCATGTTGGAACATGAGCATCACATTCTGTCTGTTGATTTGCTTTTTGACGATGAGCAAATAGGAGATTTTGTCAAGAGTATTCAAATAGATTCTCCTTATCAACAGATGTTGCTTGAGGGGGTATTAACTGAATCTGTTAAAGATGAAAAATTGTTTGTTAGTTTTACGGTGGAAGGGTATTTTCATTATGTTCTTGGTGAAGTTGTGTATTATGGAACAGCGGGGTTAGACGCCGAATCTTTGGCTCAAATTATCCATGAAAATAAGTTGAATGGTGCAAAAGAAGGGGTTGAGCAGTGTTTGATAAGAGAGGTCTCAAATCATCAATTAGGAAGATTATTTCATTTGATTGATTTAGGTGGAGAAATTGGCAAATGTTGTTACGTCCCTTTCGCGTTCGGTATCCTAAGCGCATTTAATAATCAACGAGTAAATCAAGGTGTTGATAATCAATGTTCTATAGATTTTCTTATCAATTGGCTAATATCGGAGCCTACGGAAAGTGATTATGATGTTCTATTCATGGCAATTAGGCACCTTGAAATGGCACAGAAAAATGACTGCTTATTGGAATTGTTTAATTCAATAATAAAATTAAAACAGTATTCGAGTATTTCTTATATCAAGACGTTGGTTAAAGGGTTGCCGTTTTTTGAACAAGATATTAAGTATCAATTGCTCGAGGAGATTGAGTCGTTTTTAGAGACCCACAAAGAACATTCAGACTATCCCGAAATTGTTTTTGAATTGGCAACGAAATGGTTGATGTGTGCCGAGTATGATAGAGCAATTGATATGTTCAAAAAGTCCATGTCATTTTTTACCAGTAATTTAGAGTTGCATCAGGAGCAAATTGAAAAAATATACAGTAATCTTGGTGCGGCATATTGGTATAAGGGAGATTTAGATTCAACTCAACATTATTTCGAATTATCTTATTCAAAGTGTTTGGAGATTTTTGGGTCTCAACATTCAAGTACCTCTGGATCACTTCAAAATTTGGCATTAGTAAATGTATTGCAAGAAGACTTCGAAGAATCCATAGTAATCTTTCAGCAAGCACTTGATATTTCGTTAAAATCGGAAGGGTATAATCACCCTAACACGGCAAGAATTTTAAGTAATTTAGGTTCCGCCAATTTGAGGCTGAAAAATTTAAATATGGCGAGTGAATTGTTTGAAAGGGTTCTGTCAATTGATAAGGCAGTGTTGCACCCCAAGCATCCAAGCCTAGCTCTTGATTACGACGATCTCGGAGATGTTTTTGCTGAACAAGGTGATTTGAAGGAAGCAATAGAAAATTACAAGTTATCACAATCGATTTTTATCGATAACTATGGATCAAATTTCCCTCATGTTAGTTTACTTCAAGATAAAATAAATGATGTACAGAAAAAACAAAAAAAATAGTTAATAAAGCGAACTGGGTGATTTTTTTCGTTTTTTGAAGTTGAAGAACGCAGCGCTCGATAAAAATGTCAATTCCGCGGGAAGTCTAATTCTAATTAGTGATTTGTAAATCCAGCGAGTAGAATAATATGCTGTGATGTATGAACTTGGCAAACCTAACTAACCTTCTGGTCCAACAATTAGGGCGTATTTCATCATTAATGATTATTATTGCACTATGGATTTAACTACTTTATTCAATCACAATCGGTCAATGTTTTTTGAGTCCGATGATCAAGGTCGTGTAGGATTTCGGGGTCGTTACTTATCGGAGTTTAATGAGCAAGATTATGCCACCAAGATTACCGGGATGTCCATTTCCGGATTCAAAGGAAAGGACTTAAGTGGGTTGGCGGAAGTTTTTCCGGGGGTACAGCGTTTGACAATTGAAAAGACATCAAACTTAAAATCGCTTAGTGGGATTGAGAAATTTACTGCATTAAACGATGTGCGAGTTGAGGAATGTTCGAAACTTGTAGATTTAAGTGCCCTAGCGCAGGTTTCGAATTTGACAAAATTGGACTTGGAGAAGTTTCTATTGGAAGTGCCTGTTGTACAGTTTCTAGTTGGTTTGAATATTGCCGACTTGTATGTGCGATCAACAATTACGGATTTATTAGATCTGTCAAATTTAATAAGTTTGAGTCATCTTACATTGATCGGAAGCGGAAGCACTATGGAAGAACTTCCTGTATTGCCAAAAATTACTACAAGCTTTGGATTGGATGGATTTCCAAATTTGAAATCTGCAGCTTTTATGATGAACATTGATCCAATAATTCGTATTCGTTGGTGGGGGCCAAAGAAAGTTGGAGGTTTACCAACACATCTTCGTGCACACGAGGCCTTCAAAGATATTGAACTCGTAGATTAAGTTAAAAAATGCCTGACAGATGAAAAAGAGTTTGATCATCTATTGGGGATGTAATCCATTCATCCTCTTCGTCGTACCAATATCCGGTTCTCTGTTTATTATCTAAATCATACACGATTACATAAAGGTCTAGATCCACAACTAGGTCTTTTAGGAAGTCTAAGTCTACTTCACTGAGGTCAGGGTATTTGACATATAAATCAAAACCATCACTTTCATCATCAGGATTTTCAAAAACTTGTTCTGCGAATGCCGTTGAACCATACTTCGATTCTAGGGCGTCTAGGATATTCATTTTGTTTTCCTCTCCCTCCTCTTCAAAGAAGGTGTTAAAGTGTATTACAGTTGCCATTGGCGAAATTTAGTATGGAATTATAAATTAAAAAATTAATATTAATAATTTATCGAATTTGAGAACCTTTTGTTTATTTGATTGGTCAATAAGTTCTAGTGCCTTCTTTGATTCTCTATGAATTTAGCTTTAGTCGCTTGAGTTGTTTTTCGATGGATTTTTTATGTCCATTCAAATTCATGTTTTTGAGATCGAGGCTATGAATTGTATCGGCAGTATCTGTTAATTCCAAATGCCATCCAGTATTTCGAGAATACATATTCATTGAAACACAATCTGTTTTTTGTATTTTAAATTTGTAAGATTTTATCGAGCAGCTTTTTGTCTCGTCATTATTGAACCATGTGATGGTATTATCTGCAATTGTTAACTTGTCATTGGAGTTTGCAAAAACCTCGTAAGCACGCAAAAAACACATAATTGCTATTAGATTAGGAATAAGCCATGCATACCAAATGGGCATAGTTTGCATTAACTCAAAGATCGAAAATGAACTGATCCCGATAAAATAGAAAATCATCAGAGTTTCTCCCGTTTTACTTAGATTGTATTCGATTTTATCATTGTCAATAATTCTACCGCGACAATATAAAATTTGCCATAAAAATGAAATTGTTAGATAACCAAGTATGATTGTGACTATAATGATAAAAAGTTCGCGACCCCAATAAAAATATAACATCGCACCGACCACGATCAATAGTATCCCCAAAATGATATTATTTCTTACCTCTTGTTTCATATTGGGAAAAATAATTTAGGAAAATCAAGCTGGAAAATTCTTACGCATGATTTTTATTGTCGCTTGAGATTCATATTGGACGATAAAAACCTTAATATCTGCCTGACTCTCATATTTTACCAATTCACCCGGCGAAATGATTTGGTGATTTTTCTGCTGAGATTCATAATCACAAAAGAACACTTTGTGCTTAGCTTGTGATTCGTACGATACGATGAAAACCTTTGCTTTTCCCATGGGTTATTAATTTCTTATTTCTGATTGAATCAATTAAATAGCACAATTCAATATACTTCAAATGTAAATACTTATCCCAAAATCCCAAAATTTAGTGACAAAACAAAATATAGTGAAACACAAAACACACATCGACTGTAAAAGTCAAAACTGAATTCCTCAAAATCACGTATCATTGTGCTGTTGTTTTAATTAAAATATCTTGATGGCATTTCTACTTTCAATTAATAATACAGCAATCAAATTTCTATTACTTTTTACTGTCCTAAAAGCGACTGAGGTGCAGGCACAAATTTTGAATGTTGATCGGGAGATTTTAGATTCGATGCCAAAAAACTGGTATGGGCTGATTTCAGGGTCATTGAGTCAAGACAAGCAGAAATTTGACATCCAAGCCATCAACTTGTATACGGAGTCTGTGATTAAGCGTAAAAATGGCACGGGAATCACTTATGTGGGTCAAGTTGATGCCATTATTTCAGGCAAACAAATATTACAAAATGAAGGATACTTCCAGCTGAAACATAGAGATCTGGATAATCGAAAAAACAGTCTGGAGTATTTTCTACAATATCAATGGAATGGTGCTTGGGGTATGCAATCCCGGGCATTGGGGGGATTAAATTTGAGAAAAAGATTGTTTGAAGCCAATGGGTATGATCTTTATTTTGGTTTAGGTGGATTCGTGCAGAATGAAATATGGAATTATAATGGGGTAACAGATGCGACAAAAATCCCTCTAAACCCAATTGATGTCGTAGATCAACAATTAAGGTTAAATACCTATTTAAAGGGTGCAATTAAATTATCAAGTAATTGTGATTTGGTATGTCAAACCTATGTACAGTCCGATGCATTGTCATTGATTGGCAATCCCAAAATCCGCTGGTATTGGTCTTCAGAAATCGTTTACAACCTAACAGAGAATTGGATGCTGGGTTTCAACTATGACCACACGTATAATCAAAGTAATCCAGTCCCCATTGGAAAGTATTATTACGGATATACAATGAATTTGAGTTTTAAGTTTTAAAATAAATGAAAACAGTTCAAGCTTCGGAAACCGTTTATACAGAATTGATGATACCTTCTTATGCCAATTTTGGAGGTAAGGTTCACGGTGGCATCATCCTTTCAATTATGGATAAGGTGGCATATGTGTGTGCATGCAAGCATAGCGAGAGTTACGTGGTTACAGTTTCGGTTGAAGGGGTGGAATTCCTTTCACCAGTTGAAGTCGGGAATTTACTCACAGTTAAAGCCAGTGTTAATTATGTGGGAAACACTACAATGATTATTGGTATGAGAGTAGAGTCTTTTAATCCAATTACAGCGACTACCACTCATACTAATTCGTGTTATTTCACAATGGCTGCGAAGAACGAAGATGGTACATTAAAGGAAGTTCAAGGGCTCATTTTGCAAAGCGAACAAGAGATAACTCGCTTTTGTGAAGGGCATTTAATAAAGAAGTTGTCGAAAGAGAAGAGAGATGCGTTAAAGGGTGATCTAGGCCATCTAACACTCGAAGAGATGATTCGACAGTGCGAGTTAGAGAAATGTACTATTTCAATCTGAAGTTGAAAGTTTTTATGGGGATAAATCCAATAAACATTCAGGGTAGGTCACGAGTTTAGATGTAATTATTTAATTTAACTCACTAAATCTATATTTGCTACGCATGGAATCCAAGTTACCAACAGTAGATGCCGCTCTAATAAAGGTCACCGGTGTCTTTTCATTTAGTAAAAAGAAAATATCCAAGTTCATTGATATAGGCTATCAACCTATGCCGTTGAGTGAAAACTTGCCTAATCCTGGTTCGTCTGATTATGAATCAAAAAAAGCGGAAGAAATCAATTCTACTAAAAATTATTATAGGGATACCTACTACAGTGAATTTGCATCTCTCATGTTTACGGGAGAAGCAGAAAAAAATCCCATGAAGCCATTTCAAAGAACCCAGAACTTTGATGTGACGTTTTATTCGGGCTTTAAGAAAGACAAAATTGTAAAATCAAAATGTGTCTGTCAAGAGTTGTTTCTTTTCAATAACGAAGTGGGTATTTTGTCGTTGACGTTTGAGCCAGAAACGCTTGATATTCTTTGCATTAGTGATTTGACGGTAGCCCTGAAATCATTTGATACCCCAGTTGAGTCTGGAAATATTCAAACGGTTTTTCATGAGTTTATCAGCGCAAATATCTTAGCAGGTGTTCAGTTGAGAGGTAAAAATGTAAAGGCAGATGACTACAGCGGCTCCAAGTTTAAGATTTATTCTGTTATTAATACAACAGATCCAGATGACGGGAGTAAATACGGCAGAGATAAATTGGTATTCGAAATTGGAACGGGATCTAGGATTGGTGACTTTGGAAGTAATGGATACAATGCACCATCTGAAGAGTATTTTGATGAGCTCATGGGTAATTCAATTAAGGTCTTCAATAATTATACGGGTCTGGCATTGTTGGATTCGTTCACTGTAATAGGTAATGGTGTGTTTCAATCAAAGGAGAAGCACTTTCATCAATTTAATACTTATAATCGAATTTACTTTGCAATCTATATTTTGAACTTATATATCAGATATAATATATTTCGATTCAATGCTGTGTTCAATGATAATCCAGTAAAAACGCGGGAGGAATTTGAACTATTTATCAATGATTACAATTACTCGCACATTTCTTTCAATTTCTTACCGAATATATTTCATCAAAAGATTCATGCATCTCTAAATATTGATTACGAAATTAATCACTTCGAGAAAAGACTGGGTAGTTTAACGACTAAAATTCAGGAAGATCAGGAAAAAAGGCAAGCGACATTATTAGGTCTTGTATCGGTATTGACGGGACTTTCTTCCTTCTCAGATATTATTGACCTACTTGAAAAGCTCAGGTCGCAGATTGGGTGGTCTAATGGATTGTTTTATGCATCATTGGTCTTTGTGTTAGTAGCCTTGGCTGTTCCGGTGCTGATTTATTTGTTTCCTGAATCTGTGAAGAAAATCAAACGGAAATGGAATAATCGGAAAATCAAAAAGTGAAATATATACTATCCGATCGAGCTAAAAAACACGTTGAGGTTCATTTTGCTCAAAATGCAAAATCCGGAAGTGTTTTCCGTCCGGATTACTTCCCGACTATTGAATCTTTACTAAATTTCATAGTTGATATTATGCCAATTCGTGAAATTGTTCAATCTGAATACAGCGTTGCACACATTTATGAAATTGAAGAATTTGAATTTGTAGGGTGGAAGGGTGTGGGGAAATTGGCGGATTATCCAAACTTTGAAGTGCGCGAAGAGAATCGCAATGGCTACATGACAAGGTTTATTGAAATTGAAGAATTACCAAAAACCAACTGCGTCTGTGTTATATATAAGCACTGTTTGAATGGCCTGGATTTAATTACAGTTTTTCCGGGAATCTATGCTCCCGATTTTCCAAGTAATTCAATGTCGAAAGATGATTTTCAAATTGCTTCAGGATTTTGGTTAGAGCACATTTTATTGAAAAAGCGATTGGGTTTAAACGAAACGAATAATGATTAATTTTATAATTTGTCACTTAAATGAATTTTGAAAATGAAGCACTTGTCTTTAGATTTAATGAGCGAAGATGATTTTGGATGTTTGAAATTCTCAGATGGCGATGCTGCAGGATGGTTTATTTTTTTTGGTAAAATTTCTGGTCAGGTATATCATTTGCCGTATGATTATAGAACTTTAATTAGTCCAATGGATTACTCCAAATATCAAATTGGTAACGAAGTCGGAGATTACATATTCCTAACAAATAGTAATTACAGGCAAAATTTGGAATTGTTGATTGTTGAATCTGTTGAGAATGATTTAAATTTTTTTTATTCGATTGACGAGATCTCTGAATCTAGGAATTTGCTATTCAGATTAGATCCTGAATTAACGATTCAAGAATATGGTGAACGACTGAAAAGTAAAGGTCATTTTGTTCGCAAATTTGATAATATTAAAAATGCAATTTTATTTCTTGATCAAGAACACTTCTTTGAGAACTACGAATGCTACTGAATTAAAACTTCTCTATCATCTACATTATTTATAAGTGGGCTCCTTTAGTAATAAAGAAATTTTTTTTCTTATTTACACGACAGATGCGGAACTCGTAAAAAGTTGTAATTAAGCAATTCGATTTCCTAGGAATAGTTCATTTGGTAATTGAAAGTTCTCAGAAGATTAGAATATTTCTCTATTCGAAATCACTCATGTTCTTTCAGGAAAGATTTGTGAATACTTCGCACTTTCACAAAAGCAACAACCAAAAGAATAAATATCCCAACCAACCAATTCACTGTCTTGGATTTTTGAAAATTCAAATTTTGCCAAAACACCGAGTACTTAGTGGTCGCATGTTGCTCAAACTCATCAAATGCCAAAAATCCAGTATCGTTTACATGCGCCACTTTAAAAAACCTAACCCCGTTTACTGTTGCCGAGTCATCTAAATAAACAACACTTTGATCTTTCTCAATTTTTTTTATAGCGCCTAGAAATTCCATTTTTGAGGCGTTTACACTCATGAGTGAGCAGTCTTTCACTATGATCTTTTCACTTGGATTAATAGGAACTTCCACATTGGGGCCAAAGAGTACGGGCAAAGAAAAGTATGCAGTGAAAATAAAGGCAACAATTGACAAACAACCTGTATTATTCATATCTATTATTGATTATTTAGAAGTGCTTTTTTGTGATTCTGCAATATCATATTTCATATCATCCACCGAGTATCGAACATCATCCATGGTGTACTCTAACATATCAACTGAATTTTCCACTCTTTGTATCGTATCTTTCATCATCATTACCTCTGTTGACAGCCCAGATATACTGCTATTGATTTTACCCAACTGTCCGATCATTTTTTTCATTCCTTGCAGCTGCAACTTGTCTTTTTTAGACAAGTTAACTAAGTTCTCAGTTAAAAAATGTTCGAATTGAGTCCTTTCAGACAAACTTTGTATAGAATAACAATAACCATTCAGCAGAGTCATATAAACATTCATTTTGGATACTTTTTTTTCAATAAAGTTAAAGACTTCCTTAGCGGGCAATCCGTTTGAAGCTTTGTTTTTGACGTAGGTTTCTAACTCGGCTGATTCCTTTTTCACTGCATCTCGAATGAAAAGGCAATTGGTAATTATTTTTTGCATTTCAGAATCACTAATTTCGGTTTGTCGGATAATCTCGTTGCACCCTTTTTCGTGAAATGGAAGAACATCCAACGATTTTGATTTATTGTCTACCAAATCTTGAAAACTCTTTTGATTCTTTAAGCTCTCACTCACGGCAGATTTAATCAATTTCAATCGCTTTAAATCTGATTGGATATCTTCATCATTGTCCGATATACTATCAACCTTGTTTTCAATTAAAGAAATCTCCTTAATGATGTAACCATTGATTAAGATCGAAAACAATTGCCTCACGAGGAGCATTACAATAACACTGAAACCAACACCAACAATAATTGAAACCCAGTCTGTTTTCATACCAATCAAGGAAAAGTATGTCCATAGCAAGACAAATACCGACAACAATCCTTTCCAAACATCGAACAAACCATGTCTTTGAACCTTTATCTGTTCCAAACTGTCTGAAGCATCAGAACCCTGTTTCGATTCAGACTTGAGATCATTTATCTCCTTATCCAATTGACTCAACTTTTTCACCTTTTCACCCTTTGAACTATTAAATACCGATTCGAGGGTTCTTAAGTAAATTTCATCATATGACAATGTATTAAGTTTCTTAAAACTCTCATTCCCAAGATAAGAAACGGTTTCGCTTGGAAGTGACAATTTTATATCTTGAGATGCTCGTTTCTTTCCTGAATTCTCAACAGCGACTTTTGAATTTTTTAATTCTCTGTGCTTTTGAACAATGGACATAACTGATTCGGGGTTAGAGGTGAACTGATCTATGATCACCTCAACTTCTTCGGATCCAATTTCGAGACTTTTAGCCTTTGCTAAAATTGCAGTTTTCTCCTTTTTTGAAATCTCCCCATCCGCATTCAAGAGACTGATAAAGTCTATCAGTTCTATGGTTTTTTCATTCATAGGTATTTAGTTGTTTTCAATATTTTTTGTAATTAAATAGTCAGGCATGAATAAAACAAATTTTCATAGTCCTTTAAGGGTGAAATAATACCTAGCAATTTACAACAATTGAAACGAGCTTGTACTTTGGCGACATGGTGAATGGCTCAGTGTTTCGCGAATGTATTGATTCCAGGAGCCAAACGAGGGCTCTGCTAACGCTTGCTGAAATAGCGCCACTATTTATTTATCTTCCAAATCACTGTTGAAAAACTCGGAGGCAGTAATTAGCCCGAGGTATTTTAGATAGTTGAGAAAAGTGTCTCTTAGAAGGGTGATTTTAGTGGGGACATGATTTTCTGCAATGGCCCTCTTTAAGGGATGCGCGATAACATATGGCAACGAACGAAGAAGTTTTAATTCTGATTCACTAAACGCTATAATTTCAACTAATGGAACATCACAAAAGGGACAGCCCATTGCTGAGGGATAGGCTTTCTCTTTCTTATTTTCTGGAGCGGAACATTCAGTGTTTTTACATACGAAACTCTTCATGGTTGGGCTAAGTTTATTTTTTTTATTCAAGAGGGCGTATTTAAGTTCAATTATACGTCTTGCGAAAGCTAATAATCACACTAGGGCCATAATATCATTGTTGCAAATAGGGGGAAGTGCGCCGAACAAAAAGTATTGTGTTTGAATATTCTATCAGGCGGATGAATCGAAAAAAACCAAAGTCAGTAAATTGTCATGAAAACCATCAAAAAATGATTCTTTCCCGGAATCGAATTGTGGTAGGGGAAAATGGATTTTTCGGGAAACTTTTCCACCGATTTTTTGGGTCATTTTGGTGAAAATTTGTCACATTTTGAATGTGGAAAATTTTGTCAACCCCAGTAAAAACAGGTCCTGACAAAGATTGACTTTT
>Ga0209358_10002023_pt1 | contig 15693 bp, 13 predicted proteins | sample LauGreFa1BDMLBSN_2_FD_187574 | JGI IMG/M metagenome (GOLD analysis project Ga0209358, IMG submission 187574) | Freshwater lake microbial communities from Lake Michigan, USA - Fa13.BD.MLB.SN (SPAdes) (version 2) | ecosystem: Environmental > Aquatic > Freshwater > Lake | place: Lake Michigan, USA... | reverse complement strand
CGCTGACGCCGGCATTGCGCTGGACAGCACCTTCGTCAAAGTGGTCAGCTGGTATGACAACGAATGGGGTTACTCCAACAAATGCCTAGAGATGGTGCGTGTGATTGCCCAATAATCCACCGGTGACTGTTTCCATTTTCCAAGAGCGTATTCGTGAGGCGGCGGCAAAACGCCAGACCTTGCGCATACAAGCAGGCCACACCAAGCATTTTTACGGCGAGCATCCCGATGCCCATTCGGTGTTGGATGTGCGCGAGCACAGTGGCGTGGTCAGCTACGAGCCCAGCGAATTGGTAGTGACCGCTCGTTGCGGCACCCCATTGCAAGTGCTGGAAACACTGTTGGCCCGAGAAGGCCAGTGCTTGGCGTTTGAACCACCGCATTTCGGCGCATCGGCAACGGTCGGCGGCATGGTGGCCGCGGGCTTGGCGGGCCCGTCTCGTGCCCAAGTCGGCGGTGTGCGCGACCATGTGTTGGGCGCCCAGTTGATCAACGGCCTGGGAGAGTCTTTGACCTTTGGCGGTCAGGTCATGAAAAATGTGGCGGGTTATGACGTCTCACGCGTTCTGGCAGGCAGCATGGGATGCTTAGGCGTGGTCACCGAGGTGTCGCTCAAGGTCTTGCCCCAAGCCCCAGCCGAAGCCACACTTGTTTGCCATCTGAACCAAGCACAAGCCTTGCAGCAATTACACCGCTGGGGCGCACAAGCCCTGCCGTTGAATGCCAGCGCGTGGTTGCATGACACACACAGCCAGCCGGCCACCGACTGTTTGTTCGTCCGTTTGCGCGGTGCGGTGGCGGCGGTAGAGGCCGCTTGCCCTCGCATGGTGGCCGATGTACAGGCCTTGGGCGGCACGGCGCATCGCATGGACAACGCGCAAGCCGCACGCGATTGGCAAGCGGGACGTGAACAGACCTTGCCATTTTTCACCGCCCCTGCCCCTGACCTGTGCTTGTGGCGCTTGAGCCTGCCGCAAACCGCCCCCGTGTTGGATTTACCGTTTGCGGTGTATGTCGAGTGGCATGGCGGATTGCGTTGGCTGTGGGCCCCGGCGTCTGCGGCGCATCGTTTGCGCCAAGCCGCCCATGCGGCGGGCGGTTATGCCACCTTGTTTCGCAGACCCGCAGGTGCTGAGCTGTCGGTGCCCGTGTTTTCGCCGTTGTCAGACGTTCAGCAACGGATTCAGCGCGAATTGCAGCACCAATTTGACCCCCATGGGGTGTTCAACACCAGCCGTTTAGGCATTTGAGTACCCATGCAAACCCATCTCTCCCCTGAATACCAAAACACCGCCGATGGCCAAGAAGCCGAAGCCATTTTGCGCAAATGTGTGCATTGTGGTTTTTGCACGGCCACCTGTCCCACCTACCAGTTGCTGGGTGACGAGTTGGATGGCCCGCGTGGGCGCATCTACCTGATCAAGCAAGTGCTCGAAGGCCAGACGCCTACCCGTGACACGCAGTTGCACTTAGACCGTTGCCTGACCTGCCGCAATTGCGAAACCACCTGCCCCAGCGGCGTGCAGTATGGCCACTTGGTCGACATCGGACGCAAATTGGTCGACGAAAAAGTACCCCGTCCGGCCGCCGAGCAAGCCGTGCGATGGGCGCTCAAGCAAGGTTTGAATTCACCCTTGTTTGCGCCCGCCATGAAACTCGGGCAAACCGTGCGCAGTTTGTTGCCCGGAGCCATTCAAGCCAAAGTTCCGCAGGCGCGAGACGCGGGTGCTTGGCCGCTAGCCACCCATGCGCGTCGCGTGTTGATGCTTTCCGGTTGTGTTCAACCCGCCATGAGCCCCAATATCAACACCGCCACCGCGCGTGTGCTGGATGCTTGCGGCATCCAGACCGTGGTCGAGCCGTTGGCCGGTTGTTGCGGCGGCGTGAAATTCCATTTGAACGACCAAGACGCGGCGATGGTTCAAATGAAAAACAACATCGATGCATGGTGGCCGCATGTGGAGACAGGCGCCGAAGCCATCGTCATGAATGCATCCGGCTGTGGCGTGACGGTCAAAGACTACGGCCATGTCTTGCGAAATGACAGCGCGTATGCCCACAAGGCAGCCCGTATCAGTGAATTGACCAAAGACTTGAGCGAGTTGTTGCCCGGCTTGCTGCCCGCGTTGCAACAACGCATTTCACCGCAACAGGCCCGTGCCCAAGGCATGATGGCATTTCACCCGCCGTGCACCTTGCAACACGGACAGCAACTCAAAGGCGGCGTGGAAACCCATCTCCATCAGCTCGGCTTCACTGTGCGTATCGCCAGCAACGAAGCGCATTTGTGCTGCGGCTCGGCGGGTACTTACAGCGTGTTGCAACCGACCATTGCCACGCAGTTGCGCGACCGCAAGCTGGGGCATTTGCAAGAGGTGCAACCCAAAGCCATTTTGAGCGCGAACATCGGTTGCATCACGCATTTACAAAGTGGCACCGATGTGCCGGTGCGGCATTGGGTGGAAATGGTCGATGCCGCGTTGCTCAGCTCGGCGGCGCATTCAACCGCAACATAAACGCGGGCGACAACAACAACTGTTCTTCTATCAGCGTACACAGCGTTTGCCGATCAAACGGTTTGAGTGCCAAGCCATTCATGCCCACGTCGCTGCAACGCTGGTGGTCGGCCGTGTTGACGTTGGCGGTCAAAGCCAGCACGGGCACATTGCGTTGTGGCGGCTCCCACAAAGTGCGTAAACGCCGGGTGGCTTCGATGCCGTCCATCACCGGCATCAGCATGTCCATCAACACCATGTCAAACGGCTCTTGCGCCAACGCGTCCAAGGCTTCTTGCCCGTTGCCCGCTTGTACACATACCGCATTCGGCCAATGCGACTTCACCACCTGACAAGCCAGCAGCCGGTTGACCGAGCTGTCGTCCACCACCAAAAACCGCACCGCAAACGCCTGCAACCGGGTCATGCTGGACTCGGTCTGGGCAGCCGACACACTGACCGCCGATTCGACCAATGGCAAGCGCAGCCAAAATGTCGAGCCTAGTCCCGGTGTGCTTTCCACGCCGATATCGCCGCCGAGCAATTGCGCCAATTGGCGACTGATCGACAACCCCAAACCATTGCCACCATAGACACTGGCCGTGGCCCCGCTGGCTTGCTCGAACGGCTCGAATATTTTTTGCAAACGCTCAGGCACGATGCCAATGCCGGTGTCGCTGACAGTGAAACGCAAATGCTCGGCTTCGCGCTTGACTTGCAACACCACCGCGCCTTGGTGCGTGAATTTGATGGCGTTGCCCAGCAAGTTGACCAGCACTTGCATCAGACGGTGCCGGTCGCTGACCACCCACAGCGGCAAATCGTCGGCCGCATCCAGCGTGTAGTCGATTTGCATGCTGTTGACGCGTTGCAAAAACAAATTGAAAGCAGCCCGCACGGTGCCCATCAGTTCAAACGGCGCGGGTTGAACCTTGAGTTGTCCGCGTTGCAGCAGTGAAAAATCGAGTACATCGTTGATCACGGTCAGCAAATGGTCGCTCGACTGTTTGACCAGATCGGCAAGTTCGAGCGCTTTGGGCAAGTGCTTCACATCTTGGCGCAGTAAATCGCTGAAGCCGATGATGGCATTCATCGGCGTGCGCAATTCATGGCTCAACAAAGCGATGAAATGGTCTTTGATGGATTGTGCCCGCAGCAACCGTGTGCGAGTTTGCAGCAAATTGGCTTGGCGCTTTTCGCTGACATGGCGGGTGCGCAAATACAAGCGTTGGTAAATCAAAGGCAGCGACAACAAGAACACGCTGATTGCCACATCGCTCCAGGCATTCATCACCAGCAATTGGGGCGTTGCCACATACATCTGCGGCAACCAACCCAGCCAACTGGCTGCGGCCATGCCCAGCAAACACAACACGCACACGCACAGCCAAAACACGCCGTCGGCAAACCCCAGCAAAAACAAAGGCAGCATGGGCAGTATCACCACCCATTTCAAAACATTAGAAAAAATACCGCCGGACCAGACCGCCTCGCGCAGCAAATGAAAATGCCCGTATGCCAGCCCCAAATAAATGACCCAGCGAAACGGCAAACCCAAGGTATAGAGCCCCATGAGCAGCAATATCACCAAGCTCAGCACAGAGGCTTGGTGTTGCACCGCCGGGTCGGGCGACAAGCTGCCTAAGCTGTGGCTCATCACCGCCAAAAAAATCGTGAACAACACATAAAACTGCGCGCTGGGCGTGAGCCAGTGTGCAGGCAGCCGTTGCTTGAAACGCACCCACTTCAGCCGCCAATAGCGTGTATCAGCCATGCGTTGCCCCCCTGCGCGACAGCTGCGCTTGTACGCTGCGATGCAGTTGCTCGCGGTCCAAGGGCTTGAGCAACACATCGTCCATGCCAGCTTGCACACAGGCCGCATGGTCTTGCGGGTGGCTGCTGGCTGTCAAACCAATCACCGCCATGTGGCACAGCGGCGCAGCAGACTGGCGGATCGCGCGGGTGGTTTCCAGGCCGTCCATCCCTGGCATCACCAAATCCATGAGCACCAGATCCACGGCTTGTGTTTGCAGCCACTCCAAACAGGCCTGCCCGCTGTTGACGCTGTGCAGCGCCGCGTCAGGCCACAGCTGTTGGCACATCAGGCCCGCCACTTTGAGGTTCACCGGGTTGTCATCGACCAGCAGCATCGAGAACGGTGTTGCGTGGCGCTCGGGGGGGGTGTTCAAGCGAGTGCTTGTCGGCGCTTCACAGGCTTGCAAAGGAACCCAAAACCAAAACCGCGAACCCTGACCCGATTGGCTTTGCATACCGATATCGCCGTCAAACAATTGCACCAAGCCTTTGCAAATCGCCAAACCCAGTCCCGTGCCGCCAAACCGCGTGTGGGTTTGCAAGTCGGCGTGTTCAAAACGGTTGAAGATGAAAGCTTGTTGCGCTTCGTGAATGCCCACGCCCGTGTCTTGTACTTCGAACAACAGGTGCCTGCCGTCTTGGCGGATGGACAAATGCACCTGCCCGCTGGGCGTGAACTTGAACGCGTTTTCCAGCAGATGACACAGCACTTCTTTGAGCCGCTTGGTGTCGGTCATCACCCATTCGGGCAAAGCCGGGTCCAGCTGGGCATGAAACTGCACAGAGGCACTGGCGCGGCTGGCAAAAGCCTGCTGGCATTCGGCAAACGCATCGGCCAACCGGGTCGGCGCGGGTTGAAGCTGCAAGCGCCCTGCTTGGATTTGGGTGAAATCCAAGATTTGGTTCACCAGTTTGAGCAAATGTTCTGTGGATTCACGCACCAGATCCACGGTTTGCAGTTTGTGGCCAGCGGTTTGCAATTCGGCGCGGATCACATCGTTGAACCCCAAGATAGCGTTCATGGGGGTGCGCAACTCATGGCTGACCGAGGCCAAAAACTGGTCTTTGTAGGCCTCGGCTTGTACCAAGGCGGCGCGGTTGGCGCTGAGCTCTTTGTTGCGGCGGGTGATTTCGCCTAGCTGGTGGTTGTAAATACGTTGGTAGACCAGCAAACCGCCGAGCAAGCTGATGGCGGTAAACACATGGTTGCCCAGCGACCACAGCACATGGCGCGGGCCATACACATAGCTCACGGGTAACCAACCGTTTTGGGTCAGCGGCACCAACGCCAACAGCGTGAGTTGCACCCACACAATCCAACGCAAAGACTCGCGCCAGCCCAGCAAATAAATCGCCGGCACCGGCAGGATCATCATCCACATCGTGCTGGAAGAAAACAACCCCCCCGTGACCCAAATGCTATAGAGCAGCAAAGCATAGGTTTGTGCCAACAGCAAGTGGGTGGTGCGCTGCAGCGTCCAGTTGAAAAGCGCGTGTGCCAAGCCGGTCAAACTCACGCTCACCAGGGCCAATATCAACGCGTTTTCAAAAGCGAATGGTTGCGACAGCACCAAAAACAAGACCAGATTGGTCAGGATGATGCCTATGAACAAAGCAAACATGGCAGGTTGGTCAAGCAACCTGTCTGCGGGTAGCCCGCGGTATCGGTCAAGCAGGCGGTGGATCTGCGCCAACACGGCGTTCACTGGTCAGACAGCTGCCAGTGCTTTTTCGATGTCAGCGCTGAGCGCCGCAGGTTTGTCCACGGAGCCATAACGCTTGATCGGCATGCCATCGCGCCCCACCAGAAATTTGGTGAAATTCCATTTGATGCCTTCGCTGCCCAACAGACCTGGCGACTGTGCCTTGAGCCATTGAAACAGCGGATGGGCATCCACACCATTGACATCGATTTTCGCCATCATGTCAAACGTCACGCCATAATTTTTTTGGCAAAACGCGCCGATTTCGGTGTTGCTCCCGGGGTCTTGTGCGCCGAATTGGTTGCATGGAAAACCGAGCAACACCAAGCCTTGGCTGGCATAGGTGTCGTGCAATGTTTGCAAACCACTGAATTGCGGTGTGAAGCCGCAGGCGCTGGCGGTGTTGACGATCAGCAGCACTTTGCCGCGGCAATCGGACAGCTTCATCACACTGCCGTCGATACGGGAGGCTTCAAAATCGTAAACAGTGGCGGCATTCATGGCGGCTCCTTGGGTGAAGTTGGCATTGTCGCTAAGACGGCCGCAAACACAATCAGTAAACCCCCGAAGAGTTTTCTTGCAGTCAGCTCCGACACGCCCATGGCCACCGACGATGCAGTAGCAAACAATATTTCCGACAACATGACCAAGGCGGTGGTGTTGGCTGCCAATCGGGCCGCCCCGTATTGCAAACTCAGGTTGGAAAATAGCAAGCACAGCGCCAGCCCCAATGCGTAAGGCCACCACGACATGTCAGCGGGCAAAGCCACCTGTCCGCTGGGCAGCAATGCCACCGCTGCGGCTGCCGTGATGAGGGTGCCGCCGCTGAACATGGCACCCATGCGCACGCTTTCAGGCAAATCGGCCAGCTTGCGCAGCATGGTGTTGTTGAGCGCAAAACTTGCACCACCGAGCAATGCCAAGTAATCGGTCGCGCTGCTGGGTATGGGCCAAGGGGTGTCGGGTGTTTTCAGGACCAAGGCCACACCGGCGAGTGCCAGCAACAACCGCAAGATCGACATGCGCGTGGGACGTTCGCCCAACAACCACCAAGCAAACAGCACCGACCAAGCGGGCATGGTGTAGAACAGCAGCACCACGCGAACCACGTCGCCTAAGGTGACGGCCCAGTTGAAGCCCAAATTGGTCAAGCCAGAACCGATGAACAGCCACCACAGCAGTGGCTGGGTGCGGAAATGGCGAAACCATTGCGGGTGCAGCAGACTGATGATCACAAAAGACAGGCCGTACATCAGAGCGGTGGCCCACAACGGATGCAATCCACGCGCCTGCATTTCGCGAAACGGCCACCAGCTCAAGCCAAACACCAAGGCATTGGCCAGCAAGCCCAGCACCGGACCCAGCACAGACATGGACATGGCTCAGTGCCCCGGGTCGCGCCGGGCAATGTCCATCAAGCGCGCCACTTCGGGCGCGTGGTGTTTGCAATTGTGGTGATGCCAGCGTTGGATCAGCCACATGTTGCCCGCCACGATCAAGCCAAAGCAAACAATCGCAGCAAATGCACTCAGTCCCAACCCAGTGGCCAGCGCATACAAACCGCCCAGCGCCAAAATACAGGCTTGCTCGTTGAAATTTTGCACCGCGATAGAGCGACCCGCTCCCATCAGGTTGTGGCCGCGATGCTGTAACAACGCGTTCATGGGCACCACCAAAAACCCACCCAAGCCTCCTAGCAAAATAAAAAATGGCGCGGCCAGCCACACGTTGTCGATGAAATTCATCACCAAAATCAGCAGACCCATGGCAATGCCCAAGCCCATCAAGCGCGTGGCATCGACCAGCTTCATGCGCAAAGAGGCAATCACCGCGCCCACGGCGGTGCCAATCGCCACCACGCCGACCAGCGACGACGCTTGGGTGGTGCTGTAGCCCAGCGCCACCGAGCTCCATGCCAAAACGATGTAACGCAAGTTGCCACTCGCCCCCCAAAACAAGGTGGTGGTGGCGAGCGAAATTTGTCCGAGCTTGTCGCGCCACAACAGCATGTTGCAACGCCAGAAATCGGGCACCAAGGCAAGTAAGTTGACCGACAAACTGTGGCCTGTCTCGCTGCGCAGCGGCAGCATGGCCACGCCGGTTTGCGGAATCCGCGTGTTGAACCAAGCGGCCAAGCCATAGAGCAACACGATGACGCAAATCGCTGCTTCAGGCGGTGTATCAATACCGGTGTCCCACAAAGGCATGTCTATGCCCAACAGAAAGGTTGCCACCACCGGGCCGACCAGTTGCCCACCGATCAGCACACCCAAAATGATGGAGCCGATGGTCAAGCCCTCGATCCAGCCATTGGCTTTGACCAGCAGCGAAGGCGGCAACAGTTCGGTGAGGATGCCGTATTTGGCTGGGGAATAAGCCGCTGCGCCCAAACCCACAATCGCGTAAGCCAGCAGTGGATGCGAACCAAACAACATCATCAAGCAACCCAACACCTTGATGCCGTTGCTGATGAACATGACCTCGCCCTTGGGCCGCGAATCGGCAAATGCCCCCACAAACGGCGCGAGCACCACATAAAACAAGGCAAACATGGGCACCAATGCCGCGCGCTGCCACTCGGCACCGCCCGAGGCTTTGATCATTTCAACCGCTGCCACAAACAAGGCGTTGTCAGCCAGTGAGCTGAAAAACTGCGCCGCCATGATGGTGTAAAAACCGCGTTTCATAAGTGAATTGGCCTGTCAGGTGTGCGGTGTGAAAAGGTCAAGTTGGCGTGTGTCGTCAAGAGGCAGGCCTTAATGCGGGTCGGTTATATCACGCCATTTATTTGCCGCCATGCCCTGCGACAATCGCCCCCATGCCGCGTCCCCTCCATGCTGTCATTCATTCCCAAGCCTTGCAACACAATTTGTCGCGCTTGCGCCGTGCCGCCGGTGATGCGCGGGTCTGGGCGGTCGTCAAAGCCAATGCCTATGGCCATGGCTTGGCCCGGGTTTACGAAGCCCTGCGCGCGGCTGACGGTTTTGCCTTGTTGGACCTGAACGAAGCACAGATCTTGCGCGAAGCCGGTTGGCGCGGTCCGTTGTTGTTGCTCGAAGGTGTGTTTGAACAACGCGATTTGGAATGGTGCTCGCGGCTCGACCTGTGGCATGTGGTGCACCACGAGGCCCAAATTGACATGTTGAGCCGCCACAAAACCCAAACGCCTCAGCGCGTGTTTTTGAAAATGAACAGCGGCATGAACCGGCTGGGGTTTGCGCCGCAGGCCTTCAAGTCGGCGTGGACACGGTTGAATGCTTTGCCCCAGGTGGATGAAATTTCTCTCATGACGCATTTCGCCACCGCCGATGGCGAGCAAGACATTGCCGCGCAATGTCAAGTGTTCGAGCAATACAGCAGCGACCTGCCCGGCGAGCGCAGCTTGGCCAACAGCGCGGCGCTGTTGCGGCACAGCGCCGCAGAAGCGGTGACCGCTGATTGGGTACGCCCTGGCATTGCCTTGTATGGCAGTTCGCCAGACCATGGTGTGCACGATGCCGCGCACTGGGGTTTGCAAGCCGCCATGAGTTTGCGCAGCCAGCTCATTGGCGTGCAGCAACTCAAAGCCGGTGACAGCGTGGGTTATGGCAGCACATTCACTGCGACGCATGACATGGCCATAGGTGTGGTGGCTTGCGGTTATGCCGACGGCTATCCGCGCCACGCGCCTACCGGCACGCCGGTGTTGGTGAATGGTGTGCGTACCCGCACGCTGGGGCGGGTGAGCATGGACATGTTGTGTGTCGATCTGTCTGCGCTGCCTTCGGTAGCGATAGGTGCTGAAGTGACTTTGTGGGGCAGCGCCTCTGGTGGGCAAGTGCTGTGTATTGATGAAGTGGCACATGCGGCAGGGACGGTGGGGTATGAGTTGATGTGTGCGTTATCGGCCAGGGTGGCGGTTTCGGTCGTTTAATGCCCATTTCAGCGCTTGTGGTTTGAAGCCACGCTTGGCCGACCCGGCCGGTGTGCTTTTTTTTCTGCGCTTTCGCTCGAAAAAAACACCCCCTCCGAGTCGGCCTGAAGTGATGTAACCGTTTTAGAACGATTGCGCTTATCGAAGTTGTTAATTCCTTCGAACCGCATAAATGCAGTCGGAGAAAAGATCGAATAATTGGAACCTGACCCCAATTAACGTAACAAGGCCTCAGCCTGCCGGGTGATCCGCTCTATCAACACCGCCGCAGACGGCGCGTCATGCATCAAACCCACGGCCTCACCCACCGTCACATGGGCGCGATCGAAATCTTGCGCGGCCACGCCCGCGTCATACTCCGCACGCGCGGCTTCAGGCGATGCACGCAGTGCGTCCATGCGCAACTCCCACTGCCTGTGCAAACGGTTGCGCAAAGCGCGGAAATCAAATTCAGCGGGCCAGGCCTTGCGTCGCAGCACATCGAACACCGCAGACCGCGCTGTCTCGTCGCCGTTGGCTTTCAATGCTGCCGCCACCGCCCCGGCGGACGCCAAACTCTCCGCGCTGGCCCACAGCCGCGTACCCATCACTACACCGTCTGCACCCAACACCCGCGCCGCTGCCAGACCCCGCCCGTCGGCAATGCCACCTGCGGCCAGCAACATAGCAGACGGCGAATGCTGTGCCAGCGCATCGGCCAACTCCGGCACCAAGCTGAAGGTAGCCCGGGCTTGCAAACTGTGCATGCCGTGTCCTCCGGCTTCAGCCCCTTGTGCCACGATGACCGATGCCCCTGCCTCTCTACACACAGGCAATTGCTCAAGCCTTTGAATCTGGCAAATCAAAGGCACACCGCGTTTGGCAATACGGGCCGCGTAAGGGCGCGGGTCACCGAATGACAGCATCAACGCAGCCGGTGTGTGCGGTTGGTCCAACAACCAGTCCAATGCACTGGCGTCTTCATCCAGCTTCCACGTGATGAAGCCGCAGCCCAGTCGTTGCAAAGCGGAGGAGTCGCCATGCAACAAAGACACAGCCAGTGCGTGCTGGGTTTGCAGCCAACTTAATTCGCCGTAACCGCCGCCCAGCAGACCCAGTGCACCTGCACGTGCACAAGCGGCTGCGAGTGCGCCGCCGCTGGCCAGTGCCATGGGCGCAAGCGCAATAGGCGTATTCAAACCAAAGTGTTTGCTAAAGCGGGTATGCATGCACAGAAAAATCAGAGAGGCATGATCAGTCCACCAACGCTTGCGCCACCAATGCTTTGAGCATGCGGCGGTAATGGGCGCGCAATGGGCTGGGGGCTTGTGTCATGTAGACCGCACAAATTTGCTCTTTGGGGTCGGCCCAAAAATACGTGCCCGCATAACCGGCCCACATGAATTCACCGGCACTGCCGTGCACCGGCGCAATACCGTCGGCTTGGCGCACCAAAAAGCCCAGGCCAAAGGTGTAGCCAGGCGAGCCCAACAGCAATTGTCCAGGGCTGATCGGCGTGGCGATGCTGCTGCCCAAGTGGTCTGCCGTCATCCATTGCACGGTCGAGCGCGACAAAATTCGTGCGCCATCCAATTGGCCCCCGTTCAACATCGCCTGACAAAAACGCAAATAGTCTGGCGCGGTGCTCACGCCGCCCGCACCGCCGGAGTCGTTGCCCGGGGTTTGGCTCACGTCGATCAGCTTGTTGGGCAATTGGGTCAGCGGATCGATTGCAAAAGCGTGTGCCAACCGCGCCGCCTTGGCCGCAGGCACATCAAACCCGGTGTCGTTCATTTTGAGCGGTTTGAACAAACGCTGTTGCATGAAATCGTTCAAGCGTTGACCGGTGACCGCTTCGATCACGCGGCCTTGCACATCCACGGACAGGCTGTATTCCCACACCGTGCCGGGCTGTTGTGCCAACGGGGCTTTGCCAAGTCGTTCGGCCATCTCCGCGCCGCTGAGGTTGCGGGCATCAAAGTCACGCGCGGTGCTGTAGACGCCCGCGTCGGTGTAGGCTTGTTTGACCAAGGTGTTTTTGGTCAATTCGCCATAGGCCAAGCCAGCGGTGTGACGCAGCAAATCTTGGAGCGTGGGTTCTTTGATCGCAGGCACCCGTTTGAAACTCACGCCGTTGTAGAGCGGGTCGTGGGTGGCGACACTCACCATGGGGTTTTTGAACGACGGCAGGTATTTGGACACCGGGTCGGTGAGCTGTACCTTTCCGTCTTCGACCAGCATCATCAATGCCACCGACACCATGGGTTTGGTCATGGAATAAATGCGAAACAAGGCATCGGTGCTGGCAGGTGTCGCGCTGTCGTTGTGCAAACTGCCAAAGGCTTTGCTGTAGACCAATTTGCCTTTGCGCGCCACCATCACCACCGCACCGGGCAAACGCTGGCTGTCGATCTCGGTTTGCATGGCTTGGCTGATTTTTTCCAAACGCGGCGAGGACATGCCCACCGACTCGGGGTTGGCCACCGGCAAAGCCTGTGACCAAGACAGGCTGCTGTGCAGCAACACCACGCTGGCAAGCCATGACACATGGCGCAAACGTGGTGTGCCACGGGCGCACACGTCGGCCGTGCGAGAAAAAGCGGTGGGGGTGGGGCGTGTGGTGCTCATCGTGGGGAATCTCCTGCAACATGAAAACGGCTGGCCAACCAGACCAGCCACAGCACCGGCACGCCCAGCAAGGCCGTGCCCGTGAAAAACCAAGCGTAACCGGCAGCGTCAACGGCCAGCCCAGAAAACCCGGCCAAAAACTTGGGCGCGAGCAACATCAATGAACTGAACAAGGCGTATTGTGTGGCCGAGTACTGCACATTGGTCAAAGAAGACAAATAGGCAATGAATGCGGCAGACGCAATGCCGCTGCCCAAGTTGTCCGCCGACACCACGGCAATCAAGCCATACACATCATGGCCGTGCATGGCCAGCCAGGCAAACAGCAAATTGGTGGCGGCACTCAGCACCGCGCCGATCATCAGCACCTTCATCACGCCCCAGCGCAACACCATGACGCCGCCGATAAACGCGCCCACCAGCGTCATCACCACGCCATACAGTTTGGTGACCGTCGCCACTTCTTCTTTGGTATAGCCCATGTCCACATAAAACGGATTGGCCATGATGCCCATGACAATGTCACTGATGCGGTAGGTGCCGATCAAGGCCAGCAGCAACACCGCATGCCAGCGGTAGCGGCGAATGAACTCGGCGAACGGATCGACCACCGCCACGCTCAGCCATTCGCGCAAGTTGTGCGCGGGTGGCAACGCCACATGCGCTGGCTCTTTGGAAAACAACACGGTCACCATGCCAACCGCCATCGACACGGCCATTGCCACATACGCCACGGCCCATGCGTGGTCTTGGTAAGTGCCGACAGGAAGACCGACGGTTTCGGCTTTGGCGGCGATCCAAAACACGCCGGCACCCGCCCAAATCATGGCCAGGCGATAACCGGTTTGGTAGCTGGCCGCCAGCACCGCTTGCAAACGCGCTTGCGCCGACTCGATGCGAAAAGCATCCAGCGCAATGTCTTGCGTGGCAGAGCCGAATGCGGTCAACAAGGCAAACCCCACCAAGGGCGCCAACGACTGCTGTGGGTTGCTCATGGCCATGCCGAGCAAACCGGCGATCACACAAGCCTGCGACAGCAGCAACCAACTGCGGCGGCGGCCCAGCCAGACCCCGAACCATGGAATGGGCAATCGGTCCACCAGCGGCGCCCAAGCCCACTTGAAGCCATAAGCCAAGCCGACCCAGCTTAAAAAACCAATCATGGCGCGGTCTATGCCGGCCTCGCGCAGCCGAAAGCTGAGCGTGCCCAGTACCAGCAACAAGGGCAAACCCGCGGCAAATCCCAGCGTCAGCATGCGCAGACTAGAAGGACTCAGGTAAATCAACAGTGAATCCCGCCAACGCAAAGACGTCATTTTTTCAGTTGGTGTATCGTTCATACCTTGTATTGTGAGGTTCACGCACCTACTTCATTCTTATGCTCACCAAACGTCAATTTGTCCACCGTTGCGCAGGTTGCGCCTTTGGCTTTTCTGCCACCGCCTTATTTGCGCGCGATGGCGTTGAGGTTGGCAAAACCTCGGGCTTCACCAAACTGGTTCCCGCCGCGCAGGTAGAAGGCTCTGCCAACCAACAATACGCCCAAATGCTCAAGCAGGCCAAAGACAAAAATGCGCTCGCGCCAGACGATCATCCCGAGGTGATTCGTTTGCGCGCCATCGCGCAAAAAATCATTCCTTTCAGCTACGAATGGAACCCACGTGCCCGCGAATGGAAATGGGAGATCAACCTGATCGGCTCCACGCAAATCAATGCGTTTTGCATGCCCGGCGGCAAGATCGCTTTTTATCACGGCATTTTGGACAAGCTGCAACTGACCGATGACGAAGTGGCCATGGTGATGGGGCATGAAATCGCCCACGCTTTGCGCGAACACGCACGCGAGCGCATGGGAAAAAGCGAAGCCACCAATGTGATTGCCAGCATAGGCAGCGCTTTGGCGTCTGCCTATTTCAAAGTTGACCCGAGCGTGACCGACGCCGTGGCCAGGCAAGGCGCGAATTTACTGACGCTGAAATTCAGCCGCGAAGACGAAACCGAAGCCGATCTGGTCGGCATGGAACTCGCCGCGCGTGCCGGCTACAACCCGCGTGCCGGTGTGAGCTTGTGGCAAAAAATGAGCGCCGCCAACAAGGGTGCACCGCCGCAGTGGCTGAGTACCCACCCCTCTGGTGCCAGCCGTATCAAACAGATCGAAACCAACTTACCCAAGGTCATGCCCTTGTATGAAAGATCTGCGCAAGCCGTGCAGTAGTTATTCAGACAGTCGCTGACCATTCTGTTTGACAGAATCTTTCATAGAGAATATTATCTTGCGGTGATCAATTCGTTCAGTTGCAAGGCTACAGAAGCACTGTTTGACAGTACTTCTGTGCCACGCTTCAAAAACATTGAACGTGTAGCCAGAAGAAAGCTGCTGCAATTGCATGCTGCTACCGAATTGGACAGCCTGCGTATTCCACCCGGTAATCAACTAGAAGCATTAAAAGGGGACAGACGCGGGCAACACAGTCTGCGTATCAATGAACAGTGGCGAATTTGTTTTCTCTGGCGCGATGGTGCTGCTGATCAAGTTGAAATTGTTGACTACCACTGAAAGGTAAAAATGCCTAAAAAATTAGATGAAATCCACCCCGGCGAAATTTTGCTGGAGGAATTTCTAAAGCCTATGGGAATATCTGCGCGTCAATTAGCCGCTGACATCGACGTTTCCCCGAGTCGCATCAGTGAGGTGGTCAATGGCCTTCGTCCCATCACGGCTGACACGGCTTTGAGACTGGGCTTGTTTTTCAACATGGAGCCCAGGTTTTGGATGCATTTACAAACCGAGTACGACATGCGGGTCGCTACGCGTACGGTGAGCGACAAAATCGCCTCAAGGGTTCGTGTATTTCAGCCGCCTGCACTGGCTTGATTTATTTGAACTTGTCAATTGCCAGTCCAATCGACAATTTACAAGCTTAATTTGAGCGCGTCAGACAAACCGCATCAAACAAACCGGTTTAGCCAATCCACCAACAAAGCATTCACCGCCGCGCTTTGTTCGCGCTGTAAAAAGTGTCCCGCATCCGGTACTTCGCGGTATTCGTAAGGCCCGCCAAAACAAGTTGCTTGCTCGCGCATGAGCTCGGCGCGCATATCTTCCGCGCCGCACACAGCCAGTGTGGGTACCGTGATGGTGTGCTGCATGGCCGCGCGC
>Ga0209358_10002022_pt1 | contig 15694 bp, 8 predicted proteins | sample LauGreFa1BDMLBSN_2_FD_187574 | JGI IMG/M metagenome (GOLD analysis project Ga0209358, IMG submission 187574) | Freshwater lake microbial communities from Lake Michigan, USA - Fa13.BD.MLB.SN (SPAdes) (version 2) | ecosystem: Environmental > Aquatic > Freshwater > Lake | place: Lake Michigan, USA... | reverse complement strand
CCGCTACATATTAAAGATGAAGTTATAAAAAGTTTTAAACGCGAATATAAAAAGGCATTGCCAATAATTGAGGAATATAACGCAATTAAAAATATGTCCTATTTGGAATTAAAAAAGCGCGTTGTTGCCAACTCGCCTTCGAGTTCTGTTAAACAACTCATAAAAGATAACGAATTGCTCGCTATGACTAAGCAACAGATTGTCAACGATGTTTTATACGACTATTCGGGACTCGCCGATAAATGCAGTGAGAGCATAGATATATTGACAAATGAAGAATTGGACGACGAGAATTACCCGCTTTCTAAACTCCAGCTTATGGTAAGAATGAAAGTATATACACCAGATAGACAGAGATACAGAACGGAATGTATATATGCTCCTAAGCTCTATAATTATCTAATAAAATGTATAAATGCCAAAGAGCCTTTTATAAATCCTGTGACAAAGGCTAAATATACGCAGGAAAACATAGAAGAGCTTATGAAAGTTATGAGAATAATAGACCCTTCATTAGAGGTTCCAGTATTTATAAAACATATGAATGATACTAAGTTAAAAGTGGAATACAAAGAATTAACTAAGACATATCAAAATCTGGATGCCTCATTTGGCACGACAAATACAATAAGGTATTATAAGATGTACCTATCTCGCATCATAGGTGGTGTAGAGTATAGCGTATATAATATTTGTACTTTCCCCGCGGATATAGAAGCTGAAGGAGAGTTTGCGACAGGCTCTGCGGATTTAAATTCATATACTATGATAGTAAATATTTATAAGTTATTTAATGAAGGCCGATTGCTATATAATTATATTCCTCCGTATCGCGTACCATTAACAGGACGCACAGGAGAATATAGATATATTAAACCTGCAATTCACTTTAATAAATACAAGCTTTCAAAAGATTGGTTAAATGACGGGTGGTCTACTATGACAAAAACCGACTTTATCAATATGTTTAAACATTACGCACAAGAAGTCAATAACTATATATACTAAATCCCTTGTCGAACTATAAATTATTTTTTTAAGATAAGCATATTCTAATATATCTGTATATTAGAATACAATTATAATATATCTATATATGACTTCATTAAGCGAAGAAAAAATTAATAAATCTTTAGAAGAAATATACTTGCAAGATAATAATAAAATTATTAAATGGTTGGATGAAATAAAAAAGCCGGAAAATCAGAAGGATGGAAAAATACCTGGGTTATTTATGAAATCTCTTACAAAAATCAAAACAGACGGAGAAGTATATAATTTAATATTACAATGGATTAAAGATAATCGCGATAAGTTTGCGGATTATGATTTTACAGGCGTTCCAGACAGTACTTTTGTATCGCTGGATAACTCTAATGTTATTCGTAAATATCAATTAAGAAGTTGGATACCTATGAATATTTTAAAAAATTATAATATATCAAAAAATCCTAATGCTGTTGATTATTTAAAAGATTACCGCGACCTGATAAAATGGAATGATTTATCAGCAAATCCAAACGCAATTGAATTATTGAGAGAAAAAGCCGAAGAAGAAAATAATGTGGAACGATTTGATTTATCGCGGATGGCAGATTATAAAAAATTGGATTGGAAAAACTTATCAGCAAATCCAGGTACTGTTGAATTATTAAAACAATATCGTCGTAATATAAAATGGGATAGATTATCTGAGAATACTAATCTTGAAGCGATTGAATTATTAAAAGAGAAAATTGAAAAAGAAAGCAAAATGAAAGAAAGTGAATTGGTAAGATTAAAAGATGAAGATAAAATAGACTGGAATCAATTATGTTTAAACGCTGGTGCGATTGAAATAATAAAAGCCAATCCTAAAAAAATAAATTGGCGATATTTATCAAAAAATCCAAATCCAGAAGCGATTGAATTATTAAAAAATAAAGTTGAAGAAGAAAATAAAATGACTGGTCGCAAACTGATTAATGTATTTAAAGAGAGATATATAGATTGGGATGTATTATCTTTAAATCCTGCTGCTATTGAAATCTTAGAAGAAAATCCTAAAAATATACTATGGAAACATTTATCAGAAAATAAAAATGCAGTAGAATTATTGAAAAAATATCCTGACAATATTGATTGGAATGGTTTATCTTTAAACCCAAATCCTGCTGCTATTGAATTATTGGAAAAAAACCTTGCCAAAATAAATTGGATCGAGTTATCGGCAAATCCTGGTGCTATTGAATTATTGGAAAAATATTCTGATAAAATAGTTTGGGAAATTTTAATTGAAGAAAACCCAAATATATTTGAACTTGTTGAAGTACCGAGAAAAACTTTTGAAACCGTTGAAGATATTAAAAGATGGTGCAAAGACCCTGAAATACATCCTCTTAATGGTAATGAGATGCCCGCTATGAGTAGGGCATATTATGATATATATGTAAGAGCCTATAAAATTATGAAAAAGAACGGCACCTTTTCACAAAAAGATATAACAGGTCTTTTTCCTAAAAATCATTTATTGTTTGGAGACATAGATTTAATGTATTATACCTGCATAGAAAAGAACGACCCGCCGACCTACTTTAATATATGCAAGTATAATAACTCGTCTGGATCTATATTGTATGAATTACTTACAGAAAAAATGGAGTTTTTTGATAATGAAGAGACTGTTCTAGATACAGAGATAGAAATATTAAGGAACCGTTTTAGTGATAGATATGGCAGACACGCACAATCAAATATTGAAATAATATATCAATTAATTGATGCTTATAAGAATGATATGGTTAACTCTTTTCTGGATACAAATTATATATCTACATACGATTATCCTGATAGAATTAATCAGATAATGCTTATCAATTTAAAAGCCTATTGGTTTATAAACTTTTTGGAATACAATAAAATGGCTACGGGAGAAACAGTCCTGGAGTATTTAATGGAAAATAAAGATGACTTTGATTCAGATAATGAATGGGCGACACCAGTAGATATATACAATAATTACAAGACGGTTATTGACGATATAGATGATTGTTTTAATCCCGATTCAGGCATTATAGAAAACTTCGGATATAAAAAACTTACACCTATGGATGACCCGCTTGACAAATATTTTGAAGTCTATGAAAAACAATTAGCAGAAATAAAAAAACCTGTATATTCGCAATTAATTGATTTGACTACATTTAAACCGAAGGAAAATGTAAAGTATTTAAATAATTCGCAATATGCCGAATTTAAAAAAGAGAGGGATAAATACGATAGGGCGTGGAAAAGATATAGTGATAGACAAACCTTATATGAAACTACGAAACAAGGGAGTTCTCCCAAGCCTCCTGAAAAACCCACAATAACTCTTCCGTGGGGCACAGAGCATACTATAGCGAAGCAGATAGACCCTATACATATAAGAGACGGAATCGTCGCTAAGTTTCGCGAGGAATACGCTAAGGCTCAACCTATCATAGATGAATATAACAGAGTTAAAAATCTTTCTTATAAAGCATTAAAGAAACATATTGGGGAGTCTTCATCAAGCTCTGAAAAGCGAATGATGGAAGGAAATGAATTGCTTGCTATGACGAGAGAAGATATCACAAATAATGTTCTTTATGACTATACGGGACGCGCTGAGCTCGCCGATAAATGTAGCGAGAGCATAGATATATTGACGAATGAAGAATTGGATGACGAGAATTACCCGCTTTCTAAACTACAACTTATGGCGAGAATGAAAGTATATACTAGGAATAAAAAGAATTACAGAACGGAATGTATATATGCACCTAAACTCTATAATTATTTAATAAAATGTATAAACTCAAACGAGCCTTTTATAAATCCTGTGACAAAGGCTAAATATACACCTGAAAACATAGAAGAGCTTATGAAAGTAATGAGAATAATAAACCCCAAGATAGAAGTACCTGTATTTATTAAACACTCAAATGATACAAAATTGGAATTAAAATATAATACTGTCGCTGTTAATATTAGCGATTATGGTTCTAACCCATCTTATGGAAGTACAAGAATATTAAACTTTAATCGCATATATCTATCTCGTAAGATAGCCGGCTCAAATTATATTGCATATGAAATATGTCATATGCCTGCCGATATTGAAGTTTCGGGTACTTTTTCTACAGGTTCAACGGATTTAACATCAAACACTATGATAGTTAATATATACAAGCTATTTAACGAAGGACGTTTATTACACAATTATTTACCACCGTATAACATAAGAAGACCTGGAACAACTAATCAATATACATACATAAAACCTCAAATACACTTTGTCGGAATTCTAAGTTTAAATAATTGGCTCTATGTTTCTGATAGCGATAAAACTTTAATTTCAAAAGAAGAGTTCATAAACAGATTTAAACATTACGCACAAGAAGTCAATAACTATATATTTTAATATTTTTTGTATATATATTAAATATTATAATTTTACAAATGTCATCTGTAAAGCGGAAAGGCATTGTAATATAGGTTAGGAAGGCGGACAATAATAAAGAAAGCATCTCTGATTATTAAATCCTAATAATATTTAGATGGTAATATAATAGCGCATATACACCCTTGAAGATTTAAAATGAGACATAGTATCTCAAAAAAAATCTAAAAGGTTAGTTCATTTCAGAACTATGTATATTTTGGTTCTGTTAAAGCGACTACTTTAACTGAAGAATTACTTTATCTACATAGATATTTAGGTCTTTCTCTTTTATCTATTATATTTTTGACTATCCTAAATATGTTTGTAGCTCCATTTACATCTCTGTTCCATACAGCATTACATTTTTTACAAATGAGTGCCCCATGTACTAAAATGTTAGCTTTCTTATAAGGTTTAGGATTTTTTCTTATGATGAACTTTTCACATTTGCCTTCACAGCATTTAGAACACATACAACTTGTTCTATATTCATCAACTAAATATACCTTATAACCACTTTCTCTAAAAAGCTTCCTAATGCCTTTTCCTTTTGTTGGTTCTTTATATTTCATATGTTGTTTTTGTTCCCAGTCTCCAAATGCTATAATTACATCTTCTTGACTACCAAAAACCTTTTTGAACTTGTTTATCATTTTCTGTTCATTCTTTTTCTTATTGATATAAGCATTTAGTTTAAGCTTTCTAAAAATGAACCTTTGATAAAATGGATAAACTTTATGATTAAGTAAGCTTTTGGCACTAATATATTCTTTGAAGGCATTTATGTTCAGAGTTTTTCTGTTTAGCTTTGAAAGCTCTGTCTCGTGCTGTATAATTGTCTTTCCATCTACCTTCTCTTCTTTGAATTGCAATATCAATTTGGAATACTTCTTTATTTTACATTCCTTTCTTCTACTATCTTGTGTATATCTGAACTCATTAGCATATTTATTATCATTATCAACACAATAAATAATATCAGACATTCCAGGGTCTATAGAAACTATTTTCTTATTTTTGATGTTAGAATAATCTTTCAGCTCATCTATATATTGCTCTGTATTAAGACTTATTTTGGTGGTTGGTATTCTTTTACCTATCATATCATTCCTTAACATAAGTATAGAAGAACTTACACCATCTGTTTCAATCATATGATGAAAAGAGTATTTAGGCTTGTTGAAACATTTTCTTTCAGTTCTAAAGAAGAAGTTCCATATTTTATCTTCATTCTTTTTTAGATTGCCTTCTGTGAGATAATGATGTTTTTTACCTTGTTTATCAGTAAATAAAAGATTTACTAATGTTGTAGTATCTAACTTAATAGAATGTGGTATAACATCATTACGCATAGGAAAGATATTATAAATCATAACACCTTCTTTTTCAACTTCTTTCATCATTCTTATCATACAAGGTAAATAGTCTTGTGGAGTGCATTGTAAGTCATAATACAAATTGTCTTTTTGGTACTTTTGTTTATTAGGAGTAATGTATGCTTTTACTTCTTTAATCCAACTATGATATTTTTCATCAGATTTATAGACATTTGAAATATCCAATATATCAAGTTTTAATTTTCTTAATTGCCTACAAAACTCATTTATTAAGTTTGTTTGAATTGTTGTATCAGTATATTCTTCTTTTATTTGTCTTATTATATCCTTCTTTTTCCAAACTACATTTATGTATCTTTCTACATATTCAACATAGTGCATTTTAATGTTATTCTCATACATAATCATCAGACTTATAGTAAGATATTCCAATACATTATTAAGGTGTGTATAATCTAATGCTTCTTCTTGAATGAAAGGCTTAAAATCAGTATTGTAAAAAGCTAATAACTTGTCCTTTAATTCTCTAACCTCTTTTTTAGGAGGTCTTCCATTTATTGCCTCCTTGCACATAATCTTCATACAAGAATTAACAAATAGTCTATCAATAGTAGGTAATGAATTATTCTTTTCAAAATAGTCTAATAAATAGAGCTTCATAAACATTAATGTATTGATAACAATTTTATTACATCTTACTACAGCACTTGTAATTTTAGGAATGTTTATTTCAGGATGCTTTACAATATGCTTTAATGGTACTTTAATACATTTGAAATAGTCTAAATGCTTATCAGGAGGTTTTTTATCTCCATGAGAACTCATAATTATATTTAAGCTTCTATTCTTTAAGTACATTTTCATTTTCAATAATATAACGCCAAAATAGATTATACATAGGAAAATAATTAAAAAATTGATACATTATGTAAAGTATTTTACATCATTATAATATAATGTCTGAATATATCTACTTGCTTCAAGAAAGAGAGTTCATAACTACCAAACAGAACATTTACAAATTGGGAAAGACAAACAAGAGAACCTACAAAGGTTCAAACAATACCCAAAAGGTTCTAAATTGATTTTACAACAAGTATGTCATAATTGTGATGTATTGGAAAGACAACTAATAAGAGACTTCAAAAACAAATACATACATAGAAAGGATATAGGAAATGAGTATTTTGAAGGAGACTATAATGAGATGATTAAAGATATTCACAAAATGATTACATATAATGTAATCAGCGATGAAAATACAGATGATGAAGACAAACCACAAATAGAAATAGATGATGAAGTTAAAGAACTATTTCCAAATTATTGTGAAGATGAAGCGTTTGGAGGCAAAAAGAAACTTATCAAGATATTTATTGAAGCCCATGAAATAAGCATTAAATATATAGATTGTGAAATGAATGATTTGAATTATCAAACTATACATAATTATATGGTAAAAGAGGTTGAAGCATATAGAGATGAATTTGATAATACATACTTTAAACATAAAGATAATTATTATGATAATTTGATAAAGCATAAAGTGATTGAAAATAATAAAATATATGATTTGAATGATAATAAGTTTCTAAAAAAATTAGACAAGTACAAACATTCTGTGCAATTGCATTATTCAGATAAACTTGAATATATTACTCATAAATATAGACTTCATTCCAATAGCAAGTATTCTCTAATAGTGTTTCATATGCAAAATAATGCTATATTAAATGATAATATATATTGTAGTTTGTATGAAAATAAAAGTTGTCATATATACTTTGTTTGTAAAGACTGGTTTGAAAATGAAAATAATTATAATACAATTGTTAATGTATTAATGTATATAAAAAATATAAATGGTTATGAATTTGATTATGATTATTTGAAGAAATATTCACCATATTGTATAGATATTAATGACAATGGTGAATATTATATGCTAAATAGAGATTATAAAATAATTACAACAGAAGAAGGTAGCATTAAAGATTTTACTACTAAAGAAAGAATATATTTACATAGAGGTAATGAGACACCATGGGCTTATAATACGGAAGAAGAAATTAAAATGTTATATCAAAAAGTATTATCAAAATTAAATAAAACTACAATAAATAAAATATGTAAAAATGAAAATCAACATACAAGCATAATACTTACTAAATGTGTTTAAGTTTTCAAAACAAAAACATACCTTTTGCTTCTTATATCTTTTCCATCAACTTTCAGCCTACAATCGTGTATTGATATATCATACTTCTTCTTGCATAATTGTTTGACAATTGATAAATATGGTCTTTTGGCTCTATCTGGTTCTGATGCTCCTATGATGGTAGAAAAACTAAAGAACTTTCTAATATCTGGTATCAAAGCTAAAATTCTACTTTGTTTTTCAATATCATTATCCAAAAAGTATAATGATATACTATTGTTATCATCTAATTGTAAAATATTTATTATCTTTTCTATTATTTCTTCTTGTTCTTGTCTATACAAGATACTTTTTAAGTTCATAATTGCATTATAATATAATCTATTCCTTATAATTCTTCAGTTTTCTTTTTAAGGTAGATTGCTTTCTGATAAGATTTTTGAATACATCTTTTTGGTAAGCATAATTAAAATAGTTAGCATATTGTGATGTTTTAATTTTACCAATAACCTTATTTATTGCTTTGTTCAATTCACAATATTTCAAAAGCTTTTTATTCAGTTTAAGATAATGCTTCAACTGACTAAACCAGTTCTCTATTGCATTTACTTGTGGATTATATGGAACTGAAAATAAATACTTATTACCACTATTGATAATTGCATGCTTTACATAATCATTATTATGACTACCAGCATTATCTAATATGATAAGATAATTTTTGTATTTGTTAAATACATTTTGTTGTAAGAATTCTACAAATCGTTCTTTTGTAGTTCCACCCTTTTCATATAACTTATATCCTATACATTCAGAACTTGATATAGCACATAGTAATGTAAAACTTTTGAAAACATAGTTATCATCTGACCTAACAATACATCTTTTGCCAAGATAACATCTACTATATTCTTTTATCATAGTAGGTTGTATAGTAGTTTCATCCAAAAAAATTATTTTATTGACAGGATATTTTCTTACCTCATAATAAAAACGTTTCAAATCTTCATTCAGATTAGTGGGGGTTTTATGTCTAATTTTTTGATAATGTTTATGTTTAGTTCTTTTTCTTGTAATGTTATTATCTCTGATGACTTTACCTAAATGTTGAGAAGTAATATTTAAGGTATTGTACTTCTTTTGAACTTTTGAATGTAATTCTTTCATGGTAATCTGTTCGTTTTTATTTAACAAACTAATAGCATATTGAAGATGTTGTTTAGTTATTTTGTAAGAAATAGATTTTCTATTTTGTCTTTGTAATGTTTTTATCACCTTGTATTTTTTTACCCATCTATACAAAGATTTAGGAGAACAATTGAAAATTTTGCATACATTATCCAAGCTACTCTTACCTTTCAAGTAATATTTAACAGCTGTTAGTTTGTAATCAGTACTTTTGTGTTTAGACATTCTAAATAAAGTATATAAAAATGTCTCATTTTAAATCTTCAAGGATATAAAGATAATATTTTATATACGTGTAATTAAATGGATATTCCGATTGTTATCATATGTTATAATAATTACAGGTATGTTGAGAATACGTTGAAGCAAATTGCAAGTATCAACATGGACTATTATAAGAATATTATAATTTTGAATAATATGAGCACGTGCTCCGATACAATCGCATATCTTAATAAAGTGGATGTCAGAGTAATAAATAATGTAGGAAACTTCGGTCCATGGATTACGCCTACAAACAATAGACAGTTATACGACCTTCTACCCGATAAATACATTATCACTGACCCGGATTTAAAGTTGAATCCAAATATTCCTAGTAATTTTATTGAGATACTTGCGTCCCTGTCAGATAAATATAAAACGTCTAAAATAGGTTTCGCACTAGATATAACAGACCACGATAAGTTTTATCCTACTACCAAATATTTTGCGGATATGTCTATTCGCGACTGGGAATCGCAGTTTTGGCAGAATAAGATTGAAAACGAATGCGAATACGAAATCTATAAAGCAGATATAGACACCACGTTTTGCTTGATGAACAAGAAGAATATTGAATCTGAAATTGATCTACATATAAGGGTAGCCGGCGACTTTACAGCAAAACATATCCCGTGGTATATAGAAAACGAGATTTATAATGTGTATGATAATTATATGTCGAATACAAATACCACACATATTTCCACAATTTCGCGAATCGTATTGCCCTATATTAATGCTAATTATATGAAAATTTATAAAAATCGCGAATTGTTTTTTGTAAAAAAAGATGATACAAACCCGAATCTCACGTTTTGGAAGGATACATACGGAGGGTGGAATAACGAATTGTTTGAATTGTTTGACATCTATTTATCCAAAGAAAAAATATTTATTGATATTGGAAAGTGGATTACGCCTACAGCGATGTATGGTGCAAGGAAAGCGAAGCATACCTACGCGATTGTAACGAACATAGCGAACACTGACGCATTGCGTACGGATATGAAAGCGAATTGTGCGAATTATACGGTAATCGCCTGTAATAATACGAGTGTTGAAGCGATACTAACAGAATGTGCGATTAATAAAGCGGACATCTCGCTCATTAACGTAGATATTGGAGGCAAGGAAGAAAATATATTAAACGATTTATATGAACTACATAGTAAATATAACGTTCATTTGCTCATTTGCGTTCATTATAACGGATGGAAAGATAAAAACCTTGACAGGTTTCCTTGCTTATCCGAAATTAGTAAAAATTGTATTGCTACTACACAAGAACCCATATCCATATTTTTCTAAGTCCTAAACATTAAAACTGTCGTCACAATCATATACCCCTTTCGCGCTTGGGTTTATAAACGTAAATTCACTTACGAACGCGTCTTCTTTCCAATCCATCGCATAACCAACAATAGCAAATACCCTACATATCTCATACCATTAGCGGGACGCACAGGAGAATATAGATATATTAAACCAACAATTCACTTTAATAAATACACGCTTTTAAACCTTTGCACATTTAAAACGCCGATTTTTTAGACCTTATAATTTTTAAGTTTCTGTCTCATTCGCGAGGTTTTCTTTACATATGTTGTATCTCTTTTATAAGCACCCTTAAATATATTAGTATATTTATCTTTTGGTATTTCACGGAGAACTTTGCTAATATTTTCTTTTAGTTTTGTATGTGTTAATCCGTCTATCTTTTGTAAGCGTGATTTTAGCATACTAAAATAATTCTCAATGCTATTTGTAAAGTGTTGATAAGGCACGGCATATAAGATATTATTATGCTTACTAATTAATTCTTTTATGCGTTCTTTTCTATGCGAACAGGCGTTGTCTAAAATAATTAATTTTTCCTTGAATTTTGTAGTGATATATTTTTCTAAAAACTCTACTAACCGAACCGTGTTTATTCCACTTTTTTCATATAACTCCCACCCTAAAACGCCTTTGGTAGAAATCGCAAAAATCCCTGTATATTTCTTAAAGACCTCTTGTGATTCAGTTTTTATCACACATCTTTTACCAATATCACTATAACAATGATGTCTTTTTTGTAGTGATTTTATACTGGTTTCATCAATACAAATAATATCATCTAAATTATATTTTTTCACATCTTTGTAAAAATCCTTAATTTTTGCATTTATGTCTATTTCCTTTCCAAAGCGTTTTGTCGGTTCGTGTCTTATCCGTGTTATTTTCTATGCGACTTAAATGAAACCTTGATAATGTTAAAGTTGGGTATTTTTCTTTAAGTTTTACTAATAAATTATCCATCGTAATCGTTTTATTCTTTTTTAATTCTGCTAAAATAAATTTCACTTGGTCTTTCTGTATTTTATACGCTATTGGTTTCCGATTGTGTCTTTTAATTTCTTCCTCTTCTTGAAATCTATCTACCCAACGCATTAAACTTCTTACCGAACATTTGAATATTTTACAAACTTGTTCTTGGGTTGTATCTTCGTTTAGGTAGTAATTAACTGCTGATACTTTATAATCCTCACTTTTATGTGTCGTAATTTAATATTATATAATAATTATATTATATGATATTAAATATTTGTAAAATAAAAAAATATATAAAATTATACATAATAAATAAAGTTCGTAATTAACTTAGACCTCAATTAATTTAAGTTTCTTTTTTTACTATTTTTTTCGGTTTAACCTCTTATACTACAACGGGTTCGGGTGGTTGTATAATAGGTTCTGCAACTTTTTCAACCTTAGCTTTAATTTTCAATACCCGTTTGGGTTTAATCTTTGGTTCAATATGTTGTTCTATTACTGACTCTACTACTACAAAAGGTTCATGTACCTGTATTTTCTTCTTACTAACCCTTTTCGGTTTGGGTTCAGGTGTTTCAACACTCCCTTCGGTTTGCTTAACAATACTCTTATAACCAACAATATTCGTATCATTAATTAATTTGATGTCTTCTTCTAATAAATTGAAATGTTTATATAGTTCATCGTCCGTCCATTCTTTATTTAAGGGCGGTAATGGTATCCATTTACAAGTTGATTCACTAATATCTTGTGAATTTTTTCTTAAAGCTAATATAAGGTTTGGTAATCTACATTTCATATAACTTAATAATGATTTTGCTTCATCTTCGTTAGATACTTTAAATGATATATAACTACCTGTATGTATTTCATCAAGATTTCCTATAAAGGTATTACCAAAACAACCTTTACCTCCATTTGCTCTTGCAGTAATAACTTTCCAAAAGTTATATTCTTTTTTTATCTCTTTTTTATCAATATTTTTTTCAAAACCTTTTTGTTGCGATACATAACATTTAATAGTATCCTTTGTTTTTTCATCCTTTAATCTTTTATCATTAGACTCAATCCCGAAATATCTACCTAAATATAAGGTTATAATTGATTCAAACATTACTAATTTATCAATAATCGCATGAAATTTACCATCGACAAATACATCATATTTGCTTAATTTTGTGATTGAACCATTCAAATTACAATCACCTTTATATTTAATATCTTTTAGAAAGTAATTAACACCTCCTTCAATGGATACTGTATTTCCAAATATTTTACAAGCATCATCAAAGTGATTAATATAAACAATATCTGTTCGCTTTAACATATTCTTACGAAAACTATCTAATCCTTTGCCACCTGAAAACCATCGGGAAGGTATTACATAACATAATATATCGCATTTTTCAATATAATACTCTACAAACTTGTTATATAATGCTTTTGCTCCTGTTGATTTTAATTCTTCATTATATGGCGGATTACCAATTACAATATCAAACTTGGTAATCCCAAATTCTTTTTGAATATCTAATTGTAAAGAATCGCCTTCATACAAATTGAGTTTGAACTCATTATTGATATTAAAGATTTGTTTGACGATAAAACAATTCTTCTTATTGAACTCCGCCATAAACAACATCTTTTCTAAAATGTGCTTCTTGCGGTCTTTATCATCTGGTATTTTATTCTTCAATCCATCCATTAACTTGTAATAAATAGCAATCGCAAAGTTTCCCATTCCTGTGGTAGTATCACCCCATTTTAAAGTTTCATCTTCGAATATGTTTTTATTATAAGTTTCTTTATAGTATGCTTCTAAATCACCTAACATATCTTCGTTAATAAATCTCATCGGCGTGAAAACTTCACCAAACTTCTTTTTTTCTATCACTTTGGGTTTCAAACATTCATTAATTAATTCTAACAATTCCTTAGGATTATCTAATAAACTTTGTAACGACATCTTAAAGTTAATTGAGATATTATATGTATTAGAATTCTTATCAAAATATTTTGAAACTATATTTTTTATAATATTTATTAAATCCTTCTTGTTCCACCAAATCAAACACATATCATCAAACATATCCAATAGTTCAGGATTTTCTTGTATGTCGTTTAACATCTTAACGAAATCCTTATTCGCATTCTTCATCGTCCAGATACAAGTTAATGGTATTACATACGGCAGTACATCTTTGGTAAATGAGATTTTAATCTCCTCTTTCTCAGGTTTTTCTTCTTCATCACCACTTTCCGATTTTTCGGATTTATCACTATCATCCCTAACTTTTTCTTTGCCTGATGGTAGTTGTTGTAGTTCATCATCTTCATCTTTGATTTCAATCGTAGTATTCACCTTATCGTCTTTTAATGAACTGGTAAAGGATTTGTTAATCAACTTTTGTGTGGATGTATCAAACTCTACATAGTCATTATCCAAGTTTCGCAATAGAGACTTGAAACTATTAATTGGATCAGATTTCCAAATTTCCATTAATTTAGATACAATCGCATCATTATTTAACTTCTTTTGTTCCATCATATCCACATCAATATTAATTAAGTGGTTTTCAATTAGATACTTGATTTTATCTTCGGTGCTTTTATCATTCTTATATATTGTGTAATTCACACAAGTATTAAGAACCCGACTTATATTTAAATCTACCACAAACCCGAATTTCTTCTGAGAACCTTCGGTCATACATCTATACATTTGTTGTAAAACTTTATCAGATGAAAGGGTATTATTCATTAAAGCGACCACATCACACATATTTAATGTAATGCCCAAGGTCAGCATATTACCTGCCAATAAAATCAAACCTTCTTTGCCTTCCGCTTTTGCGATTTTTTCTTGTTTTGTAATATCTTCCTTAATATCTTTTGCTAAATCTTTATTCTTACGATTAATACATAACACATTATACTTTTTGAGGACATTATCTTCCTTCATTAGTTGTTCTAAACATTTTGAAATCTCATTAATATTATCACTTGGTAGAAACCAAATATGTGTAAAAGGTGTGCGGGTTTCTTTATCAGAACATATTTTCAAAATCCGTGAAAACATAGATTTATCACCATTTTTGAAATCTACTTCTTTGTTTGAACCCGATATAAAGCGTAAGATGGTTTTAACTTCATTTTCAAATTGAAACCGTGTCTTTTGCTTATTCAGTGCGAACAATACATCGAAACAAAACCCGTACTTACTACCCATAATTTTATCTTTAATTATATCGTATCTTTGACTATCAAACATCGTTGTAATCAAATACAAATCGGGCATATTTTCATAGGGTTTAAACATATCAGTAAGAGATAAACCTTTATTAGTAAAATACTTAATAGTTGCGGTAATACTTGTATCACCATGTTTCTCTTTTAATTTATCAACATTTGACTCATCTACCAAAATGCTTTTACAGATTTGTTCGTCTTCAATATCCCAAAACATTTGACATTCTTCGGGTATATTCCATTCACGCAAAGGTTTATTATAAGTTGCGGTTAGATATACTTTAATCGTGTTCTTGGATGAGTAAGAATCTAAAATAGATTTGGATAAATCAGTAGTTCCGCTAAAATGGTTTTCATCAAAACCAATAATATCCAATTTCAGATTCTTAATTTTCATAATAGTTTTATCATCAATATATTTTTGTAATAGTTGTTTAGACATAACGAATATATTACTCTCACTCAATACTAAACCCTCAATATTTTTAGATACATCAATATGATGTATCTTGAATTTTTCAAACTCTTTAAATTTGTTAAATAAGTCATTCGTAAATTGTGGTGCTGTTTCTGTTGGTGCGGGTGTAATAATTAAAATATTTAATTTTTGTTTAATTTCAAACTGCTTGATAATTAAACCACCAAACATATAAGTTTTACCACTTCTACATTTACAACCCCATAGAAAGCATTTATATCCTTCTTCAATAAGATTAGATGTTTTTTGTGTAATAAGTTCTT
>Ga0209358_10002021_pt1 | contig 15698 bp, 13 predicted proteins | sample LauGreFa1BDMLBSN_2_FD_187574 | JGI IMG/M metagenome (GOLD analysis project Ga0209358, IMG submission 187574) | Freshwater lake microbial communities from Lake Michigan, USA - Fa13.BD.MLB.SN (SPAdes) (version 2) | ecosystem: Environmental > Aquatic > Freshwater > Lake | place: Lake Michigan, USA... | reverse complement strand
GTGGCGAGCATAAATTGCGCAATTTCAAGGCCCGCTACTTAACGATGAAACAGACCATACGTGAGTACTCCAATTTGGGGAAAATTGCACACTTGAACTCCACAAAATCAAAATGATTTAAGGTCATCGTGCCAAATTGCCCTAACATGAGTACTCACGTATGGTCTATTTCATCGTTAAGTAGCGGGCCTTGAAATTGCGCAATTTATGCTCGCCACACTGGCTTTAAAGCAAGGCTGGCATGCACGCTCTTTAACACTGTGGAGTCCGGGTGGACCCATCATGACAGCATCACAATGTGAGTTCGACAGACACATCGACATGCCATCAACATCTTGTGACTCAAGTTGTGAGTTGGACAGACACATCGGCATGCTATCTTCATCTTGTGTCTCTGAAATCGAGCTCAACATGCACATCACCTTTAAAGCAAGTCTGGCATGCACGCTCTTTAACACGGTGGAGTCCGGGTGGACCCATCATGACAGCATCACAGTGTGAGTTCGACAGACACATCGACATGCTATCTTCATCTTGTGACTCAAGTTGTGAGTTGGACAGACACATCGGCATGCTATCTTCATCTTGTGTCTCTGAAATTGAGTTCAACATGCACATCACATTTGAAGAAGGGCTGCCATGCACGCTCTTTAACACGGCTGCCATGCACGCTCTTTAACACGGCTGCCATACACGCTCTTTAACAAGGCTGCCATGCACGCTCTTTAACACGGCTGCCATGCACGCTCTTTAACACGGCTGCCATGCACGCTCTTTAACACGGCTGCCATACACGCTCTTTAACACGGCTGCCATGCACGCTCTTTAACACGGCTGCCATGCACGCTCTTTAACACGGCTGCCATGCACGCTCTTTAACACGGCTGCCATGCACGCTCTTCACCACAGTGGACCCATCATGACAGCATCACATTGTGAGTTCGACCGACACATCGACATGCCATCAACATCTTGTGCTGGCATGGAGTCCGGGTGGACCCATCATGACAGCATCACAGTGTGAGTTGGACAGACACATCGGCATGCTATCTTCATCTTGTGTCTCTGAAGTTGAGTTCAACATGCACATCACTATTGAAGCAGTGCTGGCATGGAGTCCTGGTGGACCCATCATGACAGCATCACAGTGTGATTTGGACATACACATCGGCATGCTATCAACATCTTGTGAGTTGTACAGACACATTGGCATGCTATCTTCATCTTGTGACTGAGGTATATGATCCCAAAACGAAGATTTTGGAAGGATAACAAAAGATGAATGCGGATTTTGGAAGCACTTTGTAATGGATCATGGCCCAGTAGTCGGCAACTAGTCCCCTTTGTTTCGACAATCTCCATTTTGAACATTCCTACAAAAGTGTCACCTGGATTCGTGGTTAACATTTTTGTCGAAATGTTCAAAATAGTTGCCGACGGCTGTCATGGCCCAAATTGAGTACTCACGTCCTTGAAAATTGCGTCGAAAAGATGTTCCGGACGGTTTGTTCGGCCTTCCCAAATCTTCGTTTGGGATGGATAAAAGTTCTTTGAAAACGCATTCTGAAAGGTTGGTTGGTTCATCCTGGAATCATCCATCACAAATATTTGTTTGGGAGGGAAGATTTACAGTAAGTTTATGCTCCCCAAACGAAGATTTTGGAAGGTCGAACCGACGTGTCAGAATGCGCCTTCGAAGCGCTTTTCAATGGAGTGAGTTGAGTACTCAATTTGGGCCATGATCCATTGAAAATTTATGCTCCCCAAACGAAGATTTTGGAAGGATGAACAAAAGATGAAATGCGGATTTTCGAATCACTTTTCAAGGGCGTGAGTACCTCAATTTGGGCCATGAACAATTGAAAAGTGCTTCGAAAATCCTCATTTCATCTTTTGTTCCTCGTTCCAAAATCTTCGTTTGGGAGCCATAAAATTAAATCGAAAATCCAGATTGCATCTTTTGTTCATCATTCACGAATCGTCGTTTGGTGAGCATTTAAGGCTTAACGACTTTTTTTCTCGCCACACGGGGTGCCAACTGGCGTCTTCGATGAGGTGGCTACTCGAACTCTAACCGGGAGGATGAGACTTTCGTAGCACTTCGTGGTGCTTGCCCACGACATCGGTACTTCGATGGACGTTACAAGCTTGAATGAATGCCAATTTGCCGGGATTGTCGGGATTTGCCGAGACCACCAGTGTCACATCTTTGGGGGTATTTTCACACGGGAATCGCAATAGGTTCCCATTGTTTTCGGGTGGAAAGAGTAGATTACTGACAAAGATGGTACTCGCCGGTGGAAAGAACGCGGGTGGAGGCTGAAATATATCATCGTGCACTAGTTCGATGAAGTTTTTGTACGGTACCGTCCAGGTCGACTGAGACTCGAGTCATACACTCGACAGGCCAGGCAGGCAAACCAGGTAATGACGACAGTTGGACAGTGGCACCCACGTGACCATCTCATAAAATCACCAGCGTCGACAACCGGCCGCGTGTAACAACGGAAAGCAAAGCCGACTACTCACCTGGAATTGTTTGCATACTCCCGAAGCGCATTGGCGGTCACTCGGTCGACGACGCCCGCCATCCTGGGTCGCGGGGAGGTGGACGCGGAGCGCTCTCCCCGCGCGTCGCCGTTGACCTCGCGCTGCAGTTTTCGCAACAGGGCGTGTTGGCCTGCGTTCAAGGCACCGGGCTGGCCGGCCGGGATGTTGGCGCGGGGGGACATCTTTTCGACGAACGCGCGCCGACCCTTCTCCAGCGCACGTTTGGTCGGCGAGCCTGGCGCGTTGTATCGCGCGAGTGCAGCTCGACTCGCCTTGACCGACACCAACCGACCCTGGCGGTTGTGGGTGAAATCATCGGCCTGCAGGCCGCTCGACGTCTCTCGAGCGTGATGCCGCGGCGAGATGTGGCTTTCTTTGCTCGTGCGTTTGTCGGTGCGTGTGTACGCGGTCGATGCACGCGCGACCGCCGCCCTAGGATTTTTGTAGTTGCCACGATGCCCTTCGACCATCCGGCCCCATCGCGCAGAGTATCTCGGGGACGTATCTGCACTGGCGACGCGGGTGTGGTACCCTATGGTGGCGAGGCTTCGAAGTTCAGATGCGGTTTCCTGCTTCATGCACCGGGCGAAAGGTGGACTGCCGTATTTCGAGCGAACTTGCCCGTCGGGGCACTTGGACTTGGGCGAGTCTTTGCCTCCCGACGACGCGCCGCGAAACGGAGAGTAGTCGGCTGAATAGCTCATTGGGTTTACAATGCGTTTTTTTTTAAAATTGTTAGAAGATGCGTCGGCGCGAGAAATCGCCACGCTGTTAGACTCGACCGGTGACTCGGCGGTGACACTCGGACGATTCCAACACACCAACACAAGCCGAAGTGGAACATTCCAATTGATGCCAATTATTTCGAATTGGCATCCTGCTGTGCTCGGTTACCATGCTTTGTGTTGAAAAAGACCAGGCTGTATTTGGTCCCGACCAACGTCGGTAGGTTCATGTGCTCGAGTCGGCTGCCATCGAAAATGACCGGCCGGTGTTTGGTGTCGAGCACCTGGTCGCCAACAACCAACTCACAGCCGGTATAGTCGCCGAACGAGACGAGCAGGGACTGGCCGACGTTGTTGTCGTCTTTGTGCAGCGGGCACACGACGTTTTTGTTCAGGTGGATCGAGCTGAAGGCAAAGTCGGGTGCGATGAGGTGGGCGAGGCGTCGCATTTCGGCGTAAATCGCCGGGTATTGGAGAGATGGGCGGGATATCCCGACCGTGCCACTGTAGCGCACCTTGACGATCCCAAACGTCATGCTGCGGTGCTTGCTGAAGCCCTTGCGACTGTTGTTGTTCTCGGCCGACTTCAGGGGCACGTTGATTTTGTTTAGCATGCCGAACAGCGGGTCGAACACGGACGGGTCGACTCGGTCCAGGATGTGGACCCGGTCGTCGTTCGTGGTCAGAACGGTCGGCATATTTACGTTTCTTTTTTTTTGTAATACCGTATTTGGGAACATCCAGCGCCATCGGCGACCGCCATGATGTCGACCTCACAAGATGATGATAGCATGATGGCTGCACATAGATGTGTCTGTCGAACACGCACAAGATGATGATTTCGATTTGTCTGTAAAAGTCACGAGATGTGTCTGTCGAGCCATGTCGATGTGTCTGTCGAACTCACAGGATGTCCTTGCATCTGTCGAACTCACAAGCTGATAGCATCGGTATGGCGAACAAAAAATTGCGCAATTTCGCAGCCACTACTTAACGAAGGAACTTGCATGCGTGAGTACTCAACAATCAGGCCAAGATACAATGGACACTAAAATTATTTAAAAAAATGTGTCGAATTGGACTGATTGTTGAGTACTCACGCATGCAAGTTCCTTCGTTAAGTAGTGGCTGCGAAATTGCGCAATTTTTTTTTTGCTACATGGGATAGCATGTCGATGTGTCGGTCGAACTCACAAGATGATGGCACGTCGATGTGTCTTTCGAACAGTACAGTTCTCAGATTCGAACTAACAAGATGATAGCATGTCGATGTGTCTGTCGATATCACAAGATGATAGCATGTCGATGTGTCTGTCGAAGAGTACAGTACTCAGATTCGAACTAACAAGATGATAGCATGTCGATGTGTCTGTCGATATCACAAGATGATAGCATGTCGATGTGTCTGTCGATATCACAAGATGATAGCATGTCGATGTGTCTGTCGATATCACAAGATGATAGCATGTCGATGTGTCTGTCTCTCACATTGTGAGTCGCACATGATGCGGTCGTTATGGGTTTGCCGTGTTAAAGAGCGTGCATGCCGGCCGTGTTAAAGTGCATGCATGCCAGCCGTGTTAAAGGGCATGCATGCCAGCCGTGTTAAAGGGCTATTTGTCACTCGAAGTCAAGTAACACGATGATGATATCATGATGACAGCATGTCGATGTGTATGTATAACTCTCACAAGATGATGATGATAGCATGTAGATGTGTCTGTCGAACTCACAAGATGATAGCATGTCGGAGTGTCTGTCGAACTCACAAGATGGTACTACATGGTAGCATGCCGATCATTGTGGCGAGCATAAATTGCGCAATTTCAAGGCCCGCTACTTAACGATGAAACAGACCATACGTGAGTACTCACGTTTGGGGGCAATTTGGCACAATGACTGTAAATCATTTTGATTTTGTGGAGTTCAGTTGTGCAAATTTCCCCAAATTGGAATACTCACGTATGGTCAGTTTCGTCGAAATTGCGCAATTTATGCTCGCCACATGGATGCCGAGGTGTCTGTCGAACTCACAAGATGATAGCATGTCGGAGTGTCTTTCTCTCACATTGTGAGTCACAGTGATGCTGTCGTTATGGGTTTGCCTTGTTAAAGGAGCGTGCATGCCGGCCGTGTTAAAGGAGCGTACATGCCGGCCGTGTTAAAGAGCATGCATGCCAGCCGTGGTAAAGGGCGATTTGACACTCGAAGTCAAGTAACACGATGATGATATCATCATGAGATGATATCATGAGACAGCATGTCGATGTGTATGTATAACTCTCACAAGATGATGATGATAGCATGTAGATGTGTCTGTCGAACTCACAAGATGATAGCATGTCGGTGTGTCTGTCGAACTCACAAGATGATAGCATGTCGGTGTGTCTGTCGAACTCACAAGATGATAGTATGTCGATGTGTCTTTCTCTCACATTGTGAGTCAAAGTGACGGTTTCGTTATGGGTTTGCCGTGTTAAAGGAGCGTGCATGCCGGCAATGTTAAAGGGCGTACATGCCAGCCGTGTTAAAGGGCGTGCATGCCGGCCGTGTTAAAGGATATGCATGCCAGCCGTGTTAAAGGGCTATTTGTCACTCGAAGTCAAGTAACACGATGATGATATCATGATGACAGCATGTCGATGTGTCTGTATAACTCTCACAAGATGATGATTATAGCATGCCGATGTGTCTTTCTCTCACATTCATGCTCCCCAAACGAAGATTTTGGAAGGTCGGACAAACATTTCAGAGTGCATTTTCGAAGCACTTTTCAATGGTTCGTCGCCCAAATCGAGTAATCACACCCTTGAAAAGTGCTTCGAAAATGCACTCTGAAATGTTTGTCCGACCTTCCAAAATCTTCGTTTGGGAGAGGTAACATTGTGAGTCAAAGTGATTCTGTCGTCATGGGTTTGCAGTGTTAATCATAATCCGCCCAAGACGAGCGAATATCCGCCAACAATCATTTTCAAAGGGAACTTTATGCTCACCATTGAGTCCCAAACGAAGACTTTGGAACAAAAGATGAGTTCCTGGTTTTCGAATGGACTTTCAATTGTTCGTATCCCAAATCTAGTACTCAAGCCCTTGAAAAGTGCTTCGAAAAGTCGCATTTCATCTTTTGCCAATCCTTCCCAAGCCATCGTTTGGGGAGCATAAACTTGCAAAGACTATGTGCGACTTTTAGGAAACGTTCTGCGGACGGACTATGATTAATGAGCTGAACACAGGCCGTGTTAAAGAGCGTTCGTGCCACCCGTTTTAAAGAGCGTTCGTGCCACCCGTGTTAAAGAGCGTTCGTGCCACCCGTGTTAAAGAGCGTTCGCGCAAGCCGTGTTACAGGGAGATTTGTCAGTCGACGTCACGAGTCACACGGTGATGATATCATGATGACAGCATGTCGATGAGTCTGTAGAACTCACAAGATGATGATAGCATGCCGATGTGTCTGTCGAACTCATAAGATGACCATGTGTCTGTCTAACTCACAAGATGATGATAGCAATGTCAGCATGTCGATGTGTCTGTCGAACTCACAGAATGAATATCATGTCGATGTGTATGTATCTCACAGACTCACACTGTGAGTCACTTAGTGATGCTGTAGTTATGGGTTTGCCGTGTTTAAGAGCGTGCATGCAAGCAGTGTTAAAGGGCGTGCATGCCAGCCGTGTTACATCCGGGTTTAATCCGCCAAACATTTACATTTACAAAATGAATGTGTTCGGACAGATTGCGAGTTTTGGGAAACGCGCGTTGGGCGGATTATGGTTAAGTGCGTGCATACCAGCGGTGTTAAAGAGCGTGCATGTCAGCTGTGTTAAAGCGCGTGTATGAAATCCGCGTTAAAGGGCGATTTGTCAGTCGAAGTCGAGTCACAGTATGATGATATCATGATTACAGCATCTCGATGTGTCTGTCGAACTCACAAGATGACGATGTGTCTGTCAAACTCACAAGATGATGATAGCATGTCGATGACTCGATGTGTCTGTCGATCTCACAAGATGATAGCATGTCGATGTGTCTGTCAAACTCACAAGATGTCGATGTGTCTGTCGAACTCACAAGATGATGATAGCATGACGATATGTCTTCGAACACACGAGATGATGATAGCATGTCGATGTGTCTAAACACACAAGATGATAGCATGTCGATATGTCGGTCGAACTCACAAGATGATGATAGCATGTCGATGTGCCTGTCGTTCTCACAAGATGATAGGCACTGATAGCATGTCGATGTGCATGTCTCTCACACGGTGAGTCACGCAGTGATGCGGTCGATATGGGCTTGACGTGTTAAAGGAGCGTGCATGTCGGCCGTGTTAAAGGCGCGTTCATGCCGGCTGTGTTAAAGAGCGATTTGTCAGTCGAAGTCGAGTCACCTGAGATAGCACGTCGATGTGTCTGTCGAACTCACAAGATGTCGATGTGTCTGTCGAACTCACAAGATGATGATAGCATGCCGATGTGTCTGTCGAACACACAAGATGATGATAGCATGCCTAATCATTGCCGATGTGTCTGTCTAACTCACAAGATGATGATAGCATGTAGATGTGTCTGTCAAACTCACAAGATGATGATAGCATGCTCCGATGTGTCTGTCGAACACACAAGATGATGATAGCATGCCGATGTGTATGTCGAACTCACGAGATGCCGATGTGTATGTCGAACTCACAAGATGTCGATGTGTCTGTCGAACTCACAAGATGATGATAGCATGACTATGTGTCTGTCGAACTCACAAGATGATGATAGCATGCCGATGTGCCTGTTAAACTCACAAGATGTCGATGTGTCTGTCGAACTCACAAGCTGATGCTAGCATGTCGATGTGTCTGTCGAACTCACAAGATGTCGATGTGTCTGTCGATCTCACAAGATGATGATAGCAATGTCAGCATGTCGATGTGTCTGTCGAACTCACAAGATGCCGATGTGTCTGTCGAACTCACAAGATGATGATAGCATGCCGATGTGTCTGTCAAACTCACAAGATGACGATGTGTTTGTCGAACTCACAAGATGATGATAGCATGTAGATGTGTCTGTCGAACACACAAGATGATAGCATGTCGATATGTCGGTCGAACTCACTAGATGTCGATGTGTCTGTCAAACTCACAAGATGTCGATGTGTCTGTCAAACTCACACGGTGAGTCACACAGTGATGCGGTCGTTATGGGTTTTCCGTGTCAAAGGGCGTGCATGCCGGCCGTGTTAAAGAGCGTGCATGCCGGCAGTGTTAAATAGCGTGCATGCCAGCCGTGGTAAAGAGCGATTTGTCAGTCGAAGTCGATTCACACGATGATGATATCATGACGACAGCATCTCGATGTGTCTGTCTCTCACACTGGGAGTCACACAGTGATGCGGTCGTTATGGGTTTGCCTTGTTAAAGAGCGTGCATGTGTCTGTCGAACTCACAAGATGATGAATCATTGATGATAGCATGTCGATGTGTCTGTCGAACCCATCCCCAAAAAAGATTTAGCAACGACGAACCAACGTTTCATAATGCGTTGGGGAAGCACGTTTTCCACGTTTTGTAGCCCAAATCAAGTACTCACACCGTTACAAAGTGCGACGAAAACGCACTCGGAAACGTTGGTTCGGCCTTCCGAAATCTTCGTTTGCGGAGCATGAACCTAGTTGCGAGCATTAAATTGCGCAATTTCAGGCCCCCACTTAAGGAACACAGTTGAGTATGGTGTGAGAACTCACACTTGGGCCAATTTCTACACGAAATCAACAAAAGTCTAGATGATATATGCGCATGCGTGAAACATTGGCCCAAATGTGAGTACTCACACCATACTCAACTGTGTTCCTTAAGTGGGGGCCTGAAATTGCGCAATTTAATGCTCGCTTCACGGAGCATGAAGTTGTGAGTTTGACAAAGTTCGTTTCAACAGTGTGTTTACTTCGCAGGGCAGTGCGACACGCAGTCTAGTGACGCACAGACAGCTACTGTAGTTACTGTGGACTCGACTGCCAACTTTCAAGTTTATGCTCCCCAAACGAAGATGTTGCCATGTTGGAAGTCCGAACCAACCTTTCCGAATGCGTTTCCCGGGGAAGCACTTTTCAACGATTCGTGGCCAAAATCTAGTACTCACGCCCTTGAAAAGTGCTTCCCCGGGAAACGCATTCGGAAAGGTTGGTTCGGACTTCCAACATGGCAACATCTTCGTTTGGGAGATGTAAAGTTCCAACCAACAGCGAAGATAAACAAGATGACGGTGTGCGATTTTTTTACAGAATGATAGCATGACGATGTGTCTGTCGAACTCTACTAGATTTTGCCCGTGATAAAGAGCGTGCATACATGTCGTCGTGGTAAGGAGCGTTCATGCCAGCAGTATTAACCATGATCCGTCCAAGATGCATTTCCCAACATTCACAGACTGAATCGCAGTCAGCATTCACACATTCCTTTTGTTCCTGTTCGGCGGACATTCGTCCGTCTTGGACGGATTATGATTAACCATTCTCAGTCCAAATATCGTCTCCTAAAAGTCGCACCGAGTCTTTGCACGTGCATTTCGGACATGTTTGACGGACATTCGTCCGTCTTGGGAGACAGTATTGGGACTTTCCAAGTGAATCCCCACGTCGGACTGGGCCGGTCCCGACGCAACCCGACCCTGTGGCAAGACAGGGGTCCCGACGCGACCGACCCGACACGCGCACCGGTCGACATCCTGCGGTTGTTGATTAAACCAAAATCAAATCTACTATACGAGAGTCAAGCCGTCTAGGCCAACGGACGATGCCGTCATTCGCCACAGGACGCCTGTCGACCGACGGTCTTCGCACGCTTGGGCTCTTGCACATCGTCGCTCGCGTCGTCGCTGGGTTCGTCGACCTCTCGATTGGCGGTCGTGCGTGAGAGCTCGACGAGGCGGTCGACCCGGATAAACGGCTGAACGCTCGCCCATCCGGCCTGGCATCGTCGTACGGCATCGGAGACCAGGCGGGTGAATTCGGAATAGCCGGGGTAGCCGATCACGTCGTCGCGCCCATCCACGTCGAATCCGACTTGGAGTGCCAGCACCGGCGCCGACGTGACGATATGCGCACCGATGGAGAACGACAGCACGTTTTCGTGTCCGCTCTTGAGGACATGGACGAGAAAGGCGATCGACGGAACGATGAGCGCCTGCTCGGCCTCGTCCAGATGGAAGTAGTCGGCGTCGTCCGGTGCAAGTCGGGAACGTCGCACCATCTGCGAGAGACAGACCACCACGGCCATGACCGCCCGATTCTTGTGTCGGCCAATCTCGGCAAACTCTGCCTGAAGCACGGACTCGTCGACGTCGGCGAGAGACGTCGACGACATGGCCAGCAACTTGGCGGTCGTAACGTTGACCGTCACGCAGCTTTTGTCGCCACGCTGGACGTAGAGAGGCGTGGTAGACGGGTAGACGAACACATCGCTGGGACGAGTCGCATCGCCGAGGACGCTTAGCGCCTGTAGACTCTCGCCGACGCCGAGCGTGGAGAGAATTTGGAGCGCCAAGCGGTCGAACGACGACGAGAAGGAGACCAGACTGCGAAGAAACGCAACTCGTCGTTGTTCTCGCTCGTGCTCGCTGACTTCGACGTGCGTCTTACGCCCCGATGAGCGTAGGGAATCGACGAAAAGAGACGAGATCTTCGTGGTGTTCATGTGATTTTTAGTTCGTGGTGTGGTTTCTTGGTTGAGTTGGGTCCTTTTTATAGTCGCAAAAGGTTTCCGAACCTTAGGAGACGACCGTGTAAATGTACTTCAACTACCTGGCCGGGAACGATGATGCGCACACGCAGAGACACGGGCGTGGCATGCATCCATGCACGCACCTTTAGGTCTATTGGTCAACTGACTCGACTCTGGGAGAGTATTGACGGCCCGTGCGCTGCACTGCTCTGCGGTTTGTGTGGCATTTAGTGCGGACACTAGGAGAGTACTTTACTGTGGGTGTACCCCTACCACTTACTTATAGCAGATTTACCATCCCAAATAAACGGCGGTGCACGCCCTGCGCTAGCCTCCTGTTGTGCGACTTGGATCCCCCAGGCCGATGTCCGGTCCCCAACAAGTCACCCCAACAAGTCACCCCAACAAGTAACAAGTCATCAAGGACCAACATGTTTTATCAAGTCCAACGCATTCACAGTTCGGTTGTCCGATAGCACCACTTTGTTCGGAACTCCATCCTTGGAGTATTCCAATGACTTTACGGTGAATGCCGCACTCTCCAATAAGACAGAATCGCCATTAAACAAAACGAATCCAAGCGACTCTCTGACCGGTTCCTCATAGCGAGCCATATACATGACCTCTGTCGGTGGAGACTGACTATTTGCATATACAGGGATTACATGGAAATTCTGGTCTGATCGAAATCCCTTGCTTGGACTAACGCTAACAGAAAGCCCGATGCTATTGTAAGTAATGCCCGCCCCTGTATTATCAAGAACAACACGCTGCTCGGCCGTAAGACTGGCGACCCCTACACCATGTGCCACTTTGAGACGCGTCCCTACTTCATGATTGTCAGTTTCTGCGCTCCTTTTAAAAGCGTCCGTCTTTTTAGGTGTCCCAAGTAATAAACTGAGAGAATCAAAACACTCCTCTTTTGTATTGAAAGGCCCAATCTCACGAATGTCGCGACTTCCCGAAACTTGTACTTCTACTGGCACTGTCGCCACGGCGTCTTCATGGAGAGTGATGATATTATGAGGGGTGTAAGAGTTTTCCTCAATATTTAGGACAACCCTCACTTGATGAAGCACTATCTCAAATGTTCGTTGGTCGTACCAGGTGCGAATAAAGCCGGCATACTCCGGACGGTGAGCGATAACTCCGTTAATGCGACCACTTGTCTGCACTGCCGTAGACACATTCTTTTGGTAACCTAAAATCTCATCGGTAACAATCATGCCAGGCTCTGTGAGAACCGGTGGCGCAAAGTGATATGTTATGGCGCGGTCAAGTTTACGATGGCCTATTAAGACAAGAGGAGCGTCTCTTACCTCGGGATATTTTTGCGTTATCCAGAACAATCGTTCATTCATCTGCTTACCCTTCAGCTCTGGCGTATTGCGCTTATTCATCGCGACCGCTGGGCGACCGTCTGCAAATATTAATCGAAACCCATTCTGGTTGAGGACTATGCTAGTATAGCCTTCGCCCGCAAGTTTCTCACCTAGAGCGACTTGGTCGGCGTTTTTGTAGTCGGCTGTCGCAAGGATGATCGGCATTCGCACAATACCGTCCGGACATGTGATAGGAGCATGAAAGGTCGACTTGTAATCGGTGGCAATTCTGAGCACGAAATCGCCGTTGCTTTCACCAGTGCGCTGTCGCAGATTTTTGACGGGCTGAATGCAGTCTGGGTGGTTGATGTCAATGTAATGCTCTTTCACAAAATCAGAAAGATCGATGACGGTCTGATTCGCCAACTGAAATTCAGGCAACTCTAAGAGCCCTTCGTGCGTAGCCGTTACAAAGTATGTGCTGTAGTTTTTATCATTTGGAATGCATGCCCCTTCGTTGATTTCACACAGGTATGGCTGGATTAGGGCGCGCAGAGTACGATACACCTCATCTGCTTCGTCGAGGAATGTGCTATGCTGAATGATTCGTCCGGCCACCGCGGCATTCTGTCTCAAATCCGCAATCGTTTTGTAGACCCCCTTAACAACCTTATTTCCCTGTGTCTTATTATTTAGACTAATTACTATGGGAGTAGGTTTATTGGGGTAAAACGGTAATACTTCAATTGCGCTAGCAATCATATCTGCACTAGGATTACAAACGATTACGTCTGAAATATCGTCGGGAACCACTATCTTGGCCGACGAACACAGATATACCCTGATATTATGAGTGCGGGCAAATGTCCCTAGAAATCGAAGTACCGTTTGCCCCGTAAGCTCTTGGTCGTTACGAGTAAATAGGACTGGAACGACCGTGCGATTTTGAATACCGTCGAGATTTCTATCGAGAAAGAGCTTTATTATTTTCATCATCTGGTCGGTTTTGGTTTTTTGTGCACCTAAAATAATAGACCAGAACGTACCAACGACCTCGATGAGTTGGTTCACAATGAAACGCGCAATTGGCGACATATCTGCCATGAGTGCGTGCAGATCGGTAACTGAATCGTGAAGAGTGTAGGTTTCTTCATCAGAAGAATCATAAACGGATTTGATAATGCTTTGAACCTTGAGCTCTTCAACGGTGTCTAGGATTTGCTCGTCACTGTACATTGCCTCATCTCTGAACGTAGGGCATTTTCTTGCAGCATCAATAAGATTGTCTAGTGAACGGTTCCTGTAGCGTCGTTCCATCAGGGGATTGCATTCTATTACTGTTGGGTTTAAATCGATTATTCGACTCTATGCGTTTCCATGGCTGAATTGACAAGAAAACGGCGTTGACTGTACTGACGTTGTTCGATTCTTGCTTCCTGCATTCTTTCATTACTATCGATGTGTCTGTCGAACTCACATGATAGAATGCAGCGGTGTGTCATGATTGAAATGACGTGTCTGTCTTAACTTCCAGGATTCCGGTGTGTCGAATTCTATGCTCCCCAAACGAAGATTTTGGAAGATGGAACAAAAGATGAAATGACGAGTTTCAACCAGCCGTCGGCAACTAGTCCCCTTTTTTTGGACAATCTCCATTTCGAACATTTCGACAAAAGTGTCAACTACAAATCCACGTTGAAATATTTGTCGAAATGTTCGAAATGGAGGTTGTCCAAAAGGGGACTAGTTGCCGACGGCTGGTTTCAAAGCACTTTTCAAGGGCGTGAGTACTCAATTTGGGCCATGAGCCATTGAAAAGTACTTCGAAAATCCGCATTTCATCTTTTGTTCCTCCTTCCAAAATCTTCGTTTGGGGAGCATAGAATTCGATTCGAATTCGGAACGATGATGTGTCTTACGAAGCACTTTTCAAGGGCGTAAGTAATCAATTTGGGCTACTACTAACCATTGAAAACAATGAAAAGTCAATCGAAAATCCGCATTTCATCCGTCCTCGTTTTGGGAGCATAAAATCATCACCACTGACTCATCAGTGCAAGACACGCGTGGCGTTCGGAATGCCACCCGGACCGGTAAACGCTAAGCGGAATAGAACGGTGTGGAGGAGCGTGCTGTGGCGGGCTGTAGCCGTTTGCCGATGCACATCCATCCCCGGTGCGAAGTTTACCCCTCCCAAACGAAGATTTTGGACGGTCGGACGAACGTTTCAGAATGCGTTTCCCGGGGAAGCACTTTTCAAGGGCGTGAGTACTCGATTTGGGCTACGAATCGTTGAAAAGTGCTTCCCGGGAAACGCATTCTGAAACGTTGGTTCGTCCTTCGAAAATCTTCGTTTGGGGGAGCAGAAAGTTGCTATTGACCGTAAGATGACGCGTTCAACCGCGCAAACAACCCAGTTGAAGTTGAACCCACCGAATGTGCTTAAAAGACTGATGGCTCCCACCTAAATGCTTCAGTCGGATCTCATTTACATTGCGGCGAGCCTGGGATTTCTGTATCTATGCGACCGACTGGTCGCGCAACACGGCAAACGTCGATGGTTCATGCTGCACGCGCTTGGCAATGGCGTAGTCGTCGTGTTTTCGTGGCACGGCACGATGGCCTCGTTCGGCGACCCGCTACATAGCATGGACTCTCGCGTCTTCCAAGACAGCAGCGCGCTGGTGGGTCCGACCTCCAAACTCCCCATGTCGATGATAACCGCGCTGCACGTCTATCACATCGCGCGGTTTTCCGTCTCCCACGCCGACCAGTTCCACCATTGCCTTTTTGTTCCGATTATTGGACTCTTCGGGCACGTGATGGCGTGGGGCGCGCTGCGTCAGTTTCTGGCCTTTTTCATTTGCGGATTGCCCGGCGCCATCGACTATGTGCAACTGTCTTGCTCGACGTCGGACGACACGCCGGCGCGCCAACGTCGCAAGTTCACGACCATGATGCTCAACCTGTGTCTTCGAGCACCATTTCTGTGCTTCGAGGCGTGCCTACACTACGTGGCGTTCATCCACGGCACTACGACCGTGCACCCGCTCGCCAACGCAACCATCGCCGGATTGGTGATGGTGAATGCGATGTACTACACGTACACGAGCGTTCGTTCCTATGCGCTGGCGAGCGTACCGGGGGTGGTGTCATCCGCGGGTGACTAGTGGCTTCACACTGGCCGTATGGCGAACAAAAAGTTACGCGCGTTCGCACCTAGGAGGAACCTTAGGCACTACCTTTAAATGAAGGCCCCACCTGTTATATTACAATTATATGCTCCCCAAACGAAGATTTTGGAAGGTTTGACAAAAGATGAAATCCAGATTTTCGACTGACTTTTCAATGGTTCGTAGCCCAAATCGAGTACTCACACCCTTGAAA
>Ga0209358_10002019_pt1 | contig 15700 bp, 12 predicted proteins | sample LauGreFa1BDMLBSN_2_FD_187574 | JGI IMG/M metagenome (GOLD analysis project Ga0209358, IMG submission 187574) | Freshwater lake microbial communities from Lake Michigan, USA - Fa13.BD.MLB.SN (SPAdes) (version 2) | ecosystem: Environmental > Aquatic > Freshwater > Lake | place: Lake Michigan, USA... | reverse complement strand
AAGTGGATTCCTGGCCATCGTTGGTTTTGTCTTTGATGTTCGGGCCGTACGACCATTCATCTTGTTCGGTTACCCGGTTGGTCTGGTTATTCACTTGCTTTTCCGATGGGGGATACGACAAAATATTCGTCGGTTCGTGAATAGCGATGAGGTGGTCTGGCGGATTATCTCGGTCGCTGGTCATAGTGAAGCCACCAAATCAATGGACTGGAGCGCTTCGCGTTACCCACGAATTACGGTTGAAAGATTTTTTCAGAATCCTGGCCTGGATGAAGTTCTCGAAACGGTGCTTCAGGCGAATATTGACGCTATTTACATCAGTGCCGACGCAGCGCTATCTGCCGATGAATTGCGCGAACTCGGTTGGGCCGCCGAACGATGTGGCACAGCTTTATGGCTCGAACCAGCGACGTCACTCATGACCCAGGGAAGAATTTCGTTCGTGCCGTTTGGCTTTGCCGATGTCATGACCGTCCGGACAGTGCACTTGACAGCTTTTCAGAGTTTGATCAAGCGCATTTTTGATCTGGTCGTAGGAGTGTCGCTTTTGTTGATTCTGGTCCCGGTTTTTGTGGTGGTGGCGATTGTCATTGCGATTGTTGATGGTTTCCCGGTTCTTCACTCGCAATCGCGGGTCGGCAGAAACGGCAAGACGTACCGCATGTACAAATTTCGAACGATGGTTGGTGATCCGTCTTTCGACAATATGCAATTTGACGAACATCAACGTCAGGTGTCGGGGACCAAAATGGAAAGCGGTCAAAGCTTCACTAAAACAGGCAAATTCCTCAGACGGTGGTCAATTGATGAGATACCGCAGTTGATTCATATTCTGTCGGGCAAGATGTCGCTGGTTGGACCGCGACCGCGACTTGCCTACGAGCTACTCGATCTTCCTGAAACAGAACGCCGACTGCGAGCGCGGCCAGGATTGACTGGCTTATGGCAAGTGAGCGGCCGGGCTGACCTTTCTTTCGCTGAAGCCGATGCATTGGACGTCGCCTATGTTGATCGGTGGTCATTGGTGGGCGATATCGCCATTGTTGTCCGTACTATCAAAGCTGTGTTGACCCATAGTGGGGCGCGATGATTTGGCGCACATCTGCAGCGTTCAATTCTTAGAAACGGAAATCAATGCTGACTATTGAACGCAGGCCTGAGAACAAGATGACCTCTAATCGGCAGGCTTCATTTGTCGGAATCGTTTTTGGCTTGCTGGCACTCCTGGTGAGAGCCGAACCAACGGGATTTTTCTTAGCCAACATGCTGTACGTTGTTTTGGCAGTCACCGTTGTTGTTCTGATTGGATCGCGTGCGCCATGGTGGGCGATCGCCCTTCATATTGCGGTAGCGGCGGCAATGTCATTTTCGACAACGGGTGTCCTGGTCGGAGGAGTTCTGTATGTAGTGACGCTCTTTTATTCGTCACGTGCTGGATCGTCGCAACTGTTGAAGGCGGCTGTGGTTGGGGCTTCGGTCAATCTCATGTTTCATTCTCATTGGACTGAATTTTTCGGAGCTTCAAGTTTTGTGGGCATAGCGGCCAGCGGAGTTTTTTGTCTGATTGTTTTCAGGTCTACCTCGATGATGTTCAAGGTGACGTGGAAAAAAGTTATTGCGACGTTTTTGGTTTTGGCAGCAGCATTGCTTGGGTTATGTTTCGCATTGTTGATGGCTAAAGAACCGTTGACGAGCGGTAATCGTCTAGCGCGCGAAGGTATCGCTGCGTTGAACCAGGGAGATTTGACCGTTGCTCGAGAACGCCTTGATGCTGCTCAGAAGCAATTGGATACGGCGTCGAGTTGGCTCAATTCACCGCTTACTTTCTTGTCTCGAGCGATTCCTGTGGTCGGTCAGCATCGTGATGCGGCAGCCAATCTGAGTTCAAGTTTTTCTCAATCACTTCAGCAGTTATCAATCGGGTTGGCACAGTTTGATCTGGAAAAACTTCGCGTCGTCAGAGGGAGGCTTGACTTAGTTGCAATCAGTAACTTGCGAGAACCTTTGGCGCAGATGCTTGCAGTGATGAACAAATTGCGAGGCGATCTGTCCGCGGCTCAAAACCCATGGCTGATCGGAAAGATTCAAGACGAATTTGCCGATCTACTTGGAGACCTCGATCAACAACTTGAGCGGGGTGCGAATGCTCGGGTTGCGTTAGATTTGGCACCACAAATTTTGGGGAGTGACCGCCCGATGACGTATTTCGTTGCATTGACGACTCCGGTTGAAGCGCGAGGCCACGGGGGCTTTATGGGCAACTGGATTGAACTCTCGATCGATAAGGGCCATATTGAGGTCGACGAGTATGGGCGGGCAACCGATCTGAACGCGGCTGGTGGTCGCCCAAGGAAAATCACTGGCCCGGCAGATTGGGTCGAACGATATGGAGACTTCGGATTCACTAATGCCCCTGGTGGCAGTGCAGGGGAGCAGCTATGGCAAAACATCACGATGTCACCACATTTCCCATCAACTGGACAAGTGATATCTGATTTGTATCCACAAAGCGGCGGGACAAAGTTAGATGGCGTATTTGCAATGGACGTTGAGACCGTGAGTGCTCTTCTTGAGTTTGCTGGGCCGGTGGTTGTTGCAGGGAGAGATGAGCCGTTGACATTCGAAAACGCTGTTGAGTTTCTGCTTCACGATCAATACGTTGAATTCGCCGTCGACGACAGAATTGATCTTTTAGAGTCGGTCACTCGACAAGCGCTTGACCAAATTTTGATTGGCGAGCTTCCCCCACCTAACGTTGTAGCGAACCGCCTCGGACCGATGGTGGCCCAGGGACGGCTCACGGGATATTCGCCCGATCCCGACGTTCAAGATTTGTTCACTCGGATTGGAATGTCGGGCACATTGGCCTGCGATGAAACGGTGGATTGTTTTGCAGTCACCGTTGACAATGCGAGCGGTAGCAAAATTGACTACTACCTCGACATGAAGGTTGCTTACACAGTTGAGACTGCACGAGATTCCAAAGAAGTACAAGGAACAGTCAACATCACAGCCTCGAATTCCGCACCATCGTCAGGGTTGCCCGATTACGTCATCGGAAACATGGTCGGGCTTCCGCGAGGGTGGAATCGGATGTTGATTTCAATTCACTCGCGACTTGGTTACGTCCGATCAACCGATCCGACCGACAATTTGACTTGGTGGTTCTCGACTGAGCAGGGCCACAATGTTTCCTCGGTGTACGTGGATGTTCCTCCTGATGGATCAGTCACTCTTTCGGTAGAATTAGGTGGTTCGTTAGATCTTTCCAACGGCTACTCGTTAACGGCTCGAAATCCGGCAGCCGTGCGACCTTGGACAACAACCATTGAATTGGTCGAGGATGGAAAGAAAACCCAGCTGAAAAACTCTGCTGAAGCAGGCAATTGGGTCTTGAAGTGACCTGCTTTTGCCCTGGTACAGAGGCTGATAAGCTAATATTCCGAGAAATTTGGCCCAACAATTGAAACATAACAATTGAAATTGGTATACCGATTAAGTATAAAAAACTCGTAATCGTGTATTGGAAGTGCTAGGGTAAATCTGTCCGAGTGGCGGATTCGATTGGAGACATGATGAAAAAGATTTTGACAGGTATGGCGGTCTTCGCAGGTACAAGTCTTACTGGCGTTTTGGCAGCTTCGGCTGATTACCCGCCCAGCGGAGGTACTGGGGGAACTCCCAACCTGCCTAAAGTTGGTGCCAGTGATGCCCTCATTGACAATGCCATGCAGTACGGAAATGTGGCTTTGATTTTGGGTCTCGGTTTGGTTGGATTGGTGGCTGTTCGCCGTCGCTCAATTAAAATCTGAATCTATAAATCAGTTCACTACATCAAAATTTTATTGTTCGATAGAGCCTGGGTCTCCCGATGGGAGATCCAGGCTATTTCTTTTGGCGGATCTCTTGAAGCGAATGGCTCAACAGTTTCGTGAGCGCAAACTCATTATCATGTGCACATGTGCTGAATTAGAGCGGCCCAAGATCTGGCACCCACGAAGAACCATTGATGTGGCTTCCACCGCGATCTGACCCAGCACAGTGATCTCAACGTAAGCACGAGCCAGCGACGAGTCTCACCACACCAAAATAACTCGCACCGATGCGAAACCACCGCCGGCGTAGCGATCGATCCGTTTGATGCAATCGTCGCGTCCATGATCGGCCAGGTACGACGCGTTGTCATGAGTTCGCCGGGCACGGTGATCGATCTTGGCCGCAAATCACGACTTTTCACGGGTTCATCCCGAGAAGCAATCTTTTTGAGACGCAGAAAATGTCTTTGGCCAGGATGCACGGCTTTAACGTGCGAAAACCGCATGTCGCATGTTCGATCCACGCCGCTGGTACCAAAGTATGGATTTACGACTAGCGAATTTACTTCAGATGCGACTCAATCGCAGCGACCAATGCTGGGTCTTCGGGAGTGATCATCGGACTAAAGCGACCGAGAATTTCTCCTGAACCACTGACCAAGAACTTTTCGAAGTTCCAACGGATATCGCCATTGACACCCTCGGCATCGGCGACAGCATTGAGTTGCTGATAGATCGCGTGTTGGTTATCGCCATTCACATCGATCTTTTCGAGTAACGGGAAAGTCACGCCGTAGGTCGTTGAACAGAAAGTCGCGATTTCATCTGCGTTGCCTGGTTCCTGTCCCATGAACTGATTGCACGGAACACCGACAACGCTGAAACCTTGGGCGGCGTACTTTTCGTGCAATGCCTCAAGACCGGTGTACTGCGGGGTCAAGCCGCATTTGCTTGCGACGTTCACGACCAACATGACTTTGGCACCAAGGCCGCCAAGCGATGTGGGTTGACCGGACAGAGTGTTAATGGAGATGTCGGAAATGCTCATGCCCAACATTGACATATACATGTCACGGGTCTGCCACCGAACGGCACGTAGACAAAGTGAAATGAAAGCGAATTGGTCGGGGAGAGGAGACTCGAACTCCCGGCCTCCTGCTCCCAAAGCAGGTGCGCTACCAACTGCGCTACTCCCCGAGAGGCAAAATTGTACCTCGTGTCACCTGCGGAAATGGTCTCGTCAGAGACTTGTCTCGGCGTACGATCAGATATCGACCAATTTGTTGCACTTCCTCCGACGATCGGTGCGTTCGAGCTATGAGAACTCCATTCGTGCGCTTCCTCGCCACATTTGCGTTCTCGGTCGCTGCCGCTTGGTCGACGGTGACGGGGGCCCTCGATGTTCGTTTTTCGATGGCGTTAGTGGTTTCGGCTGGCCTTTTCTGGGGTCGAGGTGCGCTCATTTCTGGTCTGGTCGGTCTGGGGAGCGCCTATCTATTGATGGGAACCTCGTCCGAACATTCCGTCGTTGACGGCCGAATCGGATCATTAATCGCAATAGCGGTGTTGGCTGTTGTTGAGACTCTGGCGCTGTATGCAGTCATCGAGCGAACCGTCGCCCATGTCCAATCTGTGAAGCCGGCAATCCGCATCTGGCGATTCTTGATGTGGGCAGCGATACTCGCCGTCGTTGGTGGGTGGGGCGAAACCCTCGTGGTCTCGTGGTTTGATTCTGATGTTGCGATGTCGTCCGTGAGCCAAAGTATTGGGATTGCGATAGCAGCGGTTATCGCCGCAATCTTTGCCTCGCGTAAGGGGTCACATTGGTTCCGCTATGACAAGTCATTTGCGGCCGAACTCTTGGCGCCGCTCGTCGTTGTCATGATGACTTTGGTTGCTGTTGAAATCACTCGTCAGGTATGGGAACGTCAGGACGAAGACACATTGAGTTTCGTTGCCGAAGCCGCACAGACAGGTTTCCTCGAATCTGCTGCTGAGCAATTGTCAATGTTGAGTCTCCAGGTCGAAACATCTGATGCGGTGATCAGCCAAGACTCGAGCCGGTTCGATGATCAATTGCAAACTTTGGTTCTTGGACAATCTGAAATTTCGGTTGCCGCACTCGTGAACATTGATGCGAGCGGGTCACTATCAATTGATCAGTCCTTAAGTCGTCTTGAATCTCCGAGTGTTAATTCGTTCAAAGCATCTGTTGGAAAATTTGATGGCGCGAAATTGATTGCCGATGAGAAGAGCGACGTGCAATTGCTCGGTATTGAAGACATTGCTTCATCGGGGACAAGCGTCGAGCCGAATGTCTTTTTCGCTCTCCCTATCAAGTCTGATTCGCCAACATCTCAATCGCAACAGTACGTCGTCGTTGCTTATTCGATCCCCGAACTTTTACGTTCTGGAATATCGGCTTTCAGCGGGTTGGTGAGTGATGTGCGAATTGAAATCGGTACGGTTCTTGCAACATCGTCGAATTCTGTTGTTGAATCTGTGTGGCTCGAGGGCGAACCTGATGTGCAACCTACTCAATCAATGACGAGCGACGGGTTGATTGGCGACTTGCAGTTGAGATTTACCGCAAGTCCAATGAAGAATTTTGGAGTTGAAGATCGATCGACATTGCTTGTGCTGGGCATCGAAGTTCTCTTCGGCTTGGCCATGCTTTTGGTTCTGCTTCAAGGCGCGAATGCCCAGTATCAGTTATTTCTCGAACGTCGTCGCCGAGAGCTACTACTTGAAGCAGCGCTCGATGCCACGCCTGGCAAATCAGTTGTCTTCGATGAATCGCTCAAGGTGCTCGCGGCCAATCAAGAAGTTCGTGATGAATTCCCCGGCGCAATTCCTGGGCTTGATGTCACCGCGATCTTCGGTTTGACTCCCGATTCGGGCAGGGCGCGTCTTGTCGTTGATGCATTGCGACAAGCACTTGACGGCGAAGTTGCCCGCGCTGAACTAGGTGAAGACGATCTCGATAGTTCAATGCGCATTGTTGAGATTGAGGCTTACCCCATTCACGGAATGTCCAATGACCGCGTGGGCTTTTTGCATGCAACCGATTCGACTGAACGTCGCAGTTTGGCCATGCGTTCGTCACAATCCGAACGGATGGAGTCACTTGGCGCGCTAGCAGGTGGTCTAGCTCACGACTTCAATAACTTGTTGTTCGTAACGTTAGGAAACCTGCAGTTGATGGCAATGAACGAGACCATTGCGAACGATGAGAAATTGTCCAAGTTTGTTTCACGCTCGATGTCGGCTGTTGAACGTGGCGCTGAAATCACTAAGTCGTTACTTGCCGTGGCACGAAGTCAACCGCTTGAAGAGAGTGCAGTCACTTTGTCTGATCTGGTGAAGGGACTCTTGCCGCTCATGAGGCAAGCACTTGGCGCAGGACGACAAGTTGAAGTTGACATACCAGACCCCAATGTGCAGCTCATGGTTGATGCGGGCCGTCTGTCTAGTTGCATTTTGAATCTCACGTTCAACTCACGTGATGCGATGGGTCCGACCGGGACGTTGAAGATTTCTGCTCGTCAAGTTTCTGAAACTCAAACGTTAGAACTCTCGGTGGCCGACGATGGCAAGGGCATGCCGGCTGACGTTGTGGCTCGTGCTTTCGAACCGTTCTTCACAACGAAACGGGCGGGCAGTGGTACTGGTCTTGGGCTGGCAACCGTTTACGCATTCGCTAAACAGAGTGGTGGCACGGCGTACTTAGAGAGCCGTCTCGGAGTGGGCACGACTGTGACCTTGAGTTTGCCAATTCACAAGGGATTGGTTAAGGCCGACGAGCGAGCGGTGCAACGACGTTCGGGTCGCCGTGTAGTCGTTGCCGATGATGAACAATCGCTGGCCGAAATGGTTGCATCGTGGTTGATTGATATGGGAGTTGACGCTCGTTTTGAAACCTCACCGAAGGCTGCGCTTGAACTCATTGAAACCTTTGAACCGGACGTGTTGGTTTCGGACGCAAACTTCGGTGAAGAGATGGACGGAATTCAGTTGGCTCGTTTGGCGGTAGCCATCGTGCCCGATCTTGCCGTGATCTTTATGACTGGCTATTCGGCGAGTATGAAAGAATTACAAGAACAAGGTGAACGTACTTTGGCCAAGCCGTTCTCACGTGAAGATTTGTACAGCGCATTGTCACCGTTAATTGCCGAAGTGCGTGACGGCGAGGATAGTGAGGGTGGTGAAAAGTCATGAGTGATACGCCAAAAGTTCTTGTCATTGATGACGAAGAAGCAATTTGTGAACTGATTGTCGCTGTCGCCGAGTCTGCAGGGTTTGATGCGACATCGGCTAGTAGCCCGAGCGAGATTGAAGCCGCGATTATCGGGCGCTTTGATCTTGTTGTTCTTGATTTGTCACTTGGCGAAATGGATGGCATTGAGGTGATGAGCAAACTCGGGGCAACGCATCGGGGGATGCCCGTCATCTTGGTAAGCGGAGCGGACCAATCATTGTTGGATACGGCAGGTCGTATTGCCGAAATGCACAAGCTTCGAGTTCTCGGAACTTTTGCCAAACCTTTCTCGTTAGATGTTTTGAAAACAGCAATGCTTGAATTGTCGCAAGTTTCTGAAATGGGTGTTGACCCAACTGGACCCAAAGTCATCATCGATGCCAACTTGTTATTGCAGCCCGACTATCTGCAATTGGCCTATCAGCCCAAGGTTTCTACTCGTAGCGGCGAAGCTTTGGGGGTTGAAGCACTCGTGCGTTGGCGCCACCCCGAACATGGCGATGTTTCGCCAGCGATCTTTGTTGCATTGATCGAGCAAGAAGGTCGAACAGGCGAACTGCTCGACATCGTGATGTCGATGGCGGCGCGTGATCGCAAGCGTTATCGGGCACTCGCGTCAATGCCAGATATCTCCATCAATATTTCAGTTTTAGATTTGGACGACGAAGAGTTGCCGCGACGAGCACAAAAGATCTTGCTTGAAGCAGCTCCAGCCGAACGTTGGACTTTTGAAGTCACCGAAACTGCACCAATTACTGACGTCGCTCCCGCGTTGTCAATCTTGACTCGTTTGCGAATCGCGGGATTCAAACTTTCGGTTGATGACTTCGGCACTGGTACGAGCAACTACGAACGCCTACTCGTTGCGCCATTCACCGAATTGAAAATTGATCGTGCAATGGTGAGTCGCCTCGATATCAATGCGGACGAGCCCGACCCCATGGTGCGATCGGGAATCGATGTGGGTCACTCATTGCAACTTCAAGTCGTCGCCGAAGGCGTTGAGTCAGTTGACCAGTTCCGTATGGTGCGTGACCTAGGTTGTGACGCCGCCCAGGGATATCTCATCTCACCGCCGGTTGCGCCAGTTCAGTTAGATATGGCCCTTGATGACTGGCGTCGCAAGTTTGAGTATCTGTCGTAAATCAACTATCAAAGAGTGACTTGATAGCCACAGTCAAAGTTTCGCGAACCTTGTTATGTGAGAGCCCGAGTGCTTCTTTGAGATAGATGATGTTTTCTAAAGACAATGTGTAATCAAGGATGCGTTCCTTGTTTTCAACATCGCGTGCTGCCTTCAATTCATTTTCAAATTGTTGCAACGCACGCCTGCCCATGATGAGTCGGCGTTCTTTTACCGCGCTCGCAACAACTTGAGATTTGTATGCGGCTACAACGGCCACGCGCATGACATTGCCAACTTTGTCGTACAACTTCAGGCGGTGATCAACGATGGAGTTGATTCTTTGCGTGAGATCCCCCGAACTATCGAGAGTTTCGTACAGGTCGCGAACACGTTCCCATTGAACGGTGATCGCGCAACTTGCGAGGTCTTCCATATCGTCGAAATAGCGGAACACTGAACGTTCAGATACCCCAGCCAATTCAGCGATACGAGCCGCTGGGGGTTGAACTTCGCCCTGGCTGTACAGCTCAAGCAGTGCGGACACCACGGCTTCTTTGTTGCGTGCACCACGTTCGCGGCGCCCATCAAGCGAGATTGTGGACGCGACACCTGAGGACGTTGGCATGCCGACAGACTAGGGGAAAGTGGCGGTCTACTGCCACTTTCTGTGATCTTGCGGGACGGCTTTACGGCGTGACGATGAGCGCCGTCACCATGCCGAACATGCCTTGTGGGCCTTCGGCGTGGCTCAAAATGTGGCAATGCCACGCCCACACGCCCGGGTCGACGGCCTTATAGAGCACGGTGTAGCGCTCGCCCGGCGCGACCCAAATGGTGTCGGCAGGTTGGGGGACAAGAAGTGGCACACCATCTTTTGCGATGATCCAACCAACTGGCTGATGCATGTGCATGGGGTGGCCCATGAGACCTTCATTTTGATAGTGAACCATCATGACTTGACCGACGCGCAATGTGTACGGATCGGTGGCGGGGAAGGATTTTCCGTTCAACGTCAAGCCGATGGTGCCAGAGTCATTCAGAGTCATAGTGACTTCTTTGTCGACCTGTGTGAAGCCCTTTGCTTTCAACACATCGGGGATCGGCATTTCACCAACGATGAATGCACCGAACATTCCGTCAGGAATTTGCACTTGTGCATCATGGTGCGAGTGGTAGATACCGACCGCGGGCTCAAGCGTTGTGAATTCATAGGTGAAAGTTTCACCAGGCATGATGGGCTTCTGCGTGTACGGGTCGACACCGTCGTACTTATTCGGAACACGAATTCCGTGAAAGTGCACCGAGGTTGATTCGTTCAAATCATTGGTGACAACAAGGCGCACTTTGTCACCGACATTGACGTGAATTTCGGGACCAGGCACCGTGCCGTTGTAGGTCTTAGCTTTCACGATCTTGCCCGGTTCGACTTCCCAATCAACTTCTTTCACGGTGATATTGAAAACCTTGGTACCGTCGGCTTCGACGACGGGAACAAATGGCTGGCCACCCTTTTCGCCTGAAGTTGCTGCGGGGTATGCCTTGGCGCGAATTTCCATGGCCTGATCCATTTCTTGCCAGTTAGCAAATCCGTGGAGACCGTCATCTGTGGTGCCAGAGTCGGTTGGATCGGCTCCGGACGTCACAGTGAGAGTGCCGACCATTCCTGAACTGGCGTGTCCTGCAATCTCGCACAGCACATCCATGGCACCTTCGGAAAGAGTTCCGAGGTCAAGAGTTTCGGATTCGCCTGGGTTGATATCAGCGGTCTTTTTCCCCAGGCTCGGGATGGAAAAGTTGTGCACCATGGCGCCGTTGTTGGTGACACGTATTTGTACGGCGCCCGGTGGAACAACTATCGCTGCTGGCGTAATGGCAAATTCTGAAAGCTGTACATCCACAACAGTTGGACCAGTCCCCGAATTGGAAGAACTTGATGAGTTCTTGTCAACTAAACCTGTCATGCTCGCAATGGCTACAAACAACGCAGCAATAGCCACGCCGAAAGAACCCCACATCAATACAGAACGGTCGTCTTTATTCATGGCTCTACCTTGCTCGTATCTTCGGCAGGGTTCGCAGGGATTTCAGTTAGGTCCTCTAGGGACCTAAGTCCCAAGTGTGGAACTAGTGACGAGGTTTAAACGACAGGAACGATCCACTCAACGAGAGTTCCGCCGGTCTTGATCGGACGCAAGTCGCATGATCCACCATGATCTTTGGCGCGTGCGCTGAGATTGCGCAGTCCATTTCCTGGACTTGATTGAGCGTCCTGGGGGATACCGACACCGTTATCAATGACACGCATGGTCAAGGTGTATTCGTGAACCACTAGTTCGACTGAAACCACAGTTGCTTGCGAATGCCGAGCGACGTTGCCAAGCGCTTCGCGCAAAGAAGCAGCGAGGTCGATGCGCAATGCACCCGACACCATATTTTCCAGCGCCCCTTCAATACGTAGTCGCGGTGAGAATCCGAGTACCCGTGCGGACTGGGCGAGGATGTCGCCAATTTCTTGCCCCAACGAACCTTCGCGGCGAGCGGCGCCTAATGTGAAAACGCTTGTACGGATTTCCTTAATGATGTGATCAATCTCATCAACAGACGTTTCGAGTCGTGCAACTGTCGGTTCGCTATCTGGCAAACTCGATCGCTTCATAGCCATTGCTTGAAGTTCAAGACCAAGCCCGAAAAGCCTTTGTAAAACCGTGTCGTGCAGGTCACGCGCAATTCGTTCACGCTCACTTGACAAGGTCAGCATTTCGCGGGTCGTACGCAATTTTTCTGCATCGGCGAGACGATCAGTGATATCGCGAATTGAAGCAATTGTCATACTTCCCATCGGCGAAGCAACAGGTGACAAACTGATTTCCACTGCCACTTCAGATTGATCAGACCGAACAGCTGACAAAGTCAGTCCACGGCCCATCGGTCGCGAATGAGGTGACTCTAGGTATCCCTCGCGGCGTTGCACATGGGTGTCGTGTTCGCGAGTCGGCACTAATAGTTCGACTGGCTGGCCCAGAAGTTGATCGGTCGTGTAGCCGAGCATCAGGCATAGGGCTTCATTAACGAAACGGATTGATCCTGTTGCATCGCAAATGAGCAATCCGTCAGGACTGCTGAGAATCGCTTGATGCAATATGGCATCTGTCAGGATTTCGAGTTGTGGTCGCAGTAGATGCCCGTCTTCTGCATTCGCCATAGTCGGCATCGTATGCCAGAACGAACAGAGTCTTTGGTTGGGGAGTGCTGCAACGCAAAGGAAGTGACCTTGGTCCCTGACCCAGCGATGAGAATTCGGGCAGACTGCACCTATGACGACGCCTGTTCCCGTTTTCTTACTTGACGACCATGAAGTCGTACGACAAGGTGTGCGTTCGTTGCTTGAAGCGAGTGGCGAGGTCAAGGTTGTCGGCGAAGCTGGTCTAGCTGCCGAGGCACTTCCCCGGATCAAAGCATGCCAACCCAAAGTTGCGATTCTTGATGTGCGGTTGCCTGACGGCAACGGAGTTGAAGTGTGTCGCGAGGTGCGCAGCGAATTTCCCGATGTGTTTTGTTTGATGCTGACGTCGTATAGCGATGATGAAGCACTGTTTGAAGCCATCATGGCCGGAGCATCTGGATATGTTTTGAAACAAATTCGGGGAAACGAATTGGTGACTGCTGTCAAGCGAGTCGCACTCGGAGAGTCGCTGCTTGACCCAGCGGTGACGGGGCGGGTTCTGAAGCGTTTACGTGAGCCGACCCCAGAGGACGAACGATTGGCTCGACTCACCGAACAAGAGCGAAAAATTCTGGACTTGATTGCCGAGGGTTGTACGAATCGCCAAATCGGTCAACGGCTACACCTGGCCGAAAAAACGGTCAAGAACTACGTGAGCAATATGTTGTCCAAACTAGATATGGAACGCCGGACCGAGGCTGCGGTTTTTGCGACTCGCCTTGAATTCACCAAAAACAAGCCCGAGGGCTGAAAACACCCGAATCAGGCTCGAGAATCTGCCTTGGCAATGCGCTTGGCGGCTCGACCAATTGGGGCAATATGGCGGGCGTCAAGATCGCCAAGTTCGATGCCATTGTTGAAAAGAATGCGGTAACGCTGCCAGTTAAAGCCGTTGGCGAGGAGGACTTTGCCTTCGGTGCCAGCCGGAACATCGGCTAAATCGGTGGTCGCAACCACCTTGTCTTTGATGCGAAGGGCGATCTGCTCCGCATGGGGCGTGGCCAGAGCATGGGGCTTCCAGATGGGCTTAAACGGCGACTTCATGACATCTTCCTGACTTCACTAGGTGTGTTCACCAACATACATCAATCCTGTCTCTTCGTGGGTCCTCGGTGCCACCTCGCCGATACACTCGGCTCTCTGTGAAGACGACATGTGAACCCCTCGAAGGCAACAAAGTCAAGCTCTCGATCCTTGTGGATGAGGCCGACTTTGCCACTGACATAGACGCCGCTTTTGCCAAGATTGCTCAGGAGGTCCGCTTGCCGGGCTTCCGTGCCGGCAAAGCCCCTCGCAAAGTTTTGGAGGCCCGCATCGGAATTGCTGCTGCTCGCGAACAAGCTTTGCGGGACGCGGTTCCCCAGTATTTGGGTCGTGCTGTGCGTGAACACAACGTCGACATCATCGCGACTCCCGAAATCGACATTGTCGGAGGCCAAGAGTCTGGTCCGGTGTCGTTTGACGCAACTTGTGAAGTTCGTCCAGTCATCACTCTGCCTGGCTACGGCGGATTGCGGGTCGAAGTGCCGGCAATCGATGTGGCCGATCAAGAAGTAGACGAAGTGCTCGACACCGAGCGCCGCCGCCTGGGCAAGTTGACCACAATCGAACGTGCCGCCAAAGAAGGCGACTTTGTTGTTGTCGATCTCATTGGTTCACGCGACGGCGAGCCCGTTGTTGGCCTCGCTGTTGACGACTGGTCATACGAGATTGGCAAGAAGTGGGTCGCTCCGTCATTTGACGATGAACTCATCGGCAAATCAGCTGGTGCCTCGTTCACCTTCTCTGACACTCCTTCGGGAACCCAAGAAGCAGCCGACTTCGCAGTCACTGTGAACTCGGTCCAAGAGTTGGTCGTTGCCGACCTGAATGACGCCTGGGTTGACGAAAACATTGATGGTTTCACGACTGTTGCTGAATGGCGTGAATCAGTTGTTGAGCGCTTGACGACAAACCGCCTCAATCAGGTTCGCAATGTTGTTGTCGAAAAAGTGACCGATGCATTAGTTGCACTTGCAGAGATCGAAACCCCCGAGGCCATGGTTGCCGCCGACTTGCAACGCCGAGTGGAAAACACCATTCGTCAGTTCCAGTCGCAAGGCATCAACATCGATCAGTGGATGCAAGCCACCGGTCAAGATGCACAGTCATTCGTTGAGGGTCTCCGCCCGCAAAGCCAAAAGGCTGTCAAGGTTGACTTGGCATTGCGAGCAGTTGTGAAGGCCGAAAGCCTTGACGCCACCGAAGACGAAATCGAACGCGAATTCGAATCAATGGCCGATCGCACCAACGAACAAGCAGTTCGTGAGCACCAGATGGCTGGCTCGCCCAAGAATAAGAAGATCCGCTTCATCAGTGTCGATCAAGTTCGTGCGGCGTACCAAGCCAATGACGCCGTCGTTGATTTGGCTGCCGAAATCAGTAAGTCGAAGGCTCTTGACTGGTTGATTCACCGAGTTGAATACGTTGACCCCAGCGGCAAGACTCTTGACAGTGATGTCGTGATTGGCCACTCAGAAGCCGATCACAATCATGATCACGATCACGCAGATCACGATCATTCAGACCATGATCATTCAGACCACGATCACGCCGAAAACGACTGATAGGAACACCATGGACCTCGAGGCAATCAACTATTACGTTCCGACAGTTGTCGAACAGACCAGCCGCGGCGAGCGTGCGTACGACTTGTACAGCCGTTTGCTCAAGGAAAACATTCTTTTCATTGGCACACCTATCGACGACACCATCGCCAACTTGGTGTGCGCTCAGTTGATTCACCTTGAGAGTGAAAACCCCGATAAGGACATCAATATCTACATCAACAGTCCTGGTGGCGACATCACGGCGTTGTTCGCAATTTACGACACGATGCAGTTCATCAAGAACGACATCGCCACTATTTGTCTTGGTCAAGCAGCAAGTGCTGCCGCGGTTTTGTTAGCGGCCGGAACCAAGGGTAAGCGTCTTGCTTTGCCGCACAGTCGCGTGTTGTTGCACCAGCCGTACGGCCAAGTCGGATACGGCCAAGTCACCGATCTCGAAATCGCTGCGAAAGAAATTTTCCGGATGCGTGACATTCTTGAAGAAATCTTGTCGGAGCACACTGGTCAGCCACGTGAGCGCATTCATGCAGATACCGATCGTGACTTTGTGATGGAAGCAAACGAAGCTTTGGCGTACGGAATTATCGACGATGTCATCTCATCGCGATCTGCCGTCGACCGCACCGGTCCCATTCGCTGATTACCTGAGGTTGTGCCAGATAGCCAGTA
>Ga0209358_10002018_pt1 | contig 15704 bp, 15 predicted proteins | sample LauGreFa1BDMLBSN_2_FD_187574 | JGI IMG/M metagenome (GOLD analysis project Ga0209358, IMG submission 187574) | Freshwater lake microbial communities from Lake Michigan, USA - Fa13.BD.MLB.SN (SPAdes) (version 2) | ecosystem: Environmental > Aquatic > Freshwater > Lake | place: Lake Michigan, USA... | reverse complement strand
ACGGTGGAGCGATATTAGGAAATAAAACGAATTTAGATGATGCACGATTATTGAGCAACGCGACCAATGCAGAAAAGGCAAAAGAGTTTGCTTTGAAAGTCGGTAGCACTATTGATGGTTATAGATCGCAAGGATTATCAATGCAGGCGATAGCAGATAAATTGAACGAGTTGGGCATAAATACTGCGAGAGGTGGCAGTTGGTACGCGTCAACAGTGGCTAACATTTTGAAACGTGGTTAATAGAGGGACTCTATTAAAAAATAATATGATGCGGGCATTAAGCGCCCCGCTATTTCATTGATTATGGAGTTTTTGTAGATGTTGTATACAAAAACATTTTATTAAAGGCAAAGATAAACCAATCATAATAATTTTAAAAAAATTTTAAAAAACATAAGGTTACATAAAGTAAATACGTTTATTAAGTCGTATAGAATTTTTTTATGTGGTAGAATTACACATCTGTAAATTTTACAGATAAGCCAACGCCAAAGCTCACAAGATGATTCCGTTTTTTTACCGATTTGGCGATCAGTAAAGAATCAGCAGGTGAACAAAGGCGTCCATTTAACAAAAGCCACCATTGCAAGAGGGCGTTTGCCTGTGTTTTTATTGTACACAGATTGATTGCGTTTTAAAACATAAACAATCATGTAAATAATAGATAATCAACAAGCAAGCACCTCAAAGCAATGGTAGATCACAGGATTCTACCTATGTCATTAGAAAAAGATTTATTCACAGCAGCAGAAACAGCTAAATACCTCACAGTCAGTAAATGCCAGATTTTTAGACTATCCCAGATGGGGCGTTTAAAACCGACACGCATAAGTGAACGTCGTATCGTCTACACAAAACAAGCGATCATGGACTTTCTTGCATCATGTGAGGTGGCAGCATGAGCCGCTTTTATCACGATCAAGAGTTTCGAATTATCCCGCGTGTAATTATTGATTACGCCATTGCAGCTTATCGCGTGAAATATCCTCGCGAGATTTATACGCAGAACCCAGAATTTTTAAGTGGGTACAACGTTGTTAAAGGTGTTAAGCAAAAAGCGGGTTTTCATTGCACTGGTTACGATTCTATTTCGAGAGCATCACCAACAAACTCAATGGCGGTGTTATTTTGAAAAAACAACAGACAAAAAAAAGCCCGCTATTAACGGGCGTGAAACTTAACGAGCATGAGCCATTATCAGTGGCATTTGCTTTAATTTAAACCGCGACAACGGTTAAAAACGATAGTTTTCGGCGTTAATTATAGCACCTGAAGCAATTTATTTTTAAAGTTTTAAGCGGTTACTTCCACTATTTACGGAGTAACTACACAATGCAACAAATCATAATCAACGCATTATGGGCAATTTTCGCCCTACTCAATGACGCAGCAGCCACGACCGCACTATTCAATATTTCAGTGGTGGTGAGTCATGGATAAGATCAATTTATGCAGTGGTTTTGGGCAGTATCACACAGACAGAATCAAACCATATTCAAGCGTCACACTCGACAAAATAACAGAGTTGACAGAAACACCAACCAGATTGGCTAAAGACAACGCGCAATGGGTAATTCCGTCAACACTACTCACACGGGTACACGCAGAACAACGCGAAAAAGGCATTTATCACGCGATATGGGGCGACATTGACGAACACACCGAGCTAGAGAGTATCAAAGATGTGTTAGCCGAACTGGTAGGTCATAACCAATATTTAATCTATTCGAGTAGTCGCTCAAAGGAAGAGAAAAAGAAGTGGCGCGTTTTTATCCCATTGGCACACGCAGCGAGCGGTAATGAGTTTAAAACGTTAGCACAAATCCTCAATGACAGATTAGAGCGTGGCGGTATTGTTCCTGATAGAGCCAGTGAGCGTTATGCACAAATCTTTTACTTACCAAATCGCGATCCAGACGAAAGCAAGTTTTACGATCATTTTATTAGTGACGCAGTGTCGTTATTTGATTGGCGCGAAATTCTCAAAGATGAGTTAGCTCAAAAAAAGCAACAGGCACAAGAGCGGCAGCAACGCGAAGAGCAAGCCAAAGAACAAGCACGCATAAAAGCAGCCGAGCGCATGGCAAGTGGCGAACTATTACCTCGAAACGCTTATAAGGCGTGCTACGACCTCGAAACCATGATGCACATTCATGGTTACACAAAGAAAGGCCATAAATGGATTTCGCCCAAATCGGGCAGCGGTAAAGCGGGCGTGACTATCAAAGGCAGTAAATGGATTAGCTCACACGCGAGTGACGCTGAAATAGGGCGACCTTATGACGGTGGAACGAGTGGCGATGTTTTCGACCTGTTTGTTCACTACGAGTGCAATGGTAACGAAAAAGCTGCAGTAATAGCCGCTGGTGCGATGTTTACAACACCAGAAGGCATTAGCATTACTCAAGCTAATCAGAACAACAAAAGAGAAAGGGACAACCGAGAAAAGGCAATGAATGGATTTGATGACGTGACAAACAACGATGAAGAGTTAGCCGAGCTGGTAGAGCCAACACCAAGCATGGCTAAAGATGACGCGAAACGCATTGACCTGCTACGACATATTGACGATGGTCACATTATTAAGCGATTAGTAAAAAGCGTTTGTGCAGCAACAGAATTACCAGAAAGCACCGTGCTTTTAAACGCGCTCGGTGTTTTTAGCAGTGTAGCGACACGGCAATGGAAAGTGAACTATCAGCACTATGACAGCGTACCAATCGGCTTATATGTTGTGACAGAACAACCCAGCGGGACGAGTAAATCACGCAGTTTAGGAGCGTTTCAAAGTCCATTTTTTAAAGAACGAAAAAGATTGATGGAAGAAGCGCTAAAAAAGATTGAAAGTCTTGGACTGGAAGAAAAGGAGGAAAAGGACAAAATAAAATGGATAGAGAGCAAAACGCTATTTGTAACAAACACAACACCTGAGGCGTTAGAGCAATCGCTTAATGGAACGGGCGGCTATTTTAGCGCGGTAGCGTCAGAACAAGGATTAATCAATACACTTCTAGGATTGAGTTATGGTGACGGCAAAGCACCCAATAACGACCTTGTATTGAATGGATTTGATGGCGGCTATATGAACTCAATCCGAGTTAGTAGGAATGGACATAATGGCAATGTTGCGGGAGGCGTGACGTTGTTTGCGCAATCGGGGAGCATCGAAACACTGCTTAAACAATCAAACGGAACGGGTTTGGCGGAGCGTTTTTTAATGCTTGCTGAAAAGCACAATTTAGGGAAACGAACATTCTTAAACAAAGCCCCGATTGATAGAGCGGCAATAGATATTTACGAGCAATATTGCGGTGATGTTATTAGCGGTTTTTTTCACGTTCACGAACCATACGCATTGAACCTTTGCGATTTTTCGTGGCGCGATATAAACGAATTTCGAGAAGAGATTGAGCCGTTTGTGGCGGACGGGCAGAAATACTCACACGGTTCGTTGCGTGGCGCGGTGAATAAAGTTGATATTCAGATAATGAAAATCGCGTCATGTTTGCAGTTACTCACACCAAACAACAAAGCCGATTTTACAGGGCAATTAACAATAGACCGATGTCATGTTAAATCAGCAATAGAGATTGTGCGAGATTTAACGCAGGAGCATTTAGCCATGCTGAGTGATAAAGGCTTGATTGGTCAACGTGCTGAGTTTGAGGTAATTATCAGATTATTTGAGCGTAGCCCAACGAGATCACTCGAACAGATACGAACATCGAAAACAATTCGAGAACAAGAGCCTTTTAAAAGTAGCTCGAATATTTCGGAAATGATTAGAAACACGTTAGCCGAGCTGGTGTCTTTGAAGATATTACACACGGTCAATGGAAAATCTTACACGTTGATAAGCTGAAAGCCACGTATTTCGTGGCTTGTGTATTTTGTGTAATTTTGTGTAGTTTTTGAAACGGCTGGAAGGCTTAATAATAAAGGGATTAATTAAAATATATATATGTGTGTATATACCCCCCTTATATTTTTTTTTAATTTATTTTTAGCTTTTTTCTGTTTTGTGTAGAAATACGACACAAACTACACAAACTACACAAAAAACCCACAAGCCACGAACTACGGGCGACACAGCCGTTTACTAAATTACACAAAACTACACAACCCGCATGATTGCTGGATTCACACCAGATTGGCTAAAAAAAAAGGAAAAACGACAGAATGAACGAACTAAAAACGCTAAAACAAGCGGAAAAAGTACACGGGCTTTACGAGGTTATCTCACAGGGTAAAAATGTCATGTTTCGATTACTGGCAAAAGAAAGCGACAAGCACAGTATGGCTAAAGAAATCACACGGGCAGTTGATGAGAAACGAAAAGTGATTTTGATAGTGGAATAGATTTATCGCAAAGTGCGACGAAGTGCGAACAGTGAAATCCCGTATATTATGGGAATTTAGGGGAATAACAGAATTTAACGAAAATTAACACTTTCACGAGGTATTGAAAAAATGAGTAGTGAATTAAGTGCAAAACAAACACAGGCGGCTTTATTGCTTGCGCGTGGTGACACGGTAACAACCACAGCGGAACAAGTGGGCGTTAATCGTTTAACGATCCACCAATGGCTAAGAGAAGATGATAATTTCAACGCGTACCTAAACAGTTTAAAACGTGAATTAGTAGACGCAGGGCGATCAGCTATGAGGGCGTCAATCGTTACAGCAATCGACACGATCAATCAGCTGATGTTGTCATCAACGAATGATGTTGTCAGGCTCAATGCAGCAAAAGAAATACTAGATCGCGCTGGACTTGCTAACGATAAGCCGATCGGGAGTGATGACGTGTCACAGCTGCAGCAGGAGCGTAATTTTGGATTTAGTTTTTAGTTATCATGGGTGACCGTAAGGATTCCTTCGTAAATGAGTAACAGCAAACCAGAGACACTGAATTAAGCGTCCCTGTGTATAAATCATAAAGTTTCATACTGAAATCGTTCAGGAAAAAATCCATTTTTAGGCAATCTGGGGTGGTTTTTTATGTCAGTATGCACAACAAAATTCTCAACCGATTAGGTTGATCGTGGCTTAGTGCTCTGCACTATACATTTGTAACTGTGCACAATTGGCTGAAAAGAAGACGTTCATATTAGACTATATTCAATGACTGATTGGATATGCGTAATACAGTCCATGATTGCTTGATAACTTTTGAGTATTTTGCCAGAGAACAAGTTGACAAAATAGATATTTAGGAAAAGATGCTCACCAAAGCACGTTACGCTACTACATGACGTTCGTTCCCGCCCTTGATGTGGCTTGTGAACCGCTATGCTGGATGCAGATCAGGCAGTGTGTTTTGCATCGGACCCATCAATCGCGCGTCACATCATTGGTCGCTTTCTGAAACACACATGCTGGTGCAAAGATGAAACTTACAATTGGAAATCTAGCGAAACAAGCCGAAGTCACTGTTGAAACCATCCGCTATTACCAGCGTATCGGTTTGCTGGATGAGCCCGGCAAACCCTTTAGCGGTTACCGGCATTATCCGGCCAATGCCATAGCCAGAATCCGATTTATCAAACGCGCGCAACAAGCGGGTTTTACCTTAAAAGAAATTGCCCAACTGTTATCGCTTGATACAGATCATTGCGCCGATGTGCGAAAAATTGCCGAACAGAAATGTCAGCAAATCGATGCACAAATAAAGGATTTAATGGCTCTTCGTAATGTATTGGATGCCCTGGTAAAACACTGCCAGAGTGATTCTTCCGCGGAACGTTGTTCCCTCATCGATGCCCTTTCAAATAACTCGGACTCAAAATCCTGAGTATTCAAAAATATTGTAAATTCTGCTTGACACTGTTCCATAGAACTGTGTTTAGACTCCTATCCATGGTTTATTAAAACCTGACATTCTCTGCATTCATCATGCCCTTGCTGAATGCAGATTATCAGACGCTTAGTTTTTATTTAGGAAAATTCTTATGACTACAGAACATGAAATACCCCCCCAAGAAGACTCATCCTGGTTAGGGATCGGCGCCGGCCTGGCCGCCATTGGCGCATCGGTTTGCTGTGTCGGCCCCTTACTGCTTTTATCCTTAGGGATTGGCGGTGCGTGGATGAGCGCCTTTACTTCAATGGAAACGGTCAGGCCTTATTTTATTATTCTAACCCTGATCTTCATCGGTTTGGGGTATCGCAAACTCTATTTGATACCGGATAGCTGTGAAGAGGGCGAGGCCTGTGCATTACCCGAAGTCAAGCACAAACAGCGGATGATCTTCTGGATTGGTTCGGCGTTGATCTTGCTGCTGTTGACCTTTCCCTGGTATGCCCCGATTTTTATGAACTAAGGAGAATAATGATGACTATTAAAACCGTATGTTTAACTTTGAGCTTATTGGCCGTACCTTTATTAATGCAGACAGCTCATTCTGAAGCAGTTGCTCCTGTTTCTGTGCAAAATCAAAACAGCAGCCAATCTGTCATATTGGACATGCAGAACATGACCTGTGCGATGTGTAAAATCACCATTAAAAAGGCTTTGCAGGGTGTCGAGGGTGTACAAAAGGTAAGTGTCGATGGGGATACTAAAATGGCAGATGTCACGTTTGATCCGCAAAAAACCAGCATAGAAGCTTTGATTAAAGCGACTACCAATGCCGGTTACCCGGCGGCTGTTCATCAGCCAAAGTAATTCAAGGAATCGTTATGTGGACTACAAAATTAAAAATTGACGGTATGACCTGCCCAAGCTGTGCTGATGGCATCGAGAAAAAACTCAATGCGCTTGAGGGTGTTGAGATTAAAGTTTCGTACCCGGAAGGTATCGGCACCCTGACGGTTACCGGTGAGACCCGTCTTGAATCACTGCTTGAACACATTGTACAAAAAGGTTATCAGGTTAAAGAGGTTGATAACAAAAGGGCCGAATCAGATGAATGTTCAGTTTCAACACGTTGTTGTTAAATCGAAGACCATTATGGATATTGAAACTGTGTTTAAGTTAGTGGGCTTTCTGTTATGGCCGTTTTTACTTGCGTTTTTATGCTATCTTTTTGATATAAAAGGCTTCTTGTGCTGTGCTAGAAAAGGAAATCCTCATGTGGACCAAAAAACTGAAAATTGAGGGCATGACCTGCCCAAGCTGTGCGGATGGCATCGAGAAAAAACTGAATGCGCTTGAGGGCGTTGAGATTAAAGTTTCGTACTCGGAAGGCATAGCCGCGTTGACGGTTACGGGAGATGCCCGTCTTGAATCACTGATTGAGCAAATAGCGCAAAAAGGTTATCAGGTTAAAGAGATCGACGACAAAACGCCCGAAGCCGATAAAAAAACAGCGGCGGCAACCCATGGCAAGCCGCTCCATGTGGCGATCATCGGCAGTGGTTCGGGCGCTTTCGCTTGCGCCCTGAAAGCAGTGGAAAAAGGCGCCAAAGTAACGATGATTGAACGCAGCCCCATCATTGGCGGCACTTGCGTCAATATCGGCTGCGTGCCTTCCAAAATCATGATCCGTGCGGCGCATATTGCCCATTTACAAAAAGATCATGCTTTTGGCGGTATTAAAAAACAACAACCGGTGATAAACCGCAAGCAACTGGTTGCCCAGCAGCAAGCTAGAGTCGATGAACTCAGAGCGGCCAAATATGAAAATATTCTGGCAACCCATCCTGAGATCAATTTGATCAAAGGGCAGGCGCGGTTCAAAAACGCCAACACGCTCATTGTCGATCGGGAACATGGCGAATTCACCGAAATCACCGCAGACCGCTTTCTCATCGCCACCGGATCGTCTCCTGGCATACCGCCCATTCCGGGTTTGGCGGGCACGCCTTACTGGACTTCCACCGAAGCATTGGTGGCGGAAAAACTGCCGGAACATTTAATCGTCATTGGTTCAGCGATAGTCGCTCTGGAACTGGCGCAAGCCTTTTTACGGCTAGGGTCGAAAGTAACGTTGCTGGCTCGCCATACGCTCATGTATCGGGAAGATCCCGCCATAGGCTCAGTATTGCAAGCCGTCATGGAAGACGAAGGTATGACTATCCTAACCAATACTCAGCCAGAAGCCGTGAGCTATAAAAAGAGCCTATTCGGTTCAGGAAAATTTACCCTGAAAACTCGGTCAGGCCAAATTCTTATCGGAGACCAATTACTGATTGCCACCGGTAGACCGCCTAATACGGAAAGTCTGGGTCTGGAAAAAACGGGGGTTAAAGTCAACAAGGATGGCACTATCAGCATTGACGATCACATGCGCACCAATGTCGAACATATCTATGCCGCCGGCGATTGCACCGACCAGCCGCAGTTTGTCTATGTCGCGGCAGCGGCCGGAACCCGTGCCGCCATCAACATGACCGGCGGCGATGCCGCCATCAATCTGTCGGCGATGCCGGCGGTAATGTTTACCGAACCGCAAATGGCCACCGTTGGTTTGACTGAAGCCGAAGCCCACCTGAACAATATCAAAACCGACAGCCGCCTGTTGCCGTTGGAAAATGTACCGCGTGCCCTGGCTAACTTTGAAACCCGAGGCTTTGTCAAACTGGTCATGGAAGAAGGCAGCCAGCGCTTGCTTGGCGCACAAATCCTGGCACCGGAAGCGGGCGAAATGATCCAGGCGGCGGTGTTAGCCATACATAACCGGATGACAATAGAAGACCTGGCCGGACAATTGTTCCCGTATTTGACGATGGTGGAAGGCATCAAATTGTGCGCGCAAACCTTTAGCAAAGACGTGAAAGAGCTTTCCTGTTGCGCGGGCTAAAGATGAATGCTAAGGATGACAAGCTGATCAGACTCTCAACCCTGGCTGAACAAACCTGTCAGACAATGGTTAATTTTGATTAGTTAATGACGTATCATAGTGATACATCAAAACGCATTGAATAAAATATGATTATCACAATACAGAAAGCGACATTATTAACAGGCAAATCACGATCAACGATTGAACGTCATATTAAGCAGGGCAGGCTTTCGAGAAGTGGTGAGGGTATCGACACAAGCGAGTTATTGCGGGTATATGGCGCGTTTATAAAAGATGGTGACGTATCGCATGACGTGTCAAACGATAACGCAGTGACGCAGCGTGAACAATGGCTGATGCAGCAGATTGAAGACCTTAAACGTGAACACCAAGAACGCGAGCGACATTATATTGAACGTGAACAACGCCTGATGATGTTACTCACCCACCAAAAAGATCAAACCGAGCAACACACAAAAAGCACGGCTAAAAAAACAAATTCATTATTTGATCGGATATTTAAAAAGGATGTGAGATGAAAAGATAATTTATTTTAATCAATGTGTAATTTTAATACTAAAAAATCCAAGTATTATTACAGTTATCGCAATGAGCTTGTGTAGCGCCTTCTTTACGCGAAAGACCAACTACTGGTAATAATAAACCTCCTGTTAGTATTGTCGCTGTTGCTTTAGCCCCGCTAATTCCTTTTTTCTGTTCAATATGTTTAGTTCTAACGCCTTTTAACTGGCAATGCGGACATATCATCGCTTTATTTAGCTGTCCGTATTGAGATTTATTGATTTTCAATATTTGATTCTTAAAGTATTTTTCTCTTTCAATATGTGTCATACGAGAAAATTTCTTCTTTGAAATAAAACCATCAATCCATAAATATATTACAAAGGCTAAAATTAAGTAAATTAGAAACATAATATTTCATTGTTATTTGTTATTGTATTTATAATTTTTACCATTTATAAAAACTTAATTCCATACATTATTTCTTTTAAAAAAATATTTAATATTGATTTTCTTTGTATAGCCTATGAAACTCTATTTTATCGAATGATAACTTATAATATACAAACTACAAATGACCGTATATAATTTGTATAACGTAATTATTCAGCGGATCAAAACACATGAAAGCAATCATCTACACTCGCGTTTCAACAGCGGAACAAGGTAAAAGCGGATTAGGCTTAGATTCTCAATTAGCTATTGTGAATGAGTTTTGCAATGCTGAAAAATACGAAGTATTAGCACACTACAGCGAAACCGAAACAGGTAGCGGCAAAGATGCACTAGACAAAAGACCGATCCTTGCTAAAGCACTGCAACACGCAAAAAAAGAAGGTGCGGTATTGATGGTGTCAAAGCTCGATAGATTAGGGCGTAACGTTTCATTCATTAGCACATTGATGGAACAGCGCGTTAATTTTATTGTCACGCAGTTAGGCAAAGATGCTGATCCGTTCATGTTGCATTTATATGCAGCACTAAGCGAGAAAGAACGTAATTTAATCAGCGAACGCACAAAGGCAGCTTTAAAGGTATTAAAAGACGGTGGAGCGATATTAGGAAATAAAACGAATTTAGATGATGCACGATTATTGAGCAACGCGACCAATGCAGAAAAGGCAAAAGAGTTTGCTTTGAAAGTCGGTAGCACTATTGATGGTTATAGATCACAAGGATTATCAATGCAGGCGATAGCAGATAAATTGAACGAGTTAGGTATCAACACTGCACGAGGTGGCAGCTGGTACGCATCAACAGTGGCAAACGTTTTGAAACGCGTATGAGCCGCACTTTTTGCCGTAACGCTTTAAAAATGAAAAAACGCATAGTTACTTCTAAAAAAAATCTAATTGATTGATTTTTAAAGCTACCCAAATAAAAAAATCACGATAATTCATTGATAAATAATACAAATGTATTATTTTAATGTGAAAAAATTAGATAAATGTACGCTCATAACATCACATTAAATTAATGTGATAAAATTATGTTAGCTTGAAATATAGCTGAAAAAGACAACGCCCCAAACCGTTTAATTATTCTCAATTTACTTGATTGGCGTCCAGTAAAGAATTGATTAAGCGACAGTGGGGCGCACAACAACAAAGCCAACCATTGAAAGAGGGCGTTTGTTTGTAAATTGCATTTTACACATTGTTATTCTAAAAAGTAAACAACAGCTTAACTATTACGCATAAGAATAATACGCAATCAGCAAGCAACACACCTCACACAATGGTTAAATCTATAGGATTTGACTAATGTCACTCGAGAAAAATTTATTCACGACAGCTGAAGTAGCAGAGTATCTCACCGTTTCAAAATGCCAAGTTTTTAGATTGGTCAAGCTGGGCAGATTAAAACAAACCTACTTATCCCCCAAAAGAGTTGTATTTAAAAAGTCAGCAATCGAAGATTTTTTAGCATCATGCGATAAGGTGGCAGCATGAGCCGCTTTTATCACGATCAAGAGTTTCGAATTATCCCGCGTGTAATTATTGATTACGCCATTGCAACTTATCGCGCGAAATATCCTCATGAGGTTTACACACAAAACGTTGAATTTTTAAGCGGTTACAGTGTCATTAAAGGTATGAGTAAAAAAAGACCAGTTCAAACTGGCTATGACTTCATATCGAGAGCATCACCAACAAACTCAATGGTGATGGTATGACAAACCAACAGACAAAAAAAAGCCTGCAAAGAGCAGGCATGAAATCTAACGAGCAGTGTCACTTGCAGGTGACATTTGCTTTAATTTAAACCGCCCTAACGGTCAAAAAACGATAGTTTTCAGACGTTCATTATACGTCACAGTGACTATTTTTTACAGTTAAGCGGTTACTTCCACTATTTACGGAGTAACTTCAATATGCAACAGATCACGATCAACGCTATATGGGCAATTTTCGCCTTGCTCAATGACACAGCCACCACGACCGCACTATTCAATATTTCATTGGTGGTGAGTTATGGATAACTTCAATTTATGCAGTGGTCATGGGGTAACAGAAAACACAAAGCTTTTAGCCATTGTTTGGTCAGACGTTCAACGCCTTGTTGATAAACCGACCGAGCTACCCAAAGACCGAGCACAATGGCTAATACCGTCAAGTTACTTAAGTCGATCACATAAGGAACAAGAGCAGTATGGAAAATATTGGCTTTGTGCTTTTGACTTTGACGAACACCCCCCACCAGTTCCAGAACTTGCAAAAATCACACGTGAGATACTGGAAAAGGCATTCTTTGATGGTAGTAATTTTGAGCTGTACAACACGAACAGCGCAACAGAATACAATCCTAAGTCTCGTTTACTTATCCCCCTTGAAGCACCTTTAGATTTCGAAGAATGGCATCTACTTCAACAGGTCATTGCAACAAGGTTTGAGCAGCGTGGAGTTATTGCAGATAGGTCACTCGAAAGAGCTGGTCAGTTGTCATTTTTACCTAATGGTAAAGTAGGAGACAACGTAACGGATAAAGATGGCAACACAATCGGTAAACGCATTTACAACAAGGAAAGTGAACGTAGTTGCTGGCTACTAGATGCTGAATTATTTCGAAATGAAATGAACGCATTAGCAGACGAGTTGCAACGCCAAGAAGACGAACTCAAAACAGAAAAAGCTAAAGCACTGGCAGCACGTTCAATGCTTAAGAAACCTGCGAGTAACGACAGTAAAAACTTAATCAAGGCGTTCAATGAATGTTATGACGTTGCAAGCTTACTCACAGCTAACGGTTACGAACAACGCGGCAACACTTTCAGACACCCAAACAGCAAGAGTGGTAAATACAAAGCATCTATATTAAATGGACGTGTTCATACTTTTAGTCAAAGCGACCCTCTTAATTCAAACGGAAATGGGGCGCATGACGCATTCAGCGTGTTTACGGTACTTGAGCATGGTGGTGATATAAATGCAGCTCTAAAAAATGCAGGCAATAACTTCTTAACCATTGATGGTGTAGCTTGGAACAAAGTCGTTCAACGTGAATATATGCAAAACAAAGAACAGGAAGAAGTAATGAATGGATTTACGTTCACAGAAAAAGATCCACAAATATTGAAAGAACTTGAAATGACTGATGAGGAATTATCTGAATGGATAGCGAATGAAACACCACCTACAATACCGAAACTAAATGAAAAAATAAAAAATGCGAAGTTTCCACATGTTGATGACAAGGAAAAAGCTAAATCAACAATAGAGAATCTTGAGTATTTGTTAAAGGTTTATGGAATAACTCTTGAATATGACGAAATTTTAAAACGTCGATCAATTGTTTTCGATGGACACAGTACAAAAGGTCATGACATGGAAGATGAAAGCTCAATGATGATAATCAAATCGTTATGCAGTTTAAATGGATTAAGCACGACTACAATCGAGTTATTACCTGCTATTTTTCAAAAAAATACAGTAAACCCAATCAAAAACTGGATTCAATCAAAAGAATGGGACGGCATTGACAGAAAGCAGCAATTATTTGAAACGCTAACCGTAGCGTATGAAGACGAAAAGTACCGTGATGAAGTCTTAAACGTTTGGCTAACTCAATGTGTGGCAGCAGCAGATAATGGTGAAAGAGGACGTGCATTAAATCCGCGAGCGGTAAGAAAATTTGAAATCGTTTTGATTTTACAAGGCAAACAAGGAGCAAGAAAAACGTCGTGGATAGGTTCGTTATTACCCGATTCATTACGCGATTACGTCAAAGACGGTATGCATCTTGATCCAACAGACAAAGACACCACTAAAAAATGTATTTCAACATGGTTATGTGAATTAGGCGAAATCGACGCGACATTTAGAAAAGCTGACATTGCCAGATTAAAAGCATTTTTGAGTAACCAAGTTGATGAAATGCGATTGCCTTATGATAGAACCTCTATGACATTTAAACGTAGAACGTCATTTTGTGCCAGCGTAAACGGCGAGCAATTTTTAACCGACTCCACAGGTTCACGTCGATTTATTCCAATTCAAGTTTCTAATTGTAATCATTCCCACTACTTGGATATGCAGCAAATATTCGCGCAATTTTGGAATGATTACATAAACGGCGCAATATGGTGGACGACTGCCAATCTTGATGATGAAGTAAAGGCACGAAATGAAAAACACAATGAAGTTTCTGTAATTGCTGAAATGGTAGCAGAGCACTTTAATGTTAATGATGTTGATATTGAAGGAACAACACATTTAACGCCTACCAAAATACTTATGGAAAGTGGAATACGTGAACCAAAAAGACAGCAGGTCAAAGAATTAACGGAATTTTTACAGTCCAAAGGTTTTAGATATAAAGCTGTAAGAGGTATAAGAGGTTTTTCAATTGCTAAACTCACCACTTATTCACGTGATTTTTAACTATTGTTGTTTTGTATGGCACATTCAGGGTGCACAGGGTGCAGCTAGGGTGCAGCTAGGGTGCAGCTGTAAACCACGGAAATACTATAGGGTGCAGATTTCATGCATCTTTCATTGAAAAGTGTAAAAAATTATTTATTTATACATATAGGTTTTTTTAGTTTTTTCGTGCACCCTTGCACCCTATAAACCCTTAAGCCTTTAAATTTATGGATTTAGTAAGGGTGCACAATATAAAAAAATCTGCATCTTTCGTGCACCCTTTTAAATTTCGTGCACCCCACAATGGTTAAAAACAATGAGTCGTAAAAACGTGTTTTTTTACCCCCCCCATGGCTAAAGAAATCACACGGGCAGTTGATGAAAAACGAAAAGTGATTTTGATAGTTGAATAGATTTATCGCAAAGTGTGACGAAGTGTGAACAATGAAATCCCGTATATTATGGGAATCTAGGGGGGGCGAGTTGGTAAAGTTTCAATCGTTTCACGCTAAGTTAGCTTAGTTAGCAAGGAAACTAAACAAACTAAACGGGCATCTATGAGAATATCAGAATTTATCAAAATTTATCAATTTCACGAGGTATTGAAAAATGAGTAATGAATTAAGTGCTAAACAAACCCAAGCAGCTTTATTGCTTGCGCGTGGCGACACGATAACAACCACAGCTGAACAGATAGGCGTTAATCGCATGACTATCCAACAATGGTTAAAAAAAGACGATAATTTCAACGCTTACCTAAACAGTTTAAAGCGTGAATTTGTAGACGCAGGGCGATCAGCTATGAGGGCATCAATCGTTACAGCAATCGACACGATCAATCAGCTGATGTTGTCATCAACGAATGATGTTGTCAGGCTTAATGCTGCAAAAGAAATACTAGATCGCGCTGGACTTGCTAACGATAAGCCTATCGGGAGTGATGACGTGTCAAAGCTGCAGCAGGAGCGGGAGTTTGGATTTAGTTTTTAAATTGATTTTAGAGCTATTTTTTTTGAAGTTTTTTATTCTTACAATTATGTAGCGTAGCCGTACTTTTTTTGTGTAACTTTTTTAGTTTTGGCGGTATTGGTAAGTCGTTAAATCGGACGTACAAATTTACAGGGCATAGCTATTGACCCTTCTCCCGTTGGGACGGTAAAGGGATTTTTTGAATTTTCACTGATGCGATTTTAACTCGCGTCAGTGGCAAAATTAAAATATAGAATTTCAATGCTATATATAGGTTTTACAAATTATAGAATATAAACTATAAAATCTAAACGCTATATATAAGATCTAAACGCTATATATAAGATCTAAACGCTATATTTTAGATTACTGTGAGAGTGCGGTTTAAACTGAATCTCAATTAATCAGACATAACATTACTTAACGGTCTGCACAAATCCGATAACTTTTTGAGAATCAGTCCTAAACGTAAGCTCAGACAATGGTTAATGTTTATTTTTGAAGTTGATTAAGTTAGTGTAGCTGTTACAGGTAACACTAAATGTAATGAACCGTAACACCATGAAACACTCGCTAGGAACAGCGGCAATAGCCACAGGAAAAAGCAAAACAACGATTCATAG
>Ga0209358_10002016_pt1 | contig 15706 bp, 15 predicted proteins | sample LauGreFa1BDMLBSN_2_FD_187574 | JGI IMG/M metagenome (GOLD analysis project Ga0209358, IMG submission 187574) | Freshwater lake microbial communities from Lake Michigan, USA - Fa13.BD.MLB.SN (SPAdes) (version 2) | ecosystem: Environmental > Aquatic > Freshwater > Lake | place: Lake Michigan, USA... | reverse complement strand
GGGCTTTCCATAACCGAAGCACTGGCTCTTCATCGTAATAATAACGCTTGTGCCGGATGCCATAGCAAGATCGATCCCTGGGGCATTGCTTTCGAAGAGTACGATGCCATTGGCAACTGGCGGATGCAAAAGTCAGGTAAGGTTGTTGAGGCGAAAGCTGAACTTCCGACTGGAACAACGGTAAATGGTATGGTAGATTTGAAAAGGGAATTATTCCGCCTGCGTACAGATGACCTTCGCAAAGCAATGCTGCGAAAAGTGGCTAGTTATGCTCTGGGTCGATCTTTGACTTTGACCGATGTGGAAGCGATGAATATGCTGTTGCCCGCCTTTAAGCAGCGAGAAGACCGGCTTGCGGCATTGATTGAACTGGTTGTCGCCAGTGAACCGTTCCAAACGAAGTAACTGAATCACAACTAAGACGGTATTACTGATACAGACTACCGAGACCAACAAACCTACGAAAGGTTTTTACCATGCCTCAACCTTCCTGGTGCCTCAACCGACGAACCTTCCTTCGTGGAACCGGCCTCGCACTCGCGCTTCCATGGCTTGAAGCAATGGCTTCTGCGGCTCCATCTACCCCGAAACCAAAACGCTTTTGTGCATTCTTCTTCGGCAATGGTGTATCCCTCACGAAACCCACTGATCCAACCAGCGATTGGAACTGGTTCCCACGTACTGAGGGCGCAGACTACAAGTTTACCCGCTCGTTGGAAACTCTTTCCGATCATAGGAAAGATTTGACTATCTTCGGTCAACTCTCGCATCCCAGTAGTAGGCAGCTTGTCGGTCACAATACTGGCGATGTTTGGCTTAGTGGGGCTGATATTCGACAGAACCTTAACAACTCCGTTTCGATCGATCAGTTAATTGCCCGCGAGTACGGCAGGCATACTCGGATTCCCTCGCTGGTGCTTTCAAGCAATGGCGGCACCGGCATGAAGAGCCGCGCAACCACGATTTCTTTTGATCAGCAAGGCCGAGCAATTCCCGCAGAGTCTAACCCAAAGAGTATTTTTGAACGCCTCTTTGAAAAACCTGCCGAGGTTGACCGGGATGCTCGTGCGCGTGTACTTGCTTCGGGTCGAAAGCGTGTTGATTTCCTTATGGAGGATGCCCGCTCGCTTCGTGGTCAGCTCGGTCGCCTAGATCAGCAACGGCTTGACGAGTTTCTTTCCTCATTAAATGAAGTGGAAAGCCGCCTTAATCGGGCCCAAGATTGGCTTGGTAAAGCAATGCCTGATGTTGATCGTTCCAAGATCAATCTCGAAGTCTCGCAGAAGGGGCCAACCGACTATATTCGCACCATGATGGATCTTATCGTACTTGCTTTTGAGACTGACACCACTCGTGTTGCGACCTACCAAATCTCATCGGAAGATGGCCACGGTATCTGCGATCGCTTCCCTGGTATTCTCAATTTTGGCAAGCACGGCGGACATCATGGGTTGAGCCACTCCAATCCTTCAAAAGAATCGAGCTGGGGTGAATATGATCGCTACCTCGCAGAGCAATTCGCCTACTTCCTCACCCGGCTCTCCGCAATTCGTGAAGGCGAAACACGGGTGCTAGATCGTACTCTTGCGATGTTCGGTAGCGGAACCAGCAGCACGCATAATGCTCGCAACTACCCAACCGTATTGGCAGGGGGTAAAGATTTAGGGCTTCGACATGGCCAATACATCAAGGCACGCGAGGAAAGGCCTCTTGGTGATTTATTTGTGACGATGCTTCAGCGCCTAGACTTCCCAGTCCGAAAATTCGCTGACAACGCAGGCGAATTCAGCGAGATCGTGTAGTAATAACGGCCTTGATGACGCCCGGGGAACTGATCTTCCTCGGGCGTTCTTTTTTATAAAGTTGGCCCCCCCTTTCATCATTCCCGTTTCCCTTTTCGTCATTTTAGCGAAGGCAGAAATCCAGAAATATAGTCAGCCAAGCATGGACCCCCGCTTTTCAGCGAGGGTGACGAAGGTGGGGGAAGGTTACGTAGGCCCTCTTTCCGTCATTCTCGCGTAGGCGGGAATCCAAGGGAGAAGAAAAAAGGGTCAGGTCTCTTTTTCGGCATAGTGCCTAAATCAACATCATTCTTGCTATGAAGAAAAGATGGTGGTTCCTTAGGTTTCTGTGATTAAAGGCTTAATTCAGTTCGCAAATCTGCTGTCAGTCCATCGCCAAATGGAACGTTAGTACGAATGAATCGTGGTGGATTATTTGTTGACAATCCGACCAGAACCGGCTTAAATGCTTTCTCAATTGTGAAGAATATAACACAGTGCATCAGAGTTTCCGAAAGAAAGGGTTTTTATGAAATCGACCTTCAATTTCTTGTTCATGATGTTGACGCTGATCGCAACACTTCCCGCCTATGCCGCCGAGCCGAAGCCGATCACTGAAGCTGAAGTGAATGCGGTTCAGCAGGCTTGGTGCGATGGACTCCTGAAAATTGCACAAGTCCATAAAGAAGGGGGCGATTACCGTGCGATTGCCAGCACTCTGATCGACGATTTGTACGACTACAAGGAAGGCAAGGTATTCTTCAAGCCGACTTTAGCATTTGGAAAGAACACGTTCCGCAGCAGCAAGAAAGCTGCTCTCTCTTATTTCATCGGTGGTGATAAAGACTACCCGGAAGATACCGGCTTCGCACTTAAGAATTGGGTTAAGTCCCGTTACGATAACAATGCAGCCGAGAACGGCATTCAAATCCACGGCGATCTCGCCATCACAATGGGGAATGTCTACTTTACGAACAGCAAGGGTGAAGAAGTAATGGTGGATAAGACGTTTGTGTTTCGTCGCTGTTCGGATGGCAAACTCCGGTTGTGTGTCCACAAGTCGTCGCTGCCGTTCGAACCGTCAGGCAAATAACCTCGTTGAAGTCACCGCATGGAGAATGAGAGAAGATGCGACCCTTACCCCAGACAGCTTAGCTCTGAACCTAATCGACAGGATGCTCCATGCTCGCCGTCTTCTGAAGGCAAATTAAGCTGCCTATTGGGCGGAGTGATCTAATGCCTCTTGCTCAGTTGGAAAAACTTCTGCCTACGGATAGGGTGGGCCAACATGGGTCAGACAAGTGGGTTCAAGCTAACCGGATAAGGAATACGGCATTTGGTTCATCAAATCTGATAGTAGAAGAAGAAATAAAGAGATACTTGGGCTTTAGCCAGCGCACCAATCCAAAGCACCTTGCGTTAATAACCGTCCAGTCCATCAGCACGCCTAATGCTCGCAACTACCCAACCGTATTGGCAGGGGTAAAGATTTAGGGTACGACATGGCCAACACATCAAGGCGCGCGAGGAACGGCCTCTAGGTGATTTGTTTGTGACGATGCTTCAGCGCCTGGACTTCCCAGTTCGCAAATTCGCTGACAACGCAGGCGAATTCAGCGAGATCGTGTAGTAATAACGGCCTTGATGACGCCCGGGGAAAAGAGCTTTCTACGGGTGATCTTTTTCTTTTAAAAGACTAAGCCTCGATATATTACTGAATTTATTTCACACATGTTTTATTTAAAGATGATAAGAGAGCAGATTTAGCCATCAAAAGCTAAGTATTGTTTGCTAGTATTATTTGCCTAGAAAGTAATATTTATAAAAAGTGTTATGTTATTTCTTATCTCAATTAAAAACTGGGAATGAACAAGTATTTATTAACTTCCTCATAACATTCCCAGTATCAAACAGACCTACTTAATTATGGTTATTAAGATGGGATTAAAACAGAGTCGATGATGTGAATTACACCATTGCTGCAAACGATGTCAGTCTTCGTGACAGTTGCGGTACCAACTTTAACTCCATGGGTCGTATCGATGTGTAGTCCGCTTCCTTGGACAGTCGTGGCAACTTTGCCATGCATTCCAACTACATCAGCAGCCATCACTTTACCTGCGACGACATGATAAGTTAAAATCTCAGCTAATTTGGCTTTATCAGCCAATACAGCTTCTAAAGTTCCAGCGGGTAGCTTTGCAAATGCTTCATCAGTTGGTGCGAACACAGTAAATGGTCCTGCACTCTTAAGTGTTTCGACCAATCCAGCAGCTTTTACAGCTGTTACAAGTGTTGAGAATGCTCCGGCAGCAACTGCGGTATCTACGATATCCTTCATAATAAAATCCTCACGATGTGTAATAAATTATTAGGATAAACACAGACAGGAAAAGTTCCTGTAGGATGCTGTCCCATCCACTGCTACTTCTTACTTTTAGACGGCTTCAGTTAGCAATGGCCAAACTTATGCTAAAAAATATTTACTGACCTTCAAGAAACATGTTCGTAATTTATACTTCTTCCATGCTCGTATATAAAGAAACTGTCGTTCATCTATCCGGCGCTGAAAGAAGTGTTTTATGATTATTTTTCCGTAGATCTTGATATGTTTCGTGTGTCTTAAATCTCGTGTTGATCCGGGCCTCTTCATTTATTACGTAGCTAACTTTATTGTTTCCGATGGCCATAAGATATTTGGTCTTTACAAATTTTACGCACAAGCTTATTTATTTCTTCACATCTTGACTAATAGCAAAAAAAAGACTTCAGCATTTACAAGGCCTGAATATGAAGATACAATGAAGTATGTGAGAATAATTCGTTAAGGAGAGATAGGCTATGCCCGCTATTATTTCTGTTGCTAAATCGGCCTGCGTTTTATTGACGGGGATTGCTGCAGTTTTCTCTGCCTCACAAATCGATTACCCCACCGCAATTGCCAATGCCACTGCTATTTCTACTCCTACTTCTTCCGCAACTTTAAATCCTGAATTACAAAAACCTTTAAGTTTAGCACTTAAAATTTCCCAAATAAGCTTTTCCCCAGACTCTAAAAACCTTGCGGTACTTGCGGGAGATAGATTTATAAGCACTTGGCCCGTAGCGGGAGGCAACCCAACAGCCTCCATTCAGATGACTTCCATGCCACTTACCTGCATTGAATGGGACCCCACAGGTAGCCAGCTTTATCTGGGAACCAATAAATCCCAAATTCTTTCCTGCAACCCAGAAACGCTCGATATTGAATTTAGGATCCATTCCGACATAGAAATCATTCAGCAAATACAATCGGTCCGAGGATCAGAATCGCTAATAAGCTTAGGAAACCATGCCAATTTCAACGGCAAATTTCCAGAAACTTTGCCCCAACTATGGCACGATGACATCCATAGCAGGCCACAAAACATTCCGAATTTGCACTACATTTCGATGAGTAAACACGCAGAAACAGGGGTTGTCGCTTTGGGTGCATCTACTGGAGAATTAGTCGTGTTCAATCCATTATCTAAGACAGAAGGCAAGGTAATTGTAAAAATCAATTCGCCTATAGATGGATTAAATTGGTCAGGTAATACCCTGATTGCAACCTCAGAGGGTAAAATTCACCTTATTGATCCTTCGAATAACCAAGTTATAAAAACTATTCAAATTTCAAACAGATTGATCAGAAATGTTGGAATTTCGAAAGATGAAAAAACATTCTTCCTATCTTCGGGGAGCAGTGCGGTCCAAGTAATCGATATAAATTCAGGGGCTCTGATTTACAAGCTTGCATCCATGGATGAAATGATAAGTTCCATAGCCTTGAGCCCAGACGGAAAAACCCTGGCAGTTGGTACTTGCCAGGGTCATGTTACACTTTGGAATACCAGTGACTTTCAAATCAAATCGATCATCCCTGCTGGTATTAACTAAACTCCCGATTCCTTAAAACAACTCTTCAATTTTGGAACCTTCGGGCAATACCACATGCGGTCTGCCGGTATGATCCAGATAAGCTGCTTTAGTATCAATTCCTAGATGGTTGTAAATGGTTGCAAGCACATCGTGTGGCAATTTGCGATTATCCTTGGGTACAGCGCCCTTGGCATCAGAAGAACCAATAACCCTGCCACCTTTTACGCCCCCACCTGCAAAAGCAGCTGACATAACATAGGGCCAGTGATCGCGCCCAGCATCTTTATTAATTACAGGGGTTCGGCCAAATTCGCCCCAAGCGACTACGAGTGTATTTTCAAGTAAACCACGGGATTCCATGTCTTCAATGAAGGCAGAATATGCCATATCCCAGCGTGGTAGGAACCCTCGTTTTTGCGAGTCAAAACCTTGCTTGTGGAAATCCCACCAACGAAGATCAACTGTTACCATCCTAACACCGGCCTCAACCAATCTTCGAGAAAGCAGCATGCGTTGGGCCCAATTAGGTGCGCCACATCGTTGCGGATCGGCCGGATCAAATGCGGGCATAAACCCATAACGATCTCTTAAGGATTGCGGTTCGCTATCGAGATCAAAAGCAGCCCGAGCCTTTCCGCTCGAAAGAATACCGAGGGCTTGATTCTGGTAATCTCCGAGATTTTTCATCGATTCTGCTAAGTCGGGATTATTCAAAGTATTTAAAAGGGCTGTTCTTTCACCTAATCTGCCCGCATCTACGCCCTCTGCAAAAGTAAAGTTTGGAATTTTAAATGGCCCCGTTACAGCAGGATCCGCCATGGTTTCAAACGCTGCATACGATTTTCCTAACCAAGCAGAACCCGTTCCAGGAACATTCTTTGGAATCATCACATATGCAGGCATTGCGGTATTTAAGTGTTGCAATTGCTTGGCGGCATAAGAACCGCAGCTGGGCATTACATTGGTATCAGGGCTCGGGCCACTAGGGTAACCCGTAAAACAAATCTGATCGCCAGCGGAATGGCCAACATTCCCATCGATCGAACGATGCGCTATGCTACGAATAATCGACCATTTATGCATGATCTTAGCAGTTTTAGGAAGTAATTCGGAAACTTGAATACCCGGAACACTAGTGGCAATAGGTTTAAACTCGCCCCGAATTTCTACAGGGGCATCGGGCTTAGGATCCCACATATCATGCTGACTGGGGCCGCCACGCATCCAAAGAATAATTACAGATTTTTCCCGGTTAACAGGCTTTCCTAAAGCAGAAGCCATAGCTTCCTGCCTTAGTAATTGAGGAAGAGCCAAGCCACACATTCCAAGCGAACCAGCTTTGATAAATCCTCTGCGCGAATGGCTCAGAAGGTTAAACTCGTCACATGCTCTTTTATTGGTGCCAGCCATGCAAAACTCCAGCAATTTTGATCAGGATTGATCTTTGGGTAGGTAACTTAACTTATCTTAACCTTAACTTCATAACTTTACCACATTTATCGACACAATTACTAAAGAATATGCATCCAATTCTAACTTTAAAAGCTGTATGATAGTTCTAGGTGGGTGTTTCGACTCAAAAATAGAGTTAATTCATGGAACAATTTGGTTATTTGTCTATTGGAATCATCGTTTCATACCTTGTTGGGGCGATTCCTTTCGGCCTTTTTTTGGCGAAAATCAAAGGGATCGACATCCTAAATCAGGGAAGTGGCAACATTGGCGCTACCAATGTGGGTAGAGTACTCGGGGCCAAATACGGCCTTGCGGTGTTCGTTCTAGATGCTTTGAAAGGGGCATTGCCTGCAAAAGCAGGAATGCTTTATCTGGATACCCCGTTAGGGCCCGAAATCGCAGGCATTCTTATGGGTGCATCTGCAATCTTCGGGCATCTGTTCCCGATTTATTTAAAATTCAAAGGGGGCAAGGGCATAGCAACCAGCGCAGGAGCGATGGCAATGCTTGTCCCAATTCCGTTAGCTCTAGCCCTTTTAACATGGGCCGCTTTTACATCTTCCTGGGGTTTTGTCTCGCTTGGGTCATTAGCGTCAACTATCGCATTATGTTCATCGCAAGCTTTCATCGCTGTAAAATCAGGAACTCAAGGCAGCATGTATCTCTTGGCTTTCACTTTTCTTGCAACTGTGCTTGTTTGGATAAAGCACATCCCTAATATCTATAGGCTTTGGGCGGGTGCAGAAAACCGAGTTAAAGATTCAACCCTTTGGCGTAGCGTTGCAAGTATACTGCTACAGTTATCGCTAGGGATCTGGCTGGGCACTGTGGTTTTCTTTACTGGGGTAATCGGGCCTGGTGTTTTCACTTGGTTCGAAAAGTTGTGTGTCACCGAAAACCCGCCCTACTGGCTCCCCACCCCCGAGGCATTTAAAGCAAACACCCCTGTTGGGTTCCCCAACCCTTTATTAAAGGAACAGGCCAGCAGACTCGCAGGCGTTGTGGTTTCCCCTGCGTTTCCCATTTACTTTTCCATCCAAGTGATTTGTGGTTTCACTGCGCTGATTATTTTATGGGGAAATCAAAGAAGAAATCCCGCAGGAACTTTAGGGAAAACTATGCTGGCTTGTATTGGCGTGGGATTACTTTTGGCGATCGCAGGCTGGGCTTGGGAGCCGAAGGTAGAAAAAGACCGCATCGAGCGCGCCCGCCTAACCGATCAAGTTCTATTGCAAAAAGCATACAACCAAGACCTGGTTAAAAGTGCCCTGCAAGCCCGCAAGGATTTCACCAATAGTCATCTGGTTAGCTTGGGCCTAAACATGACTAGCGCACTGGGAATGCTGGCGGGAATCATTCTTTTTGCAATCACAAATGCAAAAAGAAATGTAGAACCGGCGTAAGCTCTATTAGAAAACTAATTCATTATTCTGGTTAGTTTAGATAGCATTTCTAATTAACCGTTCACTTGCCAACCTCATTTTAACCTGCGCCTTTTTTACTTCGCTAGACGAAAACCGATATGGTCACCTTGCTCGTCAGGGGTGGCCCTTAGGTCTCGATCCGCAGAGCGAGAATCTCTTGCATCAAAGCTGAATGATCCACCACGCACCACTCGAATCATTCCACCATTTGGCCCGACTGGATCAGTCACCGCAACCACAGGATAAACAGCCCGCCAATCTTGACACCATTCAAAAACATTGCCGTGCATATCATACAATCCAAACGCATTCGGCTTATAACTTCCTACCGCACTTGGTTTACCAATTTTAGAATCAGAATAGTTAGCATCCTTAGGGGTAATAGTCTCCCCAAAGGAGAAAGCTGTTTTGGTACCTGCCCTAGCAGCATATTCCCACTCTGCTTCTGTAGGTAATCGATATCCACCCTTGGTATTTGCATTCAGTTTCTTGATAAACTCTTGACAATCATTCCAAGTTACATCCGTTACGGGCAACTTGGCCCCCTTATTAGTACTTGGGTTGTTTCCCATCAACGCTTCCCATTGCTCCTGCGTGACCTCATACTTACCTAGGTAAAATGATTTTGATAAAGTAACTTCGTGAAGTGTTTCATTATTACTGCGACCTTTTTCATCCTCTGGAGACCCCATCGTAAACTTACCTGAAGGAATCAAAACTAACTCTAGATTCAAATTCTTGCCTAAGTTGACCAAGGCTATTTTAGGTTCTGCGCTTTGGGTTAATTCTAAAATCGATAACAAAAGAATCGCAGCAACGCATTCATTTCTTATAAGCTTCATACCTTGCCCCACCTGATTTAGTTTCATGGAACGATTTAGTTTTCAATACTTTAAATTAGATTAACGCAAATCAGTGGCAGGTTACAACAAAATGGAATTTTAAACTTTTAATTACGGTACATATTTTTAATAAGAATTGAAACTCGATTATAAATTAGAGTTATAAAATTCGCCTAGTTGAATATTTAATTAAACCAATCAAAGTTTATGGGTGCTTTGATTGGAATGCTTTCAGATAAATGGAGATTAAAAACACAGCCCACCCGCCTCCGTGGGTAGACTTTGTAAGAAAAGTGGGAAGGAAAAGTAAAACACTCGGACTTGCAAAGTAAAAGGCCATTTTCCTGAAGGGAAGAGGGTTGGCAGTTGAGGGAAATAAACGAAATAATGAATAATCAAAACGACATTAATAATAAATTATTTAGTTTGGTATAAGGCTTTCAATAAAATTTTTGCAAGAACTAGAAGCCCAATCTTTAGCACCTGTCGACCGAGCCAAGGTACGGCCACCGCCCCCAATCAGCCAGAATGCAGGCAGGGTTTGCACCTCATAACGGGCCAGGCCAATACCAGAAGTTTCAACAACGATTTTAATGCCAGGCGCATATTTCGAAGCAATTTGTTGCGCAACTTTTGCATCCTCTTCATCCGTGCAAACATGGAGCACAACAAACGATTTTCCTTGAAACGATTTCTCTAGTTCCAACAGGGATTGCATTTCCTTTAAGCAATGCGGGCACTGCACGCCCCAGAAATGAAGCATTACTGTTTTATCTTTATAATCTGAAAGCTTTGATTTATTCCCCTGCTCATCTTCCAATTGCAATAACGGTGCGGGGTTATTTGCAACTAAAACAAACCCAGCATCTATAGCAAGTTGGTCAGTCGCAGAAACCACTTTCATGGTGGGAGATGGGTTTTGATCAGCCAACTTCAAAACATGCTTCGCCAATGCATCCAGATCAGGTTCTGCCAAAGCATTTTTAATTCCGGGCATTACGGTGCCCGGAATTCCGTCAACAATTACTTTCTTAATCGAAGGTAAATCGATCAGAGTTTTCCAAGGACGCAGAGAAAAGTCCCGAGGTGCGCTTTTTAAATTCTGGGCGGAGACACCGTCTCCCCTTCCTTCAGCCCCATGGCAAGATGCACACATTCCCTGATAAAGAAATGGTCCTCGAGAAGACGATTGCTCTGGTGTTGGGTTTTTGGGTGTGCTTCTTTTTCCAATCAATAATCCGCCACCAACTGCAATGGCAAAAAGCCCAACCATGGTTGCGATTAAAACCGAATTTCCTTTTGCAGGCATCTGGCTCATGGTTTCGATTCTTTCACCACTATTGCACCGCACTTTACCTTCTTGAATTTTATCGCTTTTCCAGCTTCAGAAAGCTCATTCCAAGCAATAAGTAAATCTCCATCTTGGGCGATTGCAATCGCAGGCCTAGTTTGAAACACTCCGGACTTTTCGTCTACAGCTTTCACTGAGCCAAATTTCTTAGCATCTTTATCGAATGTAGCAACCATGATATTTCGACCAACCCCGGCACTAAAATCCTGTGCACCATGTTTGTGTTCTGCACCCGCATCAACCACCAATGCCGCGTCCTTGCTTTCCTCCCAAACAGCATGAATATCGCCTCGTGCATCCAGCGCCAACTTGGCATTTCCCTGACTCCCCTGAGTGATTGGGTGTAACTCCGTTGCAGTGAATTTCATTTCATTACAGTTGGCGTAAGCATGATAACAACGCTGCGAACCAGAGCGGGCATCCATCCAAGTGATATGAAATGTATCTCCTGCCAAAACCATGGAGGCACCATCATGAGGGCAGCCATCGAACTTCCAAGTTGGGGAAATAACAGGGATAGGAGCTTCAAAAGAAGCTGCACCGGGCTTCCTTCTACTGATATAAAAATCGCGGTATCCATCATTTATGTTTCTAAATGCAACATAAACAGTGCCATCTAAAGCGACTAAAGTTGAAGTTGGGCAGCAAGGGCAAACGCCTTTATCTGGATCCCCCGCACCCGCAGTTTCTTCGATTGCGAATTCGGTTTTTGCAGGGCCTTTTACTGAAGCAAATGTTTTTTGCTTCTTATCACGATTATCAAGCCATGAAGAAACCATGGTGCCATCTTGGCCAAGAGATATGGAGGTAAAAGCAGCACGGGCATTTTCGCCATGGTGAACCGGGGCAGGGGTTCCGAAGCTTTCGCCACCATCCTTCGAGGAAGAAACCACCATCCGAACGCCCTTTAAATCGGGCAACGCTTCAGTCCAAGCCAGGAAGATTTCGTCCTTCCCTGCAATCACATGGGGAGTCATGCGGACATCGCGGGAAATGGTTTTACCCTTCATCTGGGATACGGCTTTGAATATGCCAGACTTGATCACTTCTTTAGCTGCATTGAAAGACTCACCCTGATTATCCGATGTTGCAAGCAAAAGTTTTTTGTCAGCATCACTGGTCTGAGAGGCCCAAGCAAGATAGATCCGGCCCTTGCCATCGACTGCAAGGCTAGGGCGTTCCTGAGTATCCTTGACATCATATTGCTCGAGGGGAAAACTCTTGGAACCCCCCTTTGGCTCTGATTGATTGCAGCAGGAAGAAGGAATAAAGGTAGGGCCATCAAAATCAGTTGCGAGGTACAACCCCAGAGATCCACCAAGAATTACGGGAACTCCAAGGAATAACAACTTCATCCAAGATCCATTAGTAATCATTAATTATACTCCTTAAGCCATATCAATACAATTTTAAGGCAGAGTTCCAATTTCGCCCCCATCACGCGTTGCAGCAGCTTGCCACATTACAGAATCAATCTGATTGGTGACAAACCTTACCGAGCCATCTACCATAGCACAATTTGCACCGCCTGAGTGGTTACTTCGTGCAGCAAACCATCCCCTACCATGGGCTCCGCAATCAAGGGAGGTATCATTGGGCTTGAGAGTTGTGTTGAAAACCGAGTTCCAGTCTCGACCGCCCCAAAACCAAGTGCTGCCACGCATCACGCCCCATGCCCGCGTGCCGGTATCGCATTCCGTAGGCCGGGTTAAAACAACAGAGCCGCGTATCCATCCACCAGGCATAACAGAATTCGAGGTAAAGGTGCCTGTAGGGAGGGCAACATAATATCTACCAGTGCTATCAGGTGGAGTTGTACTTGACGTTGGGGCGGTTCCACCCGGGCCCAGCAAGCATTCTGATGCAAGCAGCGTATTGGAAGCCCCATCCATTATCCCACTATAACTAACTTTTGAACCGTACCAAAACATTCCATCCGTTGGAAATTGGGCATCATAATTCACCTGCCTTGCTGTGGCAGTACCCGAACCCATGTTGAACACATAATTAGTTCCCGCAGTGGTAAACGCATTGGGTGTGCGTGTTGCTTTTGATTGGGCAAAAAGAGGATTCCCACCATCAGAAGAACATAAAAACATTTTTATCTGCGAACTAGCAGCAGGGTCATGAACGGGGTTAATGTCTCCGCTCCAACCGCTAAGGGTTGCAGGCTTCGAGTAATCAATCAACTTTTGCAAAGAGCCCTGTTCAAGGTAAGGCAATAAATTAGCAAGCACACCGAAGGCATAATGGGCAGTGGTCATACCTGCAGGAAGAGGTTTTGGCGCACCATCTGATAAGCCAGGAAAATAACCCCGAACCGATTCATGGTTAGCCATCCCTAGGGCTATTTGCCTAAGGTTATTGGAGCAACTCATTCTAGCTGCTGCTTCCCGCACTTTTTGCACCGCGGGCAATAAAAGCCCAATTAAGATTGCAATGATTGCAATTACGACCAAAAGCTCTATTAGGGTAAAGGCTTTCCTTTTCATGGGAAGCGACTTTTTAAAAGAACTCATAATATTAACTCCTACTTAATTTACTTGGATTAATTTCACAAAGGTTTGGATTGCTGCAATAAAAAATATGCAAGCAATAATTCATCCCCAGAAAAAGGGAACGCTTTGAAAACTGAAAAGTAAATTAAATCCGAGGAGGCTTGAAATTGAAGAACTTAATACCGCAGGAAAGAGAAGAAGTATCTGAAGGCTGGTTTGAATCAGAAGCGAGAATCAAATCAATTGAACCTATTTCTTGAATAGCCATATCAACGCCAAACTGACTAATCAGATTAGTGCCTTTGCACTTGTTGGTGGAAACGGGATTCAACCAAAGAACCTGAATACCCTGCCCCACGGGTTTCTCTTGCACCAGGGCAAAATAATCCGAAGGCAATTCATTCGAAAAGCAGCATTTGCAATCATTGCTACAGCAAGAAATTTTGGCATTAGAAGTACAACAACCTTTAAACTGCAATGAAACCATGGAATCTGGATTTGAAGTAAACGCCAAGGGTAAGCCAAATACATTCACAACTTGCCCTAGCAAGCAACAAAGTATCAGAAGTTGGGAAAGATATTTAAACATGAGTTCTTATAAAGGCAAATTTTACAGAAAAAGCCATCTTGCCCATCTTACCATTGAAAACCCCGTTTGCAATGTATTAATGAGCATTATTTAGAAATACCCTTCATTAAGCATTATAGCAGCCATAACTTACAGCAAGTATTGACCAAACTAAAATTCTTAGGTATGGGATTCGGGAAGGATGGACTATTGTCATTTAGGGGTGCTCCATTGAGCAAGAATATCATGGCTAAGAACACAGTTTACAAGGTTTTAGGATCTGCGATCATAGTAGGATCGGTACTTACCGGGTGTGGTAAAAAATCCGTCCCAGAACCCATTACCAAAGCAGAACCCGCTGAAGTAAAAGCAATCACGACTTCCAACCAAAATAACAAGCAAGATGAAGCCGCTGAAGATTTGCTGCACCAGCCATTCTTAAAAGCCGTTTGCATAGGCGATAACCCACCCGAGTACTGTAACAGGCCACCCGATGTAACTGTGACCAAGAAATCTGTTTACAAACTTTATGAAGCAGTGCAAGCGTGCTGGGATGAGATTCGATTTAAAGATAAAGCTGGGAATTTGATCGATTACACTGCAATTATTAGCACCGACCAAGGCGATATCGAGATGGAACTTTTTCCAACTCAGGCGCCAAATCATGTTCGAAACTTCATCGCTCTTGCCAAGGTTGGTTATTACGATGGGCTATTCTTTGAAGAAGTTCATCTCGAAGAATCAGAAGAACCCATGGTTAAGCTGGAACAATTGCGCGCAGGTTGCCCATTGGGAACAGGCGAGGTAGGCTATGGCAGTATCGGATATTGGCTAAAGCCTGAATTCAGTCCTGAAACCAAGCACGAAGCAGGCACAATCGGCTCTTTTTACGAATTAGATCCAGAAACCTCTGCCTGCAGGTTTTACCTTAATTTAGATAAAGCCCCATTCATGGACGAAAACTACAGCGCAATTGGCAAAATTACCAAAGGGATGGAAGTTGCCAAGAAAATCTACACTATGCCCTTAAAAGCTGAAAATGATGAAGGAAGTCGCAAGCCTGAAAAGCCTGTAACGATAAAGAAAATAACAATTCAAACGAGAAATAGTGTCAATACGGTTGCGGGCCGATAAGATAGAAACATGTCCGCACCAGCGGGCGCGGTTTAATTAGCCGCAGCGAGGCGCTGGGAGGGGCCCCACGCAAAGGGAAGTTGTTAACCTGGTCAGGCCGGAAGGTGCAGCCATACGCAGCGTACCCTTGTGCAGTGGATTCGCCTCTCTCGGCGCCACGCTGCGCCTTACTTTTCCCTTACTTTTCTATAAATCGATCCATGGCCAAAGCTGCTCCAAAAAACCAGGCCACAAGCACCACGCCTCCGGAAGGTTATACGGTTCTGGCTCGAAGGTACCGCCCGGGCGGGTTTAGCGACCTTATTGGCCAAGAAGCAATTTCTCAAGTTCTTACGAATGCAATCAAGCACAACCGGGTAGCCCATGCGTATCTATTTACCGGCGCTCGGGGGGTGGGAAAAACCTCTGCAGCCCGAATTCTCGCCAAGGCCCTGAATTGCGAAAAAGGTTCCTCCGTTACTCCTTGCGGGGTTTGCTCGATATGCACTGCAATTGCAACGGGTGAAGATGTCGATGTGCTAGAAATCGATGGCGCAAGCAATCGAGGCATCGATGAAGTGCGTGAGATTCGCAACAATGTGCAATACAGGCCAAGCAGATCGCGCTACAAAATTTACATCATTGACGAAGTGCACATGCTTACAGGGCCAGCTTTTAACGCCTTGTTAAAAACACTTGAAGAACCCCCTTCTCATGTGAAGTTCATCTTCGCTACCACCGAAGTTCAGAAAATCCCGATTACCATTCTTTCAC
>Ga0209358_10002015_pt1 | contig 15713 bp, 7 predicted proteins | sample LauGreFa1BDMLBSN_2_FD_187574 | JGI IMG/M metagenome (GOLD analysis project Ga0209358, IMG submission 187574) | Freshwater lake microbial communities from Lake Michigan, USA - Fa13.BD.MLB.SN (SPAdes) (version 2) | ecosystem: Environmental > Aquatic > Freshwater > Lake | place: Lake Michigan, USA... | reverse complement strand
CGTGTTAAAGAGAGTGCGTGCGAGCCGTGTTAAAGAGAGTGCGTGCGAGCCGTGTTAAAGAGAGTGCGTGCGAGCCGTGTTAGTCCAGCCGTCGGCAACTAGTCCCCTATTTTTCGACAATCTCCATTTTGAACATTTATCCATCCCAAACGAAGATTTTGGAAGGAGGAACAAAAGATGAAATCCGGATTTTCGAAGCACTTTTCAATGGATCTTGGCCCAAATTGAGTACTCACGCCCTTGAAAAGTGCTTCGAAAATCCAGATTTAATCTTTTGTTCCTCCTTCCAAAATCTTCGTTTGGGAGGTGTAAAAGTGTTAACAACGAATCCAGGTTAACACTTCTGTCGAAATGTTATGCTCCCAAACGAAGATTTTGGAAGTAAGAACAAAAGATGAAATCCGTATTTTCGACTGACTTTTCAATTGTTAGTAGCCCAAATCGAGTAATCACGCCCTTGAAAAGTGCTTCATTCGAAATCCGGATTTCGTCTTTTGTTCCTCCTTCCAAAATCTTCGTTTGGGATGGATAAATGTTCAAAATGGAGATTGTCGAAAAATAGGGGACTAGTTGCCGACGGCTGTGTTAGTCGACATCTCCGGATGATGGCATGACGATGTGTATGTCCAACTCACAACTTCGAGTCACACGATGATGATGGCATGACGATGTGCATGTCCAACTCACAAATTCGAGTCACACGATGATGATGGCATGACGATGTGCATGTCCAACTCACAGCTTCGAGTCACACGATGATGATAGCATGACGATCTGTCCGTCCAACTCACAACTTCGAGTCACAAGATGATCATCGCATGACGAACTGTCCGTCCAACTCACAAGATGATGAACACATGACGATCTGTCTGTCCAACTCACAAGATGATGATCGCATGACGAACTGTCCGTCCAACTCACAAGTTGATGAACGAACACCCTGACGTTCTGTATGTCCAACTCACAACTTCGAGTCACAAGATGATGATCGCATGACGATCTGTGTGTCCAAGTCACAAGATGATGATCGCATGACGGTCTGTCTGTCCAACTCACAAGATGATGATAGCGATGTCATTGATCGCATGACGATGTGTCTTTGGAAATACCATCGCACCAGCCGTGTTAAAGAGCGTGCGTGCGAGCCGTGTTAAAGAGCGTGCGTGCGAGCCGTGTTAAAGAGCGTGCGTGCGAGCCGTGTTAGTCGACATCTCCGGATGATGGCATGACGATGTGTCTGTCCAACTCACAACTTCGAGTCACAAGATGATGATAGCATGATAGTGTGCTTATCGGACTCACAAGAATCAGACAAGATGATGATGGCATGACATCATGATGACGACTCATTGATGAGTCTGTCGAAAACAGATGATGGCAATGATGTGTCTGTCGAACACAAAGGTCTTCGCATGAGAACTTCGAAGGCCGAACCACTTTTTTCAGAATGCGTTTCCCCTGGAAGCACTTTTCAAGGCTGTGAGTACAGGTTTGGTTGGCTACAAAACGTTGAAAAGTGCTTCCCGGTAAACGCATTCTGAAAAGGTTGGTTCGGCCTTCCCAACATCTTGTGATTTCGATACTCACCCAACTACCACCGTCCGCGGAGCGATGTTGTTAAGCGCTAGTCCACCTCGGTGTAGGACTCTGGATCGGACGCACACTCCAATTCGCTTGCATTGGTTTCATCTGGCGTCCGAAAAAGAATCTTGAGTGGGGTCGATGCGATGTATTCGTCGCGGCGCGTTTCCAGCGACGGGTCGATTTCCTTGACCTTTTGTAGCAGTAACGAAAGTTGGTTTGAATCTCTCATGTACGAGCTGGCCAGACATCGGAGGGACTCGTCTCGGACATGACGCAGGCACAAGTCGCTACCGATGCGCAGTGGCATGTGGTCATCGACGAAGCGTAGGAGCCTGTAAAGAAGCTCCTCATTCGGGTTTTCAGTGAGATTGTAGTAACTCTCCTCAAAGTCCGCCATTTCATCCCAAATGTTGCGGTTGCCGTTGCATGGCTGCTCGTGGTAACATTCCGACCATTCCGATGATGATGCTTGTGCAGTCGCCACTGTAGTCATCGAAGATTCCATCGTGTACAATCTAAACTGTCTTGAATCATTTTGGGAAAACGCAATCTGACATGCATGTCTCTCGGAGAGAGGGAGCATGGTTTAGGCACTCACATTGGGCCAACAATGCACCAAATATTTTAAATCGCGCAATTTTTTTTGCTCGATGCTAGGCTCGGAGTTTGAGTCGGAGACTCGGATAGCGACAATACATTATGACTTCGGAAGGCGGACCAAAATATGCAAATCTCGATTTGGGCGACTAACCATGGAAACGTGACCATCCGGATTTATTCCTTTGTTCCTCCTTCCAAAATCGTCGTTTGGGGATCATGGAATTGTTGAAAAGTGCTACGAAAAGTCACTATGAAACACGTGTGTCCGGGCTTGGGAAATATTCGCGTGCGATGTTTCGAAACAATGCAAATCGGAACAATGTACGTTATATGGGTCGTGGCGGCATACGCTCAGCCGAAGATGTGAATAGTGCAATGGGTCGGGTCTACGGACATATGGCGCTTGCGATTATTGTATCGATGACTGTCAGTTATTTTGTCGGAACCACTCCCGAATTACGGCGATTCTTTTTTACGGGCATAGCCAAGTGGATGGTGATTTTCGCCCCGCTCGTTGCGATTTTGGGAGTAGGGTATGTGCTGGGTGCTGAGCCTAGTATGGGCACCGCACAACTGTGCCTGCATGGTTTTGCCGCATTGATGGGGCTAAGTTTTGCCATGTTCGTTGCCGCTTTTGCGATGGGCTCCATTGTTTCGTCGTTTATGGGGGCAGTCGTGTTGTTTGGTGTAATGAGTGTCTACGGGTATTACACGAAACAGAGGCTGGATAGCATGGGATCGGTTGTTACCGTCGGATTGATCTCCATCTGCATCGCGAGCATCGTCAACTTGTTCATCGGAAGCAGCTCGATGCAGGTGGTCATCAGTGCACTGGCGGTGGTGATCTTCTTAGGATTCACAGCCTATGATACACAAAAGATTCGAGAGCAAATCAGCGTCGATAGCAGTCATGTTGCGGAAGTACGTGGTGCATTAGATTTGTACATGGACTTTATCAACATGTTTCTCAGCCTATTGAGACTATTTGGAGATAGAAATCAATAGGGTCGACCCGACTGGAAATTGTATGGCTCCCAGGCGAAGATTTTGGAAGGATTGACGCAAGATTACCCCTCGCAAACGAAGATTGTGGAAGGCCGAACGAACCTTTTGTAGACCTTTCAGAATGCGTTTCCCGGGGAAGCACTTTTGAAGGGTGTGAGTACCGGATTTGGGCTACGAAAGAAATCCCAAATCGAGTAACCACACCCTTGAAAAATGCTTCGAAAAACCTCATCGAGCGTTTCGTTCCACCATCGAGAATCTTCGTTTGGTGAGCATACATTTCTGTCAAATCTATGATCCCCAAACGAAGATTTGGGAAGGCCGAACAAACCCTTCCGAATGCGTCTCGCAATCTCCTACCTCAAGTGCTTCATTACAAGTGCTTCATTACAAGTGCTTCATTACAAGTGCTTCATTATTTGTTTGGTTGCGGAATGTATCCGATGTGTGAAAGTGGAAACTGCCACGGTAGCACCCTATGTGTGTCCATGTTTTTCGTAGCGTTGAGACATGGGGCGACTCATGGAATCTCCGTGCGCTCCAAAAGGGACAGGATCTGTGAGTTGGACATCTCCACCCGGTCGTCCGCGAGCAGTGCGATTACTAGGTCATGGTTTCCGGTATCCACTGCAAACTCCACCGCATGCTTCATGCACACGTTGGACATGCACGACGGGTCGACTTTGCGATTTTCAAGTAGCAATCTGACCACGTGTGTGTGGTGGTACTTGCACGCCAGGCGGATGGCCCGATTGTCGTCGTCCGATGGGCACACGCTCGAGTGGCGTAAAAGACGCTCGACCACATCTAGATGCCCGTACTTGGACGCCATGGACAGTGCGTAGCTGCTGTAGTCGGATGGGTCGACCTCGGCGCACGCGAGCAGTGCGTTCACGGCGTACAGGTTGCCGTATTTGGCTGCAGCACCGATGCACAGGTTTGACTCGAAGGCCTTGTTCACAGTGTCGTTTTTCATCAGCATGTTGAAAATGGCGCGCAGCTCGGCGTCCTCATCGAGCGATGGCTGCTTGCACGCCCAGTAGAGGACCTCGTTCAGGTCGCAAATCGAATACTCGACGTAGAATCGCAGCACGTTCAGGAGGTGGAGGTCCTGTGCGACGTCGAGAACCTCCTCGATCGTGTCGAAGGCGCAGTAATCGAGCAGGGTGGGCGTCAGCAAACGGTCGATGAGCGCCGTGTGCGACCTGTAACACGCCTCGAGTAGCAGCTGCTCCTGAAGGCCGTAGTCGATCGTCCACGTGGGTTGCAAGGCCCCAGATGCGTCGGTCGGGAACCATATTTTTTGAATTTGCGCTTCGCTCAAGTCGCCGGACTTGTACAGCCTAAAGACAACCTCGTCTTCCGTTTTCATGTGATTTATAGAACCTAGAACTTTAAATCGTTTCGGAGGACATGACTCACGAAGATTTTGCAGGGAGGAACAAACGATGACACTGCGGATTTTCGAAGCACTTTTCAAGGGCGTGAGTACTCACTTTGGGCCACTAACAACTTATGCTCCCCAAACGAAGATTTGGGAAGGATGAACAAAAGATGAAATCCGGATTTTCGACCGACTTTTCAATGGTTCGTAGCCCAAATCGAGTACTCACGCCCTTGAACAGTGCTTAGAACATCCGGATTTCATCTTTTGTTCATCCTTCCCAAATCTTCGTTTGGGAGGGGTTGTATGGTCCCCAACCGAAGATTTTGGAAGGTCGGACGAACCTTTCCGAATGCGTTTTCGTAGCATTTTTCAAGGGTGTGAGTACTCGATTTGGGCTACAAACCCTTGAAAAGTGCTTCGAAAACGCATTCGGAAAGGTTCGTCCGACCTTCCAAAATCTTCGGTTGGGAGGGGTATAATTGAAAAGACAATATCATGCTCCCCAAACGAAGATGTTTGGAAGGCCGAACAAACATTTCTCTTCGTTTGGGAGGGGTAAATATAATCCTGTATTTCATCCTTCGTTGCTCCGCTCACAATCGTCGTTTGGAGCGCATGCCATTCACAAGAAATGGAGCAGCCGAGTCGTTTTCGTGCATGCGCGTCCAAAAGGCTGCTTTCGTTGTCATCGTCGCATCTTATCGACGTTTTTTTCGAAGCATTCATTTTGCCCATCCCAAACGACGCATTTGGACGTTCGAACGAACCGCTCGACATTCCAAAATCTTCGTTTGGGATGGGCAAAATGAATGCGGATTTTCGATTGCCTTTTCCGTGGTTAGTCGCCGAAATCTTGGATGATTCGAATGGTGCCACCACCAGTGTGCGCACAATAGGACTCGGAATGCGGGAGAGCATAACATAGACTCGGAATCGATGGTCTAAATCGAACGCGTACGCCCAACAGTGCGACATGCAACTACGGGATGTGCGAGCTAGATTGCAAAGCGTCCTGATATTCACATTGCTCTGACGTGCGACGTTGCACCTTTCGTAGTTGCATATCGCCCGGGACTGGGACTCGCCCCTCGACGCCCAATCTTCCGAACAATCGTCCAAAGTTAAATCGCGTGAGAGAAAAGCGGTTAAAAAATATCTTGTAAATGAAATTACATGGTGGAAACGTCTCTCCGAGACATCGGTCTCGAAAGACCCCGCGGGCATCGCCATGCCACAACAGGAAACGGGCGTCGCCATGCCACAGCCGGAAACGGGCGTCGCCACGCACCGTCCAAACGAAGAGTCCGGTGGGTAGCCACTACGAAAATGAGATGGCTACATCCATCGTAGTATCGGGCGAACTGAGCATTCGATGTTCCTACCAACCAAATGACTCGCCAACGGACCCTGGACTTATTGGGTCCTTTATCATCCCAAAGCGCCATCCACACAAACACCTACAGAGAGGTGGGGTAGGTAACAGACCTTTAATATTTGGTTCTTTTTTACCGAGCGAACTATGCGGACCCGATGCTACGGTTCCCGAGGCTACGGTGCCCAAGCCGACGACCACCGTCTGTACTGCCTTTAGACATGGTGAACTCCAACCAGTCGAAACCGTCAACGCCATTATCGAACGGCTTTCTACCACCGCTCGCGACAGTTTCGATCAGCACCTGCTGAAAGCATTCAATGAATATCATGATGCTGAAAAAGATAATAGTGCCCTATCAGCCGGTTCCAGATATATAATGCCGGTTACTCGAGATACCACTGAATATCTGGTCGTCGAGCTCAGGACGGCTTTACAGTCTAATATTGATGGCGTCAACTTGACGAATGCCTCTTCCAATGTACTCGCGCATGCAACGTTGCACCGTCCTTATAATAACAAGATTAATAGTGCTTTACACTTCAAAAAGGAAAGTGATACACGTATCCTCTTGGCTGCAGATGTGAGTATGTGTGCAACTTGCACGTGTATAGACCACGCGTGTCAGGATTTACGGTACTTTCTCAATATTAGGAGCGTGTTTCTGAACAACGTTGGCACGCATGAATACAGAGATGCCATCTGGCGAAAATTTGAAGCCATTCTAGGTTACATCCGCCTAATGGATATCAATCCTTCAGAATTTCCAGATACGGACGCGAATATACGCCGCGAATTGAAAAAGTTGACCGAGCATAAATGTCGCGGGCACCGCGTACGTGATGTGCGTAACTTCGAAGTAAACCCGAAAATATATGAATAAATAAATGCACCGGAAAATGCTTTCAATGGTGCGAGCGACTTGACCTGGTGACATGCGCGTATCATCACTCAAACGATCGGTCGACGGTAGTGAAATGGACCATTAGCGTCGATTTTGGGTGCATGACCATGCCCAAATCCTTGCTTTTGTTGTCATCGACTGTTTTTATCTCCTTTTTCGTACGCGCATTTACCCGAGGCCTGAAAGTGCGACTCTTTTGCTCGCCGCATTGGCTCAGCCTTTCATGCGTGTTTTATATACCCAGTCCTGAAAGTGCGACTTTGATCGCCACAATGGGCGGAGTGACCGGGGAGACGTCGCATAAATCGAACACTAAAGGGGGGCAATGTCTTTCCGTGGTCCGGGTCCCATGGACTGGCACAAGTTGCCGGATGCGGATAGTGGCACGTCTTCCGACGCCCAGCGTCTCTACGGTCGGTTCTCGACGTTGGACACCTTCCTGACGTGTGCGTACTGGTACCACACCCGCCGTGGGTATTGGTGTGTGTGCTCCGAGAGCATAACATACGTGCTGACCATCGGATTCACGATTCTGTACGCGCATCTGCTGTTGCTGTACGTGGATTGGGTGCAGCTCCTCCACTGCCAGGATGCGAGCGAGTGCACCATCTTCCGGTTCACCGGAGACGTTCTCACCGCCACGGGGTGGGTCGTCGTCGGGAGTTTTCTGTCGATGTGCGTGTGCTTTTGGCTATGGAACGTCGTGCACTGCGCGCTGACCATCCGACGGTACAGTGCGATCCGGCGGATCGTGCACATCGTTCATCGCCGTGACTTGGCGACAGCGCCGGACTGGAACGATGCGTGCGAGCTCGTCGCCTCCGTCGTCGAGGCGCTGCGCGTCCCCGGTCTGAGTCGTCGATTGACCGCGTCCGAGATAAACCTTCGAATCACGCGATACGACGCGTTCATGAGCGCGTTTGTCAACCACTCGATGCTCGAGTGTCCCCACACTCCCGTGCGCTTTCGGCAGTGCCACATGACCAAGACGCTCGAGTGGAGCCTCTACCGATGCGTCTTTTCGGAGATGATCAAACCGGATGGGGCGCTGAACTTGTTGTTCGTCAACGCGCCCCGCCGCCTGAGCCGGCGGTTTCGTCTGCTGGGATGCATCATGGCCATCGTGTCGCCGTTCTTGTGCGCGTTTATCGCCATCTACTACTTTTTCAAGTACGCCGAGCACGTGTACAAGAACCCCGTCTACATGGCGACGAGGCGATGGTCGCCGTACGCGCGATGGCGGATGCGCTCCCACGCCGAGCTGCCCCACGTGCTGAGCCGGCGCGCGAACCTGGCCTACCGGCACGTCGACCTCTTCATCGGCAAGTACCCGCAGCACTTGCCGTGCATTTGGGGACGGTTTGCGTCGTTCGTGCTCGGGTCGGTCGTGGGGACCATTCTGGTCATGGGGATGCTGTCCGAGCGGGCCCTGCTCTTCCGGATCGGCGACCACGACCTGCTGTGGATTTTAGCGGTGTTTTCCGCGACGATACTGGTCGTCCGCTCGTCGACCGAAATCCCGCGTGCGTCGCAGGAGGCGGACGACGTGAGCGTCGCGACGTTGCGGGCCCACATGGTGCACATCCCACTCGAATGGGACGGCGGCTCGTCGGAGCAGGTCGCCATCGACCTGCAGATGCTTTGCCCACAAGTGGCGTTGTTCTTCGCGCGCGAGTTGCTTGGGATTCTAAGCACGCCGATTTATTTGTGCTTTGCGATCGCGTACCGCGCCACCGACATCGTCGAGTTTATCGAGCGACAGTCTACGACCATCGAGAATGTGGGCGTCGTGTGCAAGGCAGGCGTGGAACCGTGTCACACTTGGTCGTCGACGACGCTTTGATCCGCTGCCGAACCAACCTTTCCGAAATGCGTTGGAAGGCCGAACCAACCTTTCAGAATCATTGTGGGGAGCAAAAAAGTCGCACTTTCATCCCTCGGGTAAACTACGTATGAAAAAGTAGATAAGAACATCGATAAGCGCAACAAGCAATGATTTGGGCATTTTAGTGCAACTCAATCGATTCTACTTTTCATTGTCGTGACATAATGATTTGTTTTCCGACCCAAATCGTTGCTTGTTGCGCTTATCAATGTTCTTATCTACGTTTTTCATACCCATTTCGACCGAGGGCTGAAAGTGCGACTTTTTGCTCCCCACAGTGTGAATCAGAATGCGTTTCCAGGGGAAGCACTTTTCAACGAATCTTAGCCCAAATAATATCGTTCCCACGGGCCGGAGCCACGGCCTTGAAAAGCGCTTCACCGCCCGGAATCAGAATCGAAGGTCGAACGAGCCGTTCGATGAGTCTTTTCGAAGCACTTTTCAAGGGTGAGTATCAAATTTGGGCTACAAATCGTTGAAAAGTGCTTCGAAAAGACTCATCGAACGGCTCGTTCGACCTTCGAACATCTTCGTTTGGGAGCCATGCAATTGAGTCCCAAACGTTTGGGAGACTTTACAAGCCTTTACGAGTGCGTTTTCGACGCACTTTTCAACGATTCGTCGCCCAAATTCTCACCCGTGAAAAGTGCTTCGAAAAACATTCGGGAAGGCCATGTTGACGATGATGCTCACCAAAACGTTTCGGATTGAGTGATCGTCGCTACTCGAAGCACTTTTCACAACCGCATCATGTGATGTAGTCGGAGGAATGTTTTGGAACGATGAACAAAAGATGAAATGCGGATTTTAAAAGCACTTTTCAAGGGCGTGCGTAAATTACAATTGATTCTGGCACACAATGACATCAGCCCCGTGAGTCCTCGACAGACACATCGGCATGCTGCCATGTTGTGTATTCGACAGACACATCGGAATGCTGCCATGTTGTGTATTCGACAGACGCATCGGCATGCTGTCATCATGTTGTGAGTTCAACTGTCACATAGGCACATGCATAGGCATGCTGTCAGCATGTTGTGAGTTCAACTGTATGCTCCCCAAACGAAGATTTCGGAAAGCCGAAACAGCATTTCAGAATGCGTTTTCGAAGCACTTTTCAACGATATGTAGCCCAAATCGAGTACTCACGACCTTGAAAAGTGCCTCGAAAACGCATTCTGAAACGTTCGCCCGACCGTCCAAAATCTTCGCTTGGGAGGGGTAAACTGTCACATAGGAATGTTGTGTATTCGAAAGACACATCGGCATGCTGTCAATGTTGTGACTCGAGTTTTATGCTCCCCAAACGAAGATTTTGGAAGGAGGAACAAAAGATGAAATCCGTATTTTCGACTGACTTTTCAATTGTTAGTAGCCCAAATCGAGTACTCACGCCCTTGAAAAGTGCTTCCTTCGAAATCCGGATTTCGTCTTTTGTTCCTCCTTCCAAAATCTTCGTTTGGGATGGATAAATTTGTGAGTTCGACAGACACATCGGCATGCTGTCATCTTGTGCATTCGAAAGACACATCGGCATGCAGTCATCATGATGCTATCTTGTTACTTTGATTGACACGTCCGTGATATCACCATGTTACAAGGCTGGAATGCACGCTCTTTAACACGGGCTGGATGCACGCTCTTTATTAGAGTCTTTAACACGGGCTGGAATGCACGCTCTTTAACACGGGCAGGCATGCAAGCTCTTTAACATGGGCTGGCATGCACGCTCCTTATTAGAGTCTTTAACACGGGCAGGCATGCACGCTCTTTAACATGGGCCGGCATGTACGCTCTTTAACACGGGCTGGCATGTACGCTCTTTAACACGGGCTGGCATGTACGCTCTTTAACACGGGCCGGCATGCACGCTCTTTAACACGGGCCGGCATGCACGCTCTTTAACACGGGCCGGCATGTACGCTCTTTAACACGGGCTGGCATGTACGCTCTTTAACACGGGCTGGCATGTACGCTCTTTAACACGGGCTGGTACACAATGACAACAGGCCCGTGAAGGCTCGACAGACACTCGGCATGCCGTCATCTTGTGTATTCGACAGACGGTGTCAGTCACATCTGCATGCTTTCATATTGTGACTCAAATTTGTGAGTTCGACAGACACAGACAGACCCCAAAATCCCCGATTATAAGATGCTCACACGGGAGGGAAACGTCGTTTGAAGGCATGCACGATAAATCGGGATTCGGGGATTTCGGGGACTGTACACAGATAGACACATAGGCATTCTATCAATGCAGCCTATTATCATGCTGCTATCTTGCTACTTCTATTGACACGTCCGTAATATCACCATGTTACAATGCCGGCATGCGCGCTCTTTAACACGGGCTGGCACAAAATGACAACAGGCCCGTGAGTGCTCGACAGACACATCGGCATGCCGTCATATTGTGTATTCGAAATACACATCGGCATGCCGTCATCTTGTGTATTCGAAATACACATCGGCATGCCTTCATCTTGTGTATTTATGCTCCCCAAAAGAAGATTTTGGAAGGTCGAACAAACCTGTCAGAATGCGTTTCCCAGGGAAGCACTTTTCAAAGTTTCGTCGCCCAAATAGAGTTCTCACACCATTGAAAAGTGCGTCGAAACGCATTCTGAAGGGTTCGTTCGACCTTTCAAAATCTTCGTTTGGGGAGCATAGTATCTATTCGACAGACACATCGGCATGCCGTAATCGTGTTGTGAGTTCAACCGTCACATAGGCATGCTGTCATATTGTGACTCGAATTTGTGAGTTCGAAAGACACATCGGCATGGCAGCCATCATGCTGCTATCTTGTTACTTTGATTGACACGTCCGTGATATCACCATGTTACAAGGCTGGAATGCACGCTCTTTAACACGGGATTGAACACAATGACAACAGGCCCGTGAGTGCTCGACAGACACATCTGCATGCTTTCATATTGTGACTCGAATTTGTGATTCCGACAGACACATCGACATGATGTCATCTTGTTGTCATTTCGATGATATCATCATTTTACAAGGCTGGCGTGCACGCTCTTTCACACGGGCTGGCACACAATGACAGCGGGCCCGTCAGTGCTCTACCGATTCTAGTACAGACACATCGGCATGCCTTCATCTTGTGTATTCGACACTGTGTATGTTCGAAGCCCTTTGCAAGGGCGTGCGTGAGTGATCGATTTGGGATACGAATCGTTGAAAAGCCACGCCTGATGTGGTACGCATCAATTCCTAGACACGCCGGATTGGGCAAGACCATTAACAAAGTTAGCATACGTCTTAGTATGCACGACGTATCGTCAAGTAACCGCCCAATCCGGCGTGGGTAAGTCTCTGAAATGTTCTTTACCACATGGATGCTATCATCTTCATTCTATCTTTATGCTCCCCAAACGAAGATTTGGGAACGATGAACAAAAGATGAAATGCGGATTTTCGAAGCACTTTTAAAGGGCGAGAGTACTCGATTTGGGCCACGAACCATTGAAAAGTCATTCGAAAATCCGGATTTCATCTTTTGTTCATCGTTCCCAAATCTTCGTTTGGGGAGCATAATCTTATCGCGTGTAAAAATAAACAAATAAACATGCCGGTGCGTAACTCGAATCGAAAGAAAAGCGACCAGAGTCCGCGACAAAGTCCGCGAAACAGTCCAGGACACCGTCCTCTTCACAGTCCGCGACGCAGCCCGGGTCAGCGTGCGCCTCTTCATCCGTATGGCGCCCCGAATAAGCGGCATACGGGCGGTGTGGTTCCTGCTGGGGTGCCCGAAGCGGACGCACGCAACATTCATGATTGGTTTCATGCGATTCTCCAAAACCTGCAACCTCCTCAACCTCATCGACGAAACGACCACAATCCGAGACTCCGCGGACGGGCCGCCCTTTTACGGGCTCTAGGCATTCCAGCACATGAAGAACCGACCGTGGACGACGTACGAAGGCTTTTGAGGCGTAGAATGACCAATGTGTACCCCGACCGCTTGCATGGTAGATTCAACCCCGCATTAGACGATGTGTCCATCATTTACTACGCCTATATTGTTACGCTCGTCTACAATGCGACTCTTGACGAGTTACGTGACTCGCAGTCGCTAGACATTGACTTCCCCGTGTATGCTCTCATGGGAATGGCCCCTGAACAGATTCAGAAGGCGAAAGTGGACTGGTTTCGTGCGTATCTCGACCGGGAACACGCAGACCAGCGGTTAGTACCAAGCATCAGGATGGCGATCGCCGATTACGATAGAGACGAACCTCATCGACGAGCGCGAGAGGAGGACGAACGAAGGCGACGAGCGCGAGAAGAGGACGAACGACTAGATGCGGAGGCAGTGCTTCTACTAGAGCAGCTCAGGTTGCGACTACAGCGAGATGAGGCTGAACAACAACGGCGACAAGAGGATGCCGCTGGGGTGGTCGCATGGCGAGCGCATTGGGACCAAGTCGAACGGAACACACCGATTCCAACCGAAGAAGTAATCGTCAGATTGTATCCAGCAATTGGCGACGGTAGACGCGAGTGTGTCGTGTGCTGGGAAAAGCGACGCTCGGTCGTATACACCAGATGCGCTCATTTTCTCGTATGTGAAGACTGCTACATGGATTTGCGGAGCAATGGGAATAACAGGTGTCCAGCATGTAACGCGGTAAGCGATGGAATGCACCTGATGGAGTATCGCACCCGGTATCAGGACCGAAATGCAATCATGTACGGTGGCCGTGCTCGCAGTCCCAGTGGCAGAAACAAGATGATGATAGCATGACGCTCTGTCTGTCCAACTCAACTTCGAGTCAAGATGATGATAGCATGACGATCTGTCCGTCCAACTCACAGGATGTCAGCTGAGGATGATGTTCGCATGACGATGTGTCTGTAGAAATCCCATCGCACCAGCCCTGTTAAAGAGGCGTGCGTGCGAGACGTCTTAAAGATGCGTGCGTGCGAGCCGTGTTAGTCGACATCTACGGATGATGGCATGACGATGCGTATGTCCAACTCAACTTCGAGTCACAAGATGATGATAGCATGACATGTGCATGTGCAACTCACAACTTGTCAACTTCGAGTCACAAGCTGATGATAACATGACGAACTGTCTGTCCAACTCACAAGATGATGACCGCATGACGATGTGTCTGTAGAAATACCATCGCACCAGCCGTGTTAAAGAGGCGTGCGTGCGAGCCGTGTTAGTCGAAATCTCCGGATGATGGCATGACGATGTGTATGTTCAACTCACAACTTTATCCCTCCCAAACGAAGATTTTGGAAGGAGGAACAAAAGACGAAATCCGGATTTCGAAGGAAGCACTTTTCAAGGGCGTGAGTACTAGATTTGGGCTAGGAACCATTGAAAAGTGCATCGAAAAATAATCTTCGTTTGGGGAGCATGAACGTCGATTCACAAGATGATGATAGCATGACAATGTGCATGTGCAACTCCAAGATGATGATCGCATGACGATGTGTCTGTAGAAATACCATCGCATCAGCCGTGTTAAAGAGGCGTGCGCGCTGAAAGACGTTTGTACATCCTCCCCACATCATCGTTTGGGATGCGCGCATTCAAAAGACAACTGCACCGCATCGCGACTCCTGTTTCAGCGGATACCCGCAAGTGCCTTAAAATGATTTAAAAGGTAGTTTGATAAGTCAAGTTATGGACTACTTTGTTCTACTTCAAGAGCATATCGCGGACGTCGAGCACGACGACAGCGGGGATGAGTCCGACGAGGACGCCTGCCCGCACTCGTCGCTCAATGAGCAGCGCGGGATGCTGATCTGCAATGCGTGCGGCGAGGTCATGCCGGACAACTACGACAACGACAAGGAGTACAAATACATCAACATGAAACAGCAATCCGGCCGACAGGTTCGCAAAATGTACGAAAAGTCGATCTTCAAGGACCTGGATGCGTACTGCATCCCGCAGAACATCCAGATCCACGCGAACGAGCACTACAAAAAGGTTTCCGACGGCAAAATCTTCCGCGGCCAGTCGCGCAAAGCTGTGATTTTCTCGTGCGTCTTCATCGCGTACAAGCAGATGAACCAGCCCCAGAGCATCGAGCGGCTGCAGACGGTGTTCAAAATCAACAAGAAGACGGTCTCCAAGGGGATCAAGATCGTCGGACTGGCGTTGCAGAAGCAGGACAACAAGATGTTCCTGAACGTGGACGACATCATCCCGGAGATGCTGAGCAAATTTCAATCGTCGACCGAAGTGCAGGAGAAGGTGAAGCAACTGTACTTTCTGATCCAAAATCGCTCCAGCACCATCAATCGCTCCCGCCCGCGCAGCGTGGCCGCGGCGCTCATCTACTACTTTATGAAGGCGAGCAACAAGCAGTTTTCCGACAAGGTCTTTTGCTCGACCGTGCAGTTGTCGAAGCTGACGATCCAAAAGTTGCACCAGGAGATCGCGTCCTGCATTCAGTCGCAAATCGACGAGGAGACGATGCGGAGCATCATCCCGACGTACCAGACCATCGCGACCGCCTGAACGCCCGACCGCCACCCGACTGACTCGCGAACCCTGCGTCTCTACCCCTTACACCATCCACAAGAACAGAAACGTCGCAATCATCAATGCGACACCGAGACGAAACTGCTTGACAAAAAACCACAGCCGCGACAAGAACCCCGACGTCTCCTGCATCGTCGATTCGTCAAAGTTGGCATGCAGGAGGCGGTCCAGGCCTACCAACTCCTGGTCGACGCGCGCGACAAATGCATCGTCCATTACTGAATCGACACGGCATGTACATAACACGAATCTTGTGTGAGCGGTCGCTTGCGATTTCAACCGACGCGTCGTGGGGATGTCATCATCGCGTAGAAATGCACGTCGCCGGGACAACATGATACCATCGTCCTAGTGGCGAGCAACAAATTGCGCAATTTCAGGCCCCCACTTAAGGAACGCTGGTGAGTATGGTGTGAGTACTCACATTTGGGCTAGGTTTTCACA
>Ga0209358_10002014_pt1 | contig 15722 bp, 10 predicted proteins | sample LauGreFa1BDMLBSN_2_FD_187574 | JGI IMG/M metagenome (GOLD analysis project Ga0209358, IMG submission 187574) | Freshwater lake microbial communities from Lake Michigan, USA - Fa13.BD.MLB.SN (SPAdes) (version 2) | ecosystem: Environmental > Aquatic > Freshwater > Lake | place: Lake Michigan, USA... | reverse complement strand
CGCGGGCAGCGCAGTCGCGGCTGGCACCCCAGTCAGGGCACAATCACGGCATGTACCGACTCTTCATCGCGAACAAGAACTACTCCTCGTGGTCGCTGCGACCCTGGGTGTTGATGCGCAGCCTCGGCATCGACTTCGAGGAATGTCTGGAACCCTTCGCCGACCACGACAACGCGGCGCATTTCCGCCGCTTCTCGCCCACCGGCAAGGTGCCCTGCCTGCATGATGGGGCGCTGCAGGTCTGGGACTCCCTCGCCATCACCGAGTACCTCGCCGAACATCATCCGGGCGTCTGGCCGAGCGACCCCGTCGCCCGCGCCTGGGCGCGCAGCGCGTCGGCAGAGATGCATTCCGGGTTCGGCGCCCTGCGCGAACACTGCAGCATGAGCGTCGGCCACCGCATCGTGCTACGCGAGCGCCCAGCCGTGCTCGAGGCCGACCTCGTACGTCTGCGCGAACTCTGGCACCAGGGTCTGCGCCGCTTCGGAGGCGACTTCCTCGCCGGCGCATCGTTCACCGCCGTCGATGCGTTCTTCGCACCGGTCGCCTTCCGGCTGCAGACCTATGGCCTCGCGCTCGACCCCGTCACGGATGCCTACGCGGCGCGTCTGCTGGCATTGCCGGCGATGCGCGAATGGCAGGCCGCCGCCTTGGTCGAGCCTTGGCGCGAGATCGCCCACGAACGCGACGTCACCTCCCGCGCCTTGCGGATCGAAGACCTGCGAAGCCCCCCGCCCCGCGCCGTCCCATGACGCCCCCAGCGAACTCTTCGGTCTCCGATCGACGGACGGAGGGCGCTGACCCAGTGCGTACGCACCGGCTGCGGGCCATCGTCGTCGCGCTGCTGTTCATGGTCGTGTCCGACGGCGCGATCGCCGGCACCGCCGCGGTCGCCGCCCCCGACCGCCACGGCGCCGAAACCGCCCGTCAGGTCATCGAAGAGGGCGGCAACGCCGTCGATGCAGCGATCGCCACAGCTTTCGTGCTGGCGGTCACCTTCCCGGAGGCGGGCAATCTCGGCGGCGGCGGGTTCATGACGCTGCACGTCGAGGGCCGACAGGACTTCCTCGATTTCCGTGAGACCGCCCCGGCGGCAGCCAGCCGCGACATGTACCTCGACGCCGCAGGTGCGGTGATCCCCGACGGCAGCCTCGTCGGTGCGCGCGCTGCGGGCGTGCCAGGTACGGTCGCAGGCCTTTGGGCGGCGCACCAGCGTTACGGCACCCTGCCCTGGAAGCGGCTGCTCGCGCCGGCGATCCGCCTGGCGCGGCAGGGATTCGTCATCGACCCACAGCTCGCGCGGCTGCTCGCCGAACAACAGGCCGATCTCGCCGGGCGCACCAACTTCGACCGCTATTTCGGCGGCCTGGCCGCCGGCACCACGCTGCGCCAGCCGGAGCTCGCGGCCACGCTCGAGCGCATCGCCAGCGATGGCCCGAAGGGCTTTTATCGCGGCCGCACCGCCCGCCTGATCGTCGAGGAGATGCGCCGCGGCGGCGGCCTCATCACTGCGGCGGACCTCGCCGCCTACGCGCCGGTGTGGCGCGAGCCGCTGCGCTTCGATTGGCGCGGCCAGCAGGTCGTCACGGCGCCGCCGCCGAGCTCGGGGGGGCTCGCACTCGCGCAACTGCTCGGCATGAAGGAGCGCCTCGCGCCCGCCTTCGCCGGACACCCGCTCAACAGCACGCGCTACGTGCACCTCGTCGCCGAGATCTCCAAGCGGGTGTTCGCGGACCGCGCCGAATATCTCGGCGATCCGGGTTTCGTGGACGTGCCGGTCGCGCGGCTCATGGATCCCGCCTATCTCGACCGGCGCACCGCCGAGGTCTCCCTCGAACGTCCCTCGTCGACGCCGTCGGTGCGCCCCGGTCTCGCCGAGAGCCCGCAGACGACGCATTTCTCGATCCTCGATGACCGGGGCAACGCCGTCGCGCTCACCTTTACCTTGAACGGCGGCTTCGGCAACGGCGTGGTCGTCACCGGCGCAGGTTTCCTGCTCAACAACGAGATGGACGACTTCAGCATCCGTCCCGGCCAGCCGAACCTGTACGGCGTGGTGGGCGGACGCGCCAACGAGATCGCACCGGGCAAGCGCATGCTCTCATCGATGACACCGACGCTCGTGTTGGAAGACGGTCGGGTGCGGGCGATCGTCGGCACGCCCGGCGGTTCCACCATCATCACCGCCGTGTTCCAGACGCTCGTGAACCTGCGCGACTTCGGCCTGCCCCCGCTCGCCGCGATCTCCGCCGCGCGCTTCCACCACCAGCTGCTGCCGCCCGACCGCATCATCTACAGCCGCTGCTGCGCGCTCGAGACGCAGACCGTGCAGGAGCTGCGCGCGCTCGGCTACACCGTCGAGCCGAGCAGTTGGGAGTTCGGCGACATGCAGGTGGTGACGGTCGATGCAGCGGGCCGGGTCGACGCCGCCTCGGATGTCCGCGGTCGCGGCGTGAGCGTGGTGTTCCCGAAGCCCTGAGCGCGCGCTCAGGCGCGGCGGCCGACGGCGATGTCGAGCAAGATCGGCAGCAGGCGCTTGCGGGCCTCATCGAACGACACCGCCGACAGCGCGAAGCGCACCGCCACTGCCCCGATGGGCTCGCCCTCCAGCATCACCGGCACGGCGATGCTGCCCTGCTCGGTGAGACGCAGCGGTCTGATGGCGCGGGCGAACCCGCGCTCGCGCGTCGCATCCAACTCCCTCTCGAGCGCAGCGCGGTCCGGCCAAAGGTCATAGAGCTCCGGCGCACGGGACGGCCATAGGAGTTCGATGAGTGTCTCGCGGGCACGTGGAGAGGAGAAAGCCAACACTGAACGGCCCGAGGCGGTCGTCAGCACCGGCAGGGAAACACCTCGCTCGAAGAGCTCTACCGCGAGACCGCTGTCGCGGTCGCTCGAGTCCTCCACGAACATCTCCGGGTACCGCAGCCTCGTCAGGCTCATCGGCCACTGCATCCGCAGCGCAGCGGCGTGCATCGCCGCGCGGACCGGCTCAAGCCGCTCGACCGCGGCGTCGAAGCCATGGCTCAATGTCTTGGCCTTGAGCGTCAAGGCATAGCGGCGGTTCTTCAGGCGCTCGGCAAACCCCATCGCCTCGAGCGTGGCAAGGCAACGGTTCACCGTGGTCCGGGCCAACCGCAATCTCTGGCTGATGGCAGCGGTGGTGAGCGGACCGTGGCAGTTCAGCAGCGCCATGACCTCGAGACCACGGACCAGCACCCGCACCGGCGCCGGATGACCCGGCGGCATGCGATGCGGGATCTCCTCGACGGCCTGCGCCGAGAGATCCCGCTCGCCTGCGGATCGGCGGCTTCCGGGTTCGTCTCCCATCACCCGCCCCGCACGCTCAGCGTGCCGCGCCCTCTTCCTCGCCGACAGACGGCGATTCGTCGCCCTCTGCCCCGACCGTGCTGCCTTCGTCCATGAAGCCCGCCGAGCGCGCGCCCTCGAGCTTGCGACGACGATGGGCGTGGGCGGCGAAGCCCGTACCGGCCGGTATCAGGCGACCGACGATGACGTTCTCCTTGAGACCGCGCAGATCATCCTTGAGGCCACGGACCGCCGCCTCGGTGAGGACGCGCGTGGTCTCCTGGAACGAGGCCGCCGAGATGAACGATTCGGTGGCCAGCGACGCCTTGGTGATGCCGAGCAGCACAGGCGTGAGCGAAGCGATCTGCTTGCCCTCGCCGCCGATGCGGTCGTTGATGTCGAGCGCCCGCGAACGGTCGAGCTGCTCGCCCTTGAGCAACGGCGTCTCGCCGATGCCCGTGACCTCGGTCTTGCGCAACATCTGCCGGATGATGACCTCGATGTGCTTGTCGTTGATCTTCACACCCTGGAGGCGGTAGACGTCCTGGATCTCGCGCACGAGGAAATTGGCCAAGGCCTCGACGCCCCGCAGCCGCAGGATGTCGTGCGGGTTCGGCTCGCCGTCGGCGATGACTTCGCCGCGGGTGACCTGCTCGCCCTCGAAGACGTTCAGCTGACGCCACTTCGGGATCAGCTCCTCGTACTTCTCGCCCTTCTCCTCGGTGATGACGAGACGGCGCTTGCCCTTGGTCTCCTTGCCGAAACTGACCGTGCCGCTCTTCTCGGCGAGGATCGCCTGGTCCTTCGGCTTGCGGGCCTCGAAGAGATCCGCGACACGCGGCAGACCGCCGGTGATGTCACGGGTCTTGGACGACTCCTGCGGGATGCGCGCGATGACATCGCCCACCGACACACGAGCGCCGTCCTCGAGACTGATGAGGGCACCCGCGGGCAACGTGTAGACCGCCGGGATCTCGGTGTTGGCGAACGGCACTTCCTTGCCCTTGGCGTTGACCAGCTTGATGGTCGGGCGCAGCTCCTTGCCGCCGCGCTGCTTCGTGCCGTCCATGACCACCACGGACGAGAGACCGGTGACCTCATCGACCTGGCGCGTGACGGTGAGTCCGTCGACGAAGTCCTGGAAGCGGAGGAAACCCGCCACCTCGGTGACGACCGGGTGGGTGTGGGGATCCCAGGTCGCCACGACCTGGCCCGCCGGCACATGCGTGCCTTCGGCGATGCTGATGTGCGCGCCGAACGGGATCTTGTAGCGCTCGCGCTCACGGCCGAACTCGTCCACCACGCCGATCTCACCCGAACGCGACACCGCGACCAGGTGACCCTTCTCGTGGGAGACGGTCTTGACGTTGTGGAAGCGCAGCGTGCCCTTGTTGCGGACCTCGAGGCTCGAGGACGCCGCGGCACGCGACGCCGCACCACCGATGTGGAAGGTGCGCATCGTGAGCTGCGTGCCAGGCTCGCCGATCGACTGCGCCGCCATGACGCCGACCGCCTCGCCGATGTTGATGATGCGACCACGCGCGAGATCGCGTCCGTAGCACATCGAACAGACACCGTAGCGGGTGTCGCAGGTGATCGGTGAACGCACCATGACCTGGTCGACCCCCTGCTGCTCGAGCAGGCGGACCAGCTCTTCGTCGATCAGCGTGCCGGCGGGGAGCAGGACCGTGCCCTTGCCGCCCGGCTTGAGGACATCCTCGACGACCACGCGGCCGAGCACTCGCTCGCCGAGGCCTTCGACCACATCACCGCCTTCGACGAGCGGGGTGACCATGAGGCCATTGGTGGTGCCGCAATCGACCTCGGTGACGACCAGATCCTGAGCCACATCCACGAGGCGCCGCGTGAGGTAACCGGAGTTCGCGGTCTTCAGCGCCGTGTCCGCGAGACCCTTACGGGCGCCGTGGGTGGAGATGAAGTACTGCAGGACGTTCAGGCCTTCGCGGAAGTTCGCCGTGATCGGCGTCTCGATGATCGAGCCGTCAGGCTTCGCCATCAGGCCGCGCATGCCGGCGAGCTGACGGATCTGCGCCGCACTGCCGCGGGCGCCCGAGTCGGCCATCATGAAGATCGAGTTGAAGGACTTCTGGCGCTGCTTCTTGCCGCGCGAATCGGTCGCCTCCTCGGTGCCGAGCTTGTCCATCATCGCCTTGGCGACCTGGTCGTTGGCGCGCGACCAGATATCGACGACCTTGTTGTAGCGTTCGCCGTTGGTGACGAGACCCGAGGAATATTGGTCCTGGATCTCCTTCACCTCGCGGTCTGCCGCGGCGACGATCTTGACCTTCTGCTCGGGGATCACGATGTCGTCGATGCCGAAGGACACCGACGCCCGGGTCGCATAGGCGAAACCGGTGTACATCAGGCGGTCGGCGAAGATGACGGTGTCCTTGAGGCCGAGCTGGCGATAGCAGGCGTTTATGGTCGCCGAGATCGCCTTCTTGGTCATGTCCTGATTGACGATGTCGAAGGACAGCCCCTCAGGCAGCACCTCGGACAGCAAGGCGCGACCGACGGTGGTCTCGACCAGGCGACGGCGAGCGACCTTCTGCCCATCGACCAGCGTCACCTCGTTGATGCGCACCTTGATGCGCGCCTGAAGGTGGACCTGCCGCGTCTCATAGGCGCGATGCACCTCGCCGATGTCGGCGAACGACATGTACTCGCCCTCGGCGCCGATGCGCTCACGGGTCATGAAGTACAGACCCAGCACCACGTCCTGCGAGGGGACGATGATCGGGTCGCCGTTGGCGGGCGAGAGGATGTTGTTGGAGGACATCATCAACGCCCGCGCCTCGAGCTGGGCTTCAAGCGACAGCGGCACGTGCACGGCCATCTGGTCACCGTCGAAGTCGGCGTTGAAGGCGGTGCAGACGAGCGGGTGCAGCTGGATGGCCTTGCCTTCGATCAGCACGGGCTCGAAGGCCTGGATGCCGAGGCGGTGCAGGGTCGGAGCGCGGTTGAGCAGCACCGGATGTTCGCGGATCACCTCAGAGAGGATGTCCCAGACCTCCGGACCTTCGCGCTCGACGAGCCGCTTGGCGGCCTTGATGGTGGAGGCGTCGCCGCGGACCTGCAGCTTGTGGAAGATGAACGGCTTGAAGAGCTCGAGCGCCATCTTCTTGGGCAGACCGCACTGGTGCAGGCGCAAGGTCGGGCCGACCACGATGACCGAACGGCCCGAGTAGTCGACGCGCTTGCCGAGCAGGTTCTGGCGGAAGCGGCCCTGCTTGCCTTTGATCATGTCGGCGAGCGACTTGAGCGGACGCTTGTTGGTGCCGGTGATGGCGCGTCCGCGACGGCCGTTGTCGAGCAACGCATCGACGGCTTCCTGCAGCATGCGCTTCTCGTTGCGCACGATGATGTCGGGCGCGCTGAGCTCGAGCAGCCGACGGAGGCGGTTGTTGCGGTTGATGACGCGGCGGTAGAGATCGTTCAGGTCGGAGGTCGCGAAACGACCGCCATCGAGCGGCACGAGCGGCCGCAGGTCGGGCGGCAGCACCGGCAGGATGGTCATCACCATCCACTCGGGCTTGTTGCCGGACTCGATGAAGGATTCGATGAGCTTGAGGCGCTTGGAGAGCCGCTTGAGCTTGGTCTCGGAAGCGGTGTTCGTCATCTCCTCGCGGACCTTGACGAGCTCCTCCTGGAGATCGAGCGAGGAGAGCATCTCATGGACGGCTTCGGCACCCATGAGGGCGTGGAAGCCGTCACCGTGGGCCTCGATCGCCTCGAGATAGAGCTCGTCGGTGAGCAGCTGGCCGCGCTTCATCTCGGTCTGCTCGGGGTCGATGACCACGAAGGCCTCGAAGTAGAGCACACGCTCGATCTCGCGCAGCGTCATGTCAAGCATCAGGCCGATGCGCGAGGGCAGCGACTTGAGGAACCAGATGTGGGCCACCGGCGAGGCGAGGTCGATGTGCCCCATGCGCTCGCGGCGCACCTTGGACTGGGTCACCTCGACACCGCACTTCTCGCAGACCACGCCCCGATGCTTCAGGCGCTTGTACTTGCCGCACAGGCACTCGAAGTCCTTCACGGGTCCAAAGATCTTGGCGCAGAACAGGCCATCCCGCTCGGGCTTGAAGGTGCGGTAGTTGATGGTCTCGGGCTTCTTGACCTCGCCGAACGACCACGAACGGATCATCTCGGGCGAAGCGAGCCCGATCTTGATCGAATCGAAGTGCTCGACCGGCGCGTTGTGCTTGAAGACGTTGAAGAATTCCTTCATGGCTGCAACCTCAATCCTGTTCCAGGTCCACGTTGATCGCGAGGGAGCGGATCTCCTTCACGAGCACGTTGAACGACTCGGGCATGCCGGCATCCATCTGGTGATTGCCGTCGACGATGTTCTTGTACATCTTCGTACGGCCGTTCACGTCGTCGGATTTGACCGTGAGCATCTCTTGCAGGGTGTAGGCGGCACCGTAGGCCTCCAACGCCCAGACTTCCATCTCACCGAAGCGTTGGCCGCCGAACTGAGCCTTGCCGCCGAGCGGCTGCTGGGTGACCAGCGAGTACGGCCCGGTCGAGCGCGCGTGCATCTTGTCGTCGACCAGATGGTTGAGCTTCAGCATGTACATGTAGCCGACGGTGACCGGACGCTCGAAACGTTCGCCCGTGCGACCGTCGGTGAGCTGCGTCTGGCCGGAGAGCGGCAGATCGGCCATCTCGAGCAGACGCTTGATCTCGGCCTCCGAGGCGCCATCGAACACCGGGGTCGCGATCGGCACGCCACGCGAGAGGTTCTTGGCGAGCGCGACCAGGTCCGCGTCGCTGAAGCTGTCGATGTCTTCCTTCTGACCGCCCGTGTCGTTGTAGACGCGCTTGATGAAGCCGCGCAGATCGGCGACCGCTTGCTGCGCTTCCAGCATGCGCCCGATCTTCAGACCGAGCCCCTTCGCGGCCCAGCCGAGGTGCGTCTCGAGCACCTGACCGACGTTCATGCGCGAGGGCACGCCGAGGGGGTTGAGCACCACGTCGACGGGCGTACCGTCCTCGAGGTAGGGCATGTCCTCGACAGGGACGATCGTGGAGATCACGCCCTTGTTGCCGTGACGGCCGGCCATCTTGTCGCCCGGCTGCACGCGGCGCTTCACCGCGAGGTAGACCTTCACCATCTTGAGCACGCCGGGCGAGAGGTCGTCGCCCTGCACGATCTTGCCGCGCTTGTTCTCGAACTTGGCCTCGAACGCCTTGCGCTGGGAACGCACCCGCTCTGCGGCCGCCTCGAGCTGGGCGTTCGCGTCTTCGTCGTCCAGACGGATCTCGAACCACTCGTCGCGGTTCAGTTCGTCGAGGTACGCGGCGGTGAGCTTGGTGCCCGACTTGAGCTTGCGCGGCCCACCGGCCGCCACCTTGCCGAGCAGCGTGCCGCGCACGCGCTGGAAGATGTCGTCCTCGAGGATACGCTGCTGGTCGCCGAAGTCCTTGCGGACCCGCTCGATCTCGGCCTTCTCGATGGAGAGGGCGCGCGAGTCCTTCGCCACACCATCACGCGTGAACACGCGGACATCGATGACGGTACCGTCCATGCCCGGCGGCACGCGCAGCGAGGTGTCCTTCACGTCGCTCGCCTTCTCGCCGAAGATGGCACGCAGCAGCTTCTCTTCCGGCGTCAGCTGGGTCTCGCCCTTCGGCGTGACCTTGCCGACGAGGATGTCACCCGCCCGCACTTCCGCACCGATGAATGCGATGCCGGCTTCGTCGAGCTTGTTGAGGGCCTGGTCGCCGACGTTCGGGATGTCGGCGGTGATCTCTTCGGAACCGAGCTTGGTGTCGCGCGCGACGCAGGTCAGCTCTTCGATGTGGATGGTGGTGAAACGGTCTTCCTGGACCACCCGCTCCGAGATGAGGATCGAGTCCTCGAAGTTGTAGCCGTTCCAAGGCATGAACGCGACCAGCATGTTCTGGCCGAGCGCGAGTTCGCCGAGGTCGGTCGAGGGACCGTCCGCCAGCACATCACCGCGGGCGATGACATCGCCCGCCGACACCAGCGGACGCTGGTTGATGCAGGTGTTCTGGTTGGAACGGGTGTACTTGGTGAGGTTGTAGATGTCGACGCCTGGCTCGCTGGCCGTGGTCTCGCCATCGTCGACGCGCACCACGATGCGCGAGGCATCGACGGAGTCGACCACGCCGCCACGACGCGCGACCACCGTCACGCCGGAATCGATGGCGACCGGACGCTCCATGCCGGTCCCGACGAGCGGGGCTTCGGTGCGCAGCGTCGGCACGGCCTGGCGCTGCATGTTCGAGCCCATGAGCGCGCGGTTCGCGTCGTCATGCTCGAGGAACGGGATGAGCGAAGCGGCGACCGAGACGATCTGCTTCGGCGAGACATCCATGTAGTTGATGCGCTCGCGCGGCATCAGCGTGAACTCGTTCTGGTAGCGGCAGGAGACCAGTTCGTCCGACAACGCTCCGCGTCCGTCGGTCGCTGCGTTGGCCTGCGCGATCGCGAACTCGCCTTCCTCGATCGCGGACAGGAAGTCGATCTTGTCGGTGACGCGTCCGTCCACGACGCGCCGGTACGGCGTCTCGAGGAAGCCGTATTCGTTGGTGCGGGCGTAGACCGACAGCGAGTTGATGAGGCCGATGTTCGGACCTTCCGGGGTCTCGATCGGGCAGACGCGGCCGTAATGCGTCGGGTGCACGTCGCGCACCTCGAAGCCGGCGCGCTCGCGCGTGAGGCCGCCTGGGCCGAGCGCCGAGACACGGCGCTTGTGGGTGACCTCGGAGAGCGGGTTGTTCTGGTCCATGAACTGGCTGAGCTGCGAGGAGCCGAAGAACTCCTTCACGGCTGCCGCCACCGGCTTCGCGTTGATCATCTCCTGGGGCATCAACGGCTCGCTCTCGGCGAGGTTGAGCCGCTCCTTGACGGCGCGCTCGACGCGCACGAGACCGACGCGGAAGGCGTTCTCGGCCATCTCGCCGACCGAACGGACGCGGCGGTTGCCGAGGTGGTCGATGTCATCGACGACGCCATCACCGTTGCGGATGGCGATCAGGACCTTCAGGACATCGAGGATGTCGTCCTTGGAGAGGACATCCGAACCGATGATCTCCTTGCGACCCACGCGGCGGTTGAACTTCATCCGACCCACGTCGGAGAGGTCGTAGCGCTCGGGGTTGAAGAAGAGGTTGTTGAAGAGGTTCTCGGCAGCGTCCCGGGTCGGGGGCTCACCGGGCCGCATCATGCGATAGATCTCCACCAGCGCCTCGAGGCGGTTGCGGGTGGGATCGATGCGCAGCGTGTCGGAGATGTAGGGACCCCGATCGAGGTCGTTCACGTAGAGCGTGCGGATATCGTTGATGCCGGCTTCGATCATCTTCTCGGCGGAGACCGCCGTGATGACTTCGTTGGCCTTGGCGATGATCTCGCCGGTCTCGGTGTTGACCACATCGTGCGAGAGGACCTTGCCGTAGATGTAATCGCGGGGCACGGCGAGCTTGCGCACGCCGGCGTCCTCGAGCTGCCGGACATGGCGTGCCGTGATGCGGCGGCCTTCCTCGACGACCACTTGGTCGCCGATGCGGATCTCGAAGGAAGCGGTCTCGCCGCGCAGACGAGCGGGCACCAGCTCGAGGGCGACCTCGTCCTTGGAGATGAAGAAGGTGTTCTTGTCGAAGAACACATCGAGCACCTCGGTATCGGCCATGCCGAGGGCGCGCAGGATCACCGACACCGGCAGCTTGCGGCGGCGGTCGATGCGCGCGAACACGTGGTCCTTGGCGTCGAACTCGAAGTCGAGCCAGGAACCGCGGTAGGGGATGATGCGGGCGTTGAACAACAACTTGCCCGAGGAATGAGACTTGCCGCGGTCGTGATCGAAGAACACGCCGGGGCTGCGGTGCAGCTGCGAGACGATGACGCGCTCAGTGCCGTTCACCACGAAGGTCCCGTTGTCGGTCATCAGCGGCAGTTCGCCGAGATAGACCTCCTGTTCACGGACGTCCTTGATGGGTTTGTTGGGGCCGGCGGCTTCCTTGTCGTGCACCACGAGGCGCACCTTCACGCGCAGCGGCGCCGCGTACGTGAGGCCACGCAACTGGCACTCCTTCACGTCGAAACCGGGCTCACCCAGGCGGTAGGAGACGTACTCCAGACGCGCGTTGCCCGAGTAGCTGGAGATCGGGAAAACGCTCTTGAAGGCCGCATGCAGACCCACGTCCGTGCGCGCTTCCTCGGCCTTGTCCTCTTGGAGGAACTGGCGGTAGGAATCGAGCTGGATGGCGAGCAGGTAAGGCGTCTCGAGGACGCTGCCCTGCTTGCCGTAGTTCTTGCGGATGCGCTTCTTCGCGGTGAAGGAATAAGCCATCGAACACCTCTATCGTCTGAACGACACGGGGACAGCGAAGCAACCGGGGCCTGTCGACCCCGGCTGCATCGCAGCCCATGCTATGTACGCAATGCCCACCGATGTGACGGTGGGATTACTTGATCTCGACCTTCGCGCCGGCTTCTTCCAGCTTCTTTTTCATGGCCTCGGAATCGGCCTTGTTCACGCCGTCCTTGACCGTGCCGGGCACAGCTTCGACCAGGTCCTTCGCTTCCTTCAGGCCGAGACCTGTCAGTTCGCGCACGACCTTGATGACGCCGACCTTCTTGTCCGCCGGGTATTCCTTGAGGATGACGGTGAACTCCGTCTGCTCCTCAGCCGGGGCAGCGGCGGCAGCCGGACCCGCAGCAGCGGCGACGGCCACCGGAGCGGCAGCAGTCACGCCGAACTTCTTCTCCATGTCGGCGATCAGTTCGACCACCTGCATGATGCTCATGTTCGAAATCGATTCGAGGATCTCGTCCTTTGAAACAGCCATTGTATTCACTCCAAAATGTCAGGGTTGCAACAAGATCAGCCGCTGGTGGCCTGCTTGGCGTCGCGGACAGCCGCGACGGTGCGGACCAGCTTGGTGTGGGGCGCGACCAACGTGCGGACGAGCTTCTCGATCGGGGCCTTCATGGTCCCCAACAGGATCGAGAGCGCCTGTTCGCGTGTCGGCAGCGAGGCGACTTTCTCGAGGTCGGACCCCGGCAGCACTTGGCCACCGAGCGACACGAGACGTGCGACGAGCTTGTCGTTGGTCTTCGCGAAGTCCTTCACCACGCGCGCAGCCGCGCCTGGATCGTCCTTCGAGAAGGCGAGGACGAGCGGACCCTTGAGATGGGTACCGAACGCCTCGAACGACGTGCCGACCATGGCCTTGCGTGCCAGCGTGTTCTTGACGACACGCATGTCCACGCCTTGCGCACGGGCTTTGGCACGCAGCTCGGTCATCTGCGTCACCGTGATACCACGGTATTCGGCAGCGACCACGGATTGCGCATCGGCCGCAATCTCCGCCACTTCCTTCACCAGCGCTTTCTTGTCTTCGAGGTTCAGAGGCACTTGATTTATTCTCCTCTCCTGAAGATCACACACCGACAGACGGCTTGCGCCATCTGCCGGACCTTTCGACGGTGACCTTCATCCGAGGACGATCCTCGTCTGAGCGGCGCACCACCTGCGCAGGCGATCATTAAGGGCTGGCGGAACGCATCAGCCGTTCCCCTTCCCGCCTGCGGTCTTCGATGGAACCCGGCGGCTCAAGCCGCCGGACCCGCATCAACTCAAAAAAATTACCCGAGCGACGAATTCTCGACCTGTACACCCGGCCCCATCGTCGAGGAGAGCGTCACCCGCTTGAGGTAGACGCCCTTCGAGCTGGCGGGCTTGGCTTTCTGCAGGTCGGCGAGCAACGCCATCAGGTTGTCCTTCAGCTGGGCGGGCTCGAAGCTCGCCTTGCCGATGCTGCAATGGACGATGCCGGCCTTGTCGACGCGGTATCGCACCTGGCCGCTCTTGGCGTTCTTCACGGCACCGGCGACATCCGGGCTGACCGTGCCGACCTTCGGGTTCGGCATCAAGCCGCGCGGACCGAGGATCTGGCCGAGCTGACCCACGACGCGCATGGCGTCGGGGCTCGCGATCACGACATCGAAGTCGAGCTCGCCGGCCTTCACCTTCTCGGCGAGGTCTTCGAGACCGACGATATCGGCACCGGCGGCCCTCGCGGCGTCCTGGTTGCGGCCCGAGGTGAACACCGCGACCCGCACCGACTTGCCGATGCCGTGGGGCATCACGGTGGAGCCACGCACCTGCTGGTCGGACTTCGAGGCGTCGATGCCGAGGTTCACGGCGGCATCCACGGATTCGTTGAACTTCGCGCTGGCGAACTGCTTGACGAGACGCAACGCGTCATCGATCGGATGGGTCTTGCCGGGGGGCAAAGCGTCCTTCCAGGGCTTGATCCGTTTGGCTACGGCAGGCATGTCAGAGTCCCTCCACATCTACGCCCATCGAGCGGGCGGTACCGGCGATGGTACGCACGGCCGCATCGAGGTCGGCCGCGGTCAGGTCCGGCGTCTTGGTCTTCGCGATCTCTTCGAGCTGCGCCCGGTTGATCTTTCCGACCTTGGACGTGTTCGGCGTACCGCTGCCCTTCTCGATGCCGATGGCCTTGCGGATCAGCACCGCGGCGGGCGGCGTCTTCATGATGAAGGTGAAGCTGCGATCCGCGTACACGGTGATCACCACCGGGATCGGCAAGCCCTTCTCGAGCTTCTGCGTGGCAGCGTTGAACTGCTTGCAGAACTCCATGATATTGACGCCCTGCTGGCCGAGTGCCGGCCCGATAGGCGGTGACGGGTTGGCCGAGCCCGCAGGGACCTGCAGCTTGACGTACCCCTGTACTTTCTTTGCCATCGTCTTCTCTCCTGGGTCCAAGCGCCCGGTTTTCGTCCGGGCTCCCCATGCGCTTCCTTGCCACCACGCCGCACGATCCTTCGTGCGGCGAAACGATCAACTCCCGGCGTCGCCGCCGCGGCCTCTTCGGTCAGGCCTTCTCGACCTGCGAGAAATCGAGCTCGACGGGCGTCGAGCGCCCGAGGATCTGCACCGCCACCTGCAGGCGGTTCTTCTCGTAGTTCACGCTCTCCACGACGCCGCTGAAATCATTGAACGGGCCTTCGGTGACCCGGACCACTTCGCCCGGCTCGAAGATGACCTTCGGCCGCGGCTTCTCTACGCCTTCCTCGACCCGACGGAGGATCTGGTTCGCCTCACGGTCGGTGATCGCGGCCGGCTTCTCCTTGGTCCCACCGATGAAACCCAGAACCTTGGGGACCTCATGCACCAGGTGCCAAGTGTCCTCGTCCATCTCCATCTGCACGAGCACGTAGCCCGGATAGAACTTGCGCTCGCTCTTGCGCTTCTGGCCGTCGCGCATCTCGACGACTTCCTCGGTGGGCACCAGGATCTCGCCGAACTTGGCCTCGCAACCGGCGCGCTTCACACGCTCCTTGAGACCCTCTGCGACCCGATGCTCGAAATTCGAGTAGGCGTGCACGACATACCAACGCATCGCCATGGCTCAGCCCCCCTCGCCGCCGGCGCCGCCGCCGAGGATGGCGCGGGTAGCCCACGCCAGAAACGAATCCACTCCCCAGAAGAAGAGCGACATGATCAGCACGAACACGAAGACCACCAGCGTCATCGAACCGGTCTCCTCGCGGGTCGGCCAGAAGACTTTGTAGAGTTCGATGCGCGCTTCGAGGAAGAACTTCCAGAGGTCGCGACCGTAACCGGAAGCGGCGAACACCAAGGCACCGACGACCAGTGAACCGGCGAACGTCGACCAGCGCACCGCACCGGACTGCGTGCCCTTGAACACGTAGAACGCCGCCACGCCCGCAGCCACGATGAGGATCGCGGCCCAGAGCTTGGCTTTGTCGGCACCGGTGATGCCCTGCTGATTGACGACTTCGTTCATTCTCGATCCTGAGTGGCAGGCCAGGAGGGAATCGAACCCCCAACCTGCGGTTTTGGAGACCGCCGCTCTGCCAATTGAGCTACTGGCCTGTTGAATCCCTGCCTTACTTCAGGATCTTCGCGACCACGCCGGCGCCGACGGTGCGGCCGCCTTCGCGGATCGCGAAGCGCAGACCGTCCTCCATCGCGATCGGGGCGATCAGATCGACCGTCATCTTGATGTTGTCACCGGGCATCACCATCTCGGTGTCGCCCGGCAGCTCGATCGTGCCGGTCACGTCGGTCGTGCGGAAGTAGAACTGCGGGCGATAGCCCTTGAAGAACGGCGTGTGACGACCACCCTCTTCCTTCGTGAGCACGTACACCTCGCACTCGAACTTCGTGTGCGGCAGGATGCTGCCCGGCTTCGCCAGAACCTGACCACGCTCCACGTCCTCGCGCTTCGTGCCGCGCAGCAAAACGCCCACGTTGTCACCCGCCTGACCCTCATCGAGCAGCTTGCGGAACATCTCGACGCCCGTGCAGGTCGTCTTCACCGTGTCCTTCAAACCGATGATCTCGACTTCTTCGTTGATCCGCACG
>Ga0209358_10002012_pt1 | contig 15733 bp, 15 predicted proteins | sample LauGreFa1BDMLBSN_2_FD_187574 | JGI IMG/M metagenome (GOLD analysis project Ga0209358, IMG submission 187574) | Freshwater lake microbial communities from Lake Michigan, USA - Fa13.BD.MLB.SN (SPAdes) (version 2) | ecosystem: Environmental > Aquatic > Freshwater > Lake | place: Lake Michigan, USA... | reverse complement strand
GGGAGTGCCGCTGTTACAGCTGACCCTTGAGCAGGTCGATTCCACCCATCGAATGGCCCGACGGTTATTGCCTGAGCTACACTCGGGTTGGTTGGTGATCGAGGCGATCAAGCAGACCCAAGGACGAGGGCAATTGAATCGTGAGTGGGTATCAGATACGGGTGGGTTGTATCTGACCGTGGTGGCACCCGATTGGGGCGTCGAGTCAGTGGCGGTGGCCCATGCGGTGTGTCGGGTGGCCATCCCCCGGGGCATCACCCCGTATGTTGAATGGCCCAATGATTTGATTGTGGGGCATAAAAAATGGGGGGGCATCTTAATTGAGACCATGCAACATCCTAGAAATGGCACCCGATATGCTATGATCGGCATTGGTCTTAACCTTAACCAAGTGACGTTTCCTTCCCACCTGCGGGCCACGGCTGTATCGTATTATCAATCGCGAGGGTCGATGACCGATGTGAGGGAATGGGGGCAGGCCATCATAAAGGAGATAGTATGTTTGTACGAGGAATCAGAGGGGCATCCGTCGTCGCCGAAAACACCGCCGAAGCGATTTTGAGCGAAACCCAATTATTATTAAGCGAGATGATGGGACGCAATGGGGTGGCCATCGATGATATTGCATCGGTATTTTTTTCATTGACCATGGATTTAAATGCCGAATTTCCTGCCATTGCGGCCCGACAAATGGGCCTTCGTGATGTCCCCTTGTTGTGCATGAATGAGGTGGCGGTGCCCGGTTCACTGCCCCACTGTTTGCGGATTCTGATTCACTGGAATACCGATCGATTGGCCTCGGAGATTGTCCACCCTTACCTAAAAGATGCGGTGTTGTTGCGGCCTGACCGCGTGCCATCATGACGTTGCGGCAGGTTGGGATTATTGGGGTGGGCCTTATCGGGGGGTCTCTGGCATTGGCCCTGAAACGGTCCTTTCCTGGTGTGAAGATCAAAGGCATGGACCCCCAATCAGCAGAACGGGCGGTATCAGCCGGTATCATTGATGAGCAAGTGACCACCCACGATGCCTTTGGTGGGTGTGACTGGGTGGTGGTGGCCACCCCGATCGCAACCGTTGCAGACCACTTGCGTGCCGTGGATGCCCAGCCCTTGGGTCATGCCACGATATCAGATGTGAGCAGTTTAAAAGGCCCTGTTTGCGAGGGATTAAGTGGGTATCAATGGCGACATCCTATGGTGTGGTGTCATCCCATGGCCGGCAAAGAAGTGGGGGGATTGGCCCATGCGGATGGCCGGTTGTTGCACAATCGGCCCATGTTACTGATGGGGCAAGACCAAGAGGCGATCACACGGGTGACCCAATGGGTTACCTCCTTACCCATGACACCGGTGGTGGTGCCATTGGACGCCCACGATCCGATGGTAGGCGTGGCGTCCCATTGGCCCTATTTAATGGCGGTCTTAACGGTTCAGGTGGCCAAAGAAATGGGGATACCGGGCTTGGATGAAGTGGTATCATCCGGTTTTTTTGATACCACCCGGGTGGCGGCATCTCCCCCAGAGTGGGGTAAAGCCGTGTTGGCCGGCAATCAGGCTGTCATCACCCAACTCATGACCCATTTGCGCGATCAATTGGACCAAGTCGGGCATATGATGGCATCCCCCCATGAATGGGAAGGGTGGTTGCAAGCCGCCCAAGCCTTTCGCTCCCAATTGTTTCCGGTGGCGACGGGGTCTCACCCCCTGACCGAGGATAGGGCCGACCATCTCAAAAAGTAACAAAATAGTTTATTTTTTATTTTTTTAAAAAAATGCAAAAAAAAACGATAATGTTGAAGATTTTGCGTGACAACGCTACCATGTTGGACAGACCGACAACGATATCTGGTCATGGCGTGATGTTTGATCGGGGAGTGAACAGGGAAAAATGCGACTAGTCAATTATTTTTACACATGGGGTGAATCACATGTCTGAACAAGAATCCAAACCATCGTTTAAGGAAGTCAATATCAATCAAATGGCTCAGAGAGTGGGCAGTGCCCCCCCGACGGTTGCCCCCAAGGCCCCCCCACCTGCTGAGGGGGAAGTGGATGTCACGGCAACAGTGATGGATCCCGAATCGGTCGAAAATGCCAAGCGGGAGTTTGCAAAAGTGGCCCGTGAATTGCGTGAAAAAAAGCTGAAAAACGTATACATCGAAGCCAACACATCCCAAGGGGCGGCCCTGATGAATATTTCAGTCAAAGAAACCGTCATCACAATGCAAAGCCCACGGCATGTTTTTAGTTGCAACCATGCCACCGCCGATTGTTTGTATGACGGTCAGCCCGCCCAATTTGGTGTGATCCAAAAGTTTCAAGCGATATCGGCTGAGATTAGCAACAAAGCCAAGGCGGGTCAGGCCAAAACCAAAATGATTCGTGAGCAAGGGTAACGCAACCAGTTAGGCAAGGTCATTCCCGACACAGGAAGGCGTCCCCATGTCGGAGATGACTTTGGTGGTGCGAAGCAAGGGTAAGCCGATGGCCTTAACGCCCATGTCAGCCTGGACTGTATCGAAGGCCGATCGTGCTATCGTGTGATGTGCACCCGATACTGAGGGGGAGCCCCCTGATTGACAACAGTCAGTCGGATCTGGTGAAGCCGGTTGGGTAATTGGTGGGTCATGGGGCTAGGGTCAGGGTGGGGATCCAACGGCGTGGTTGAGAGTGGGCGGTGAGGGTGCCCTTCCTTTAATGGTGCTTGGTTTATCCCTTGCTCGGTGCCCAGGTCGATTCATTATCTAAGAAACGCTCGGGTGGTTGAGTATGGCAACGATAGGGAGGGCCTGCGGTCATGTTGGTGAGTGCGGCCCATGTGGTTCCATGGGTCACACGGGTGGCGTGGATAGCCCCTCTGGGTACCCGATACAAAGCCCGTCTATCCTAAAGTCGATGGATCGGTCCCTCACTTGGAGGGGACCCTCAAGGGGACCAGCCCCTTGAGGCGGGTGGGGTCATGACACCCCTTTCATGGTTAATGGCGATTCCAAATGGGACCCCATGCCCGCTTGACCCGTTGCACCCCATATCGACACTGTTCAACTCGACCATTCGGGTGCGAAATTGACACCGTATGATCTCATCTGGCAGGGGATCTTCCCTGATCATGCCATGACGGTCCCTCCAGGGCGTCTGCCCAACCAGGATCACGTCATGCCATGGCCCACATCCTATCGCTGTCCCCTTTGCCCACCCCCTTCGATCATTGGTCGGAGTTTCTCCGACCACCGGTCAGGTTCTGTTCCACTGGTTTTTACCACCCGCCCACCCACTCTTAGCGTGATGAGGCGATTCAGTGTCCGACAGGGATGGGGTATTGGGTGTGGTGGCACCCCTGTTTCATCCCCTTTGGCCATCGTGGACCGGCCTGGTTTACTGATTTGATCCTTATTTAGGGCCCTCCTATCACGCCCCTTTTGAGATGGGGTGAAGCGGTCTTGGGGTGGCGGGTGTCACGGGGATGGGGTGGGATGCGTCCCGGTCATGGGACGGTGTGTCAGGGTCATGACGTCAGGTTCCGACGACCCAGCCAACAGGGAGCCACAAAAAAAGGCCGGAGTGGGGGATGGGGCCAGGGCCTTTCCCGGCCGGCCTGACGCTACCTTCTCCTGTTGGGGCGTGACCGTCCCACCACAAGGGCGTCGATTGCCCCACCACGTCCTGTCTGTTACTATTCCACCGCTTTTCTGCTCAGAAAAGCACGGTGAATCTAACGTCTTACGTCGCTGGTTGTGTAACCTTCCCAGGCTCATCAACGTTCAAAATGGGGTGTATGGGTTGCCCATGACAGACCCGTCGTGCTTGGGTTTCGATCATGATGCGGTGTGCCCTGTGACAACAACTGGCGATCTCCCAACGGTCATCATGAGGTGGACGAGGGGTACGTAAAAGGAGTTTAGCATGCGGTCTTTATTCAGTTCCGAATCGGTATCAGAAGGGCATCCAGATAAGCTTTGTGACCAATTATCGGATGCGATATTAGATGCGGCCCTTGCGGTTGATCCGGACAGTCGGGTAGCGGCCGAGGTGTTTGCGACCACCGGATTGGTATTGATTGGTGGGGAGTTGGCGTCCAAGGCTGTATTGGATTACCAGTCGATTGCCCGGCGGGTGATCCGTGATATTGGTTACACCCATCCCGATTATGGCATGGATGCGGATAGTTGTGCCGTGTTGGTGGCCGTGCATGGCCAATCCCCAGATATTGCCCAAGGGGTCAACGAAGGAGAAGGCCTCCACAAAGCACTAGGGGCCGGTGACCAAGGCATGATGGTGGGGTATGCCTGCGATCAAACCGACGAATTCATGCCCCTTCCCATTGCCTTGTCACACCGCATCGTGCGGCAATTGGCCCAATACCGCAAACAAGGCGTCATGCCCGAATTGCGTCCGGACGCCAAAGCACAAGTCACCATCGAATACGACGGCCGCACCCCCATCCGGGTTGATGCCATCGTGGTGTCCACCCAGCATCATCCGGATGTCGACCAAGAGGCATTGGCCCGACGGGTCAAACAAGAGGTCATTGCATCGGTGATTCCGTCTCATCTCATCGACGAGCACACCCGGTTTTTTATCAATCCTACGGGGCGGTTTGTCATTGGCGGTCCCCATGGGGATACGGGATTAACCGGTCGTAAAATCATTGTGGATACCTATGGCGGATGGGCACGCCATGGGGGCGGGGCCTTTTCGGGCAAAGATTACACCAAGGTCGACCGATCAGCCGCTTACATGGCCCGCTACATGGCCAAAAACATTGTGGCCGCTGGGTTGGCCAAAGAGGCCGAAATTCAATTGGCGTATGCCATTGGCGTGGCCGAGCCAGTGTCGGTGATGGTGGATACCAAGGGAACAGGGGTGGTGTCAGATGACGCCTTGGTCACCTTGATTCGTCAAGAGTTTGACTTGACCCCCAAAGGCATCGTGACGGGGTTGTTATTAAAGAGACCCACCTATCAAGTGACCGCAGCGTATGGCCACTTTGGCCGAACGGATGTGCCCCTGACTTGGGAAGATACCACGGTCTCAACCTTGTTGCGTGACAAATACATGCCCTGCCCGTCGGGTATCCAATGAGTTTTCAAACGGTCTTAGATGAGGTATCGGTCGGATATGCTCCCCGGTTAATCGCCGAAGTCAGTCAGTATTTGGCCCAATCAGGCCTTACCATTGCGGTGGCTGAATCGGTTACGGGGGGGATGTTGGGGGAGGCCCTTACCACGTATCCGGGGGGATCGGAGTATTTTATGGGGGGCGTGATTTGTTATTCGAATGCCCTAAAAGTCAAATTAGCCCAAGTGAACCCCGCTACGATTGCCGCCCATGGCGTGGTCAGTGAAGCGGTAACCCGAGAAATGGTCGATGGCATCCACCGCCTGACAGGGGCCAGTATTGCCCTTGCCACCAACGGGGTGGCCGGTCCCCATCCGGTGGGACAATCCGAGGTAGGGACCGTGATCTTGGGGGTTCGGTTTCAACACGATGTGATCATCAAGCGCTTAGAGATAGAAGGCAATCGAACAGTGGTCAGACAACGGGCCACATTGGCCGCATTCGGCATCTTAAAACAATGGCTCATGAGCCAACAAAAAGGAGATTAACCATGGACGAAAACAAACAAAAAGCCCTGGCGTTTGCCATTTCTCAAATTGAAAAAGCACACGGCAAAGGGGCCATCATGGCCTTGGGTGATTCACCCATGATGGTGACATCATCGGTATCTTCTGGGGCATTGTCATTGGACCTTGCCTTAGGTGTGGGGGGCTTCCCAAGGGGGCGTATCATTGAAATTTTTGGTCCAGAGTCATCGGGTAAAACCACCTTAACCTTGCATGCCATTGCCGAAGTCCAAAAATTGGGAGGGACCTGTGCGTTTATTGATACCGAGCATGCACTCAACCCCAGTTATGCCGAAGCCTTGGGTGTGAGCACCCAAAGCCTCCTGATTTCTCAGCCGGATTATGGCGAGCAAGCCCTCGAAATCGCCGAAACGTTGGTGAGGTCTGGGGCCGTTGATATGGTGGTGGTCGACTCCGTGGCCGCATTGGTTCCCAAATCCGAAATCGAAGGGGATATGGGCGACCCCCAAATGGGGATGCAAGCACGCTTGATGTCGCAAGCGTTACGAAAATTAACGGCCATTGTGAGCAAATCCAATTGTATTGTGATCTTTGTCAACCAAATCCGAGAAAAATTAGGGGTCGTCTTTGGTAACCCCGAGGTCACCCCTGGGGGTCGGGCACTCAAGTTTTATTCCACCATTCGGATTGACATACGAAAAGTCGATTCCATTAAATCAGGCGTGGATATCACCGGTAACAAAGTCAAGATTAAAATTGTGAAAAACAAAGTGGCCCCTCCCTTCAAATATACCGAACTAGAAGTCGAATTTGGCAAGGGGTTTTCAAGAGAAGCAGATCTGTTGGATTTGGGCATTGAATTGGGATTCATTGAAAAAAGTGGCACCTGGTTTTCGATCTATGGCGACCGAATGGGTCAAGGTCGTGAAGCCGCCAAAGCGTATCTCAAAACCCATGCCGACACCGTGGCCCGGTTAGACTCTGATATCCGTGCCCAAGTGGCCAGCTTACCCGTTGTCGCCACACCCAAGGAGGAATAATGATGGATATTGCCATTGGGTTTTTATTGGCGGTGGTAGCCGGGGGGGTGTTCTACGGGGTGCGTCGTACCCAAATGGGGGCATTGTTTGCGTCGACTCAAAAAGAAGTCCAAAAAACACTGGAGCAGGCCACCAAAGAGTCTCAAAAGATATTGGCCAAAGCCCATCTGGACAGCCAAGAAATATTGAGCAAGGCACGATCTGGTTTAGAAGAAGAGGTGCAAGCCCGTCGCCAAACCATGGCCCAGCAAGAAAACCGCTTGATGCAAAAAGAAAAACATTTGGATCAACGGGATCAGCGCATGATCGAAAAAGAAGCCAGTATCCAAGCCGAGTCAGACCGTATCCGACAATTGCGCCAAAAAGAAGAGGCGATCATTCGTGCGTTGTCTGAAAAACTCGAACAAGCCGCCGGGTTTTCGGCGGAAGAAGCCCGTGAGATTTTGTTGTCCAATGTCGAGAGAGAAACAAAGCAACGGGCGGGTAAATTGATCAAAGAAATCGAAGACCAAGCACGAAAAACAGCCAAACGACGGGCCAAAGAAATCGTGACGGATGCCATTCAGCGTACCGCCATTGACCATGTGCCCAGCAGTACCACGGCATCGGTCCAACTGACTGATGATGAGTTAAAGGGTCGTATCATTGGCCGAGAAGGGCGCAATATTCGGGCATTTGAAGCGGCCACAGGTGTGGATGTGATCGTGGATGACACGCCCGGCACGGTCATTTTGTCGTGCTTTGATCCGTTACGTCGAGAGATTGCCAAAATAGCCCTGAGCAAACTCATCGCCGATGGACGGATTCACCCCGCCCGTATTGAGGATGCGGTGGAGCGGGCCAAAAAAGAGTTGCATGATACCATCATCGAAAAAGGGGAGCGGGCAGCCGACGCTGTGGGTCTTCAATTTCACCCTAAAATCATCGAGTTATTGGGCAAGTTGCATTATCGGACGAGTTATGGCCAAAATATTCTGGCCCATTCCATCGAAGCGGCCCACATTGCCGGTATCATGGCCGATGAATTAAAGGTCAATGCGGCCCTGGCCAAACGGGGTGCCATGTTGCATGACATTGGCAAGGCCCTTGATTTTGAGCAAGGGGGATCCCACGACGACCTCGGTAAAGAAGTGTGCATCAAGTATGGTGAATCCGATGAGGTGATCAACTGCATCATGGCCCACCACGAAGATGAAGACCCCGATACCATCGAAGCCATTTTAGTTAAAATGGCCGACGCCATTTCGGCCACCCGCCCAGGTGCCCGTCGTGAATCAGTCGAAGCGTATATCAAACGACTCGAAAAATTAGAGGCCATAGCCCTGTCGTATGACGGGGTCGAAAAAGCCTATGCAATACAAGCCGGAAGGGAAGTCCGTGTGATTGTTCGGCCTGATGAAATCGATGATCCGGGTATCCATCAAATGGCATTGGCAATGGCCAAGAAAATCGAAACGGATATGGATTATCCCGGCGAAGTCAAAGTATCGGTCATTCGTGAAACCCGTGCGGTGGGGGTGGCCAAATAGTGGCCATTACCTTGCTGTGTATCGGCGATATTGTGGGAAACCCTGGCCGACAGGTCGTCGAAACCTTGTTGCCCGATGTGGTATCCACGTATCAAGTGGATGTGGTCATTGCCAATGTCGAAAATGCGGCGGGTGGGTTTGGTGTGACCGCCGCTATTTACCGCCAATTCAAAGCCATGGGCATTTCGGTCATGACGACAGGCAACCATGTGTATGACAAACGGGAGATTATGGGGCAGATGGATGGGTTGCCCGATCTTATTCGTCCCCTTAATTTTCCGGGTCAACACCCGGGCCGTGGATGGGTCGTAACCCCCAAAGGGGGGGTCAATATTGCGGTGGTCAATGTGATCGGGCGGGTGTTTATGGCACCCTCGGATTGTCCGTTCCAGACCATGGCCACCGCCTTGGACACCATTCGTGCCATTACCCCTGTCATCGTGGTGGATTTTCACGCTGAAGCCACGTCAGAAAAACAAGCCATGGGCCACTATTTGGCCCAAAAAGTAAGCCTGGTCTATGGTACCCATACCCATGTAATGACCGCCGATGAGACCATTCTGGCAGGGCATACGGCCTATATCACCGATATTGGTATGACGGGGGCCAAGGATGGGATTTTGGGGATGGAAAAAGGACCCATTATTCAGCGGTTTTTTGACCAACGACCCGTGTCCTTTACCCCTGCCAAAAGCAACCAGAACATGCTCAATGCGGTGGCAGTCACGGTGGATGAACAGTCGGGTCAGGCCTTGGAGATTCGACGAATAGCCGTTACCATATAGCACCATGACGCATGCCATTCTTTTTATCCAGCCTGATGACGGGTTACTGGCCATGGCCCAACAGGTGTTTCATCCGCTGGTGTCATTGTGGGTGGCCCCGGGCATACCCGAAGCCTTGGGGTTGATCGATCGGCACCAGCCGGCCTTGGTGGTGTCCAGCGTGGGACATGCCATGGCCTTGTCGGCCGATGCGGCCTTGTCGGGTCGGGACAAGTTGCCCATGTTGTTACTGACGGTATCCTCCGATGATTGGGTATTGGCGTCCCAAGTGTCGGTTCCCCACGATGTGCTGTTTGTGCCATCGGATCAGCTCACCATGCGGTACCGGATTATGAAGCACTTGCCTCATCCCTTGTTACGTGTGGTGGCCCTGGTGGCGTCCGATGCGTGGGCGGGTATTCAACAGGGGTTAGAAGCCTATGGGATTGCGTGTCATGTGATTAAAAACGATCAATTATTACCCGATGCCATGGCGACCTATGCACCATCGGTGCTGTTACTCGATTCGGATATTCCTGCGTTAAATCAGGCATCGGCCTTGTCGCTGGCCGCCAAAGCCCAATTACCGGTGATTGGCATGATAGGCCCTGATGTCTCGGCCCGTCAGCTGGCCTTTGTGTCGGCATGCCAAGAGTTTGTGTCGCCTTCAGTGGGCATGTCAGAATGGCTGTATCGCATTTGTCAGGTGAGTCATTCGTCATTTCCCCTTTCCACTCCCAAAGACAACCATCGGACCGTTCCCACCCGCGAGGGGGCATTTTCTCCCCTCTCTGATGTGGTGGTGACGTTGCAACACGAAATCAACAGCCCGTTAACCGGCATCAAGATGGGGGCCCAGACATTGGCCAAACGACTGGGGCAACCCGAGCAGGTATTGGCCAGAGAAATCGAAGCCTCTGCCAAACGCATCGAATCCACATTGGGTCGCTTGCAATCGGCCCAGCGATTGGGCCAAGAGGTGTATTTAAATGGCACGACCATGGCGGTGTTTGATACCGAACCACTTCCATGGGCATAATTCGAACCGAAGGGTTGGTCAAATCATGGGGGGGCCGACGCATCGTTGATGGGGTTAGCATTGAGATGAAAACCGGTGAGGTGGTGGGATTGCTGGGCCCCAACGGGGCAGGTAAAACCACCACGTTTTATATGGTGATTGGATTGGTCACCCCTGACGAAGGGCAAGTATGGATTGATGATACCCTGATTACCCGGTGGCCCATGTACCGTCGTGCCCGGTTAGGCTTGGGGTATTTGCCACAAGAACCCTCCATTTTTAAGCGTATGACCGTTGAAGACAATATTTTGGCCTTGTGGGAGCTCACCAATGCGGTGCCAAAAGCCCAGCGGGCGGCACGCCTCGATGGGTTATTAAATGAATTGCGGGTGTCCCATATTCGACACGCCAAAGGGATTTCGTTGTCGGGCGGTGAGCGACGGCGGGTCGAAATTTTGCGGTCATTGGCTTTAAACCCATCGTTTATTCTATTAGACGAACCCTTTGCGGGTATTGATCCGATTGCAGTCCATGACATTCAGGGTATTATTCAGGTACTCAAGCAACAAAATATTGGGGTCATTATCACGGATCACAGCGTAAGGGAAACCTTGGCCATTGTGGATCGGGCGTATATTTTACACAATGGAAAGGTGCTGTTATCAGGTAGTGCCCACGACATTGCATCAGACGCCTCGGCCCGTGAATTGTATTTGGGGCGGGATTTTTCACTGTGATATTAGATCGTTATATCTTAACGGAGCTATTGGGCCCTTTTTTGTTTGGGGTATTGGCCTTTACGGCCATTTTGGCGGGGAGTACCGTCTTATATAATTTGGTGGGTGATGCCATGAGGATGGGCATTCCATTGTCGACTGTTACCTTGGTTTTTATGCTTAAATTGCCGTATGTATTGGTATTGTCTTGTCCGATGTCCACGCTATTGGCCACCATTGTGGGATTTGGGCGCTTAAGTGCGGATGGTGAAATGTTGGCCTTTCGGTCGGCGGGGGTAGGGTTTTTACGGTTGATGGCACCGGTGATGGTATTCGGGGTGCTGGTGAGCCTGGTGACCATTGCCATGAATGAAGGGATTGTACCCAAATCGGCCCACACGGCCGAAAAGGTGTTTCGACGGTTTACCGAACGGCAGCAAACCCCCATTCGGCAAAATGTAAATTTTACAGAATATGACCGTGGAATGCCGGTTCGTATGGTCAACATTGGGGAAATCAATCGGTCAGTGTTTAAGTCCATTACGGTGGCTGAGTACGAACAAGGAAACCTCACCCGACTGATTCGCGCCAAAGAAGGGGGATGGGATCCCCAAAATGGGTGGGAATTTAGGGATGGGGTATTGCATTCGTTTTCCGCCTCACAACTGGGTGACATGACGGTGATCCGATTCAAATCAGAACGCATCGCCTTGCCGGTGGATCCGGCTCATTTGGGAAGCCCCAGCAAAAAAATGGAAGAAATGACCAGTATGGAATTGGCACAGGCCATCGAAAACCAGCGACGACTGGGGCAAGACCCCATCACGGATATCATGAACTTTCACTTGAAATGGTCGGTCCCTTTTTCATCCCTTATTTTTGCTTTATTGGGGGCATCAGTGGGATTGCGACCGCATCGTAGCAGCTCGGCTACGGGGTTGGGGCTAAGTTTGGTGATTATATTGGTGTATTACATTTTGTTGTCATTGGGCACGAGTTTGGGCGTGCAGCGGGTCATGCCGCCGGTGGTAGCGGCCTGGTTACCCAATGCGTTGGTGGGAATCGTGGCGTTGGCCTTGTTACGGCGGTTAACGGGACGATGATGGTGACCTGGCGTGCCCGATTGGGGGGATGGGTGTACCAGCTGATCCGTCGGTGGCTCATTGTGCGGACCCATGCGGCACAGCGTCGGGCCATGCAGGCCATTGATTTGGAATCGGTGGTTGAAAAAGGGGACCGATTAATCAAAGCGACGCAGTTGTTTTTATCGCCAGTGGCGTTTTCATTTCGGGTACCCCCTGCCATTGGGGCGTCGGTGCATGGGTTATTGTTTCCGTCTCCGTTGGTGGTATCGGCGTTTAAAGATGATGTCCACATTTTAGGGTTTTGGATGAATTTTGGGATGGGAGGGGTCATCTTAAAAACCGTCATGCGTCATCCCCGAGAAGGCAATCCCCGTCCCCGACTCCAAGCGGTGGAACTACCGGGGATGAAGGGGTTATTAAATGCCATGGGGTTACCGGGCAAGGGGGTGGAAGCGACCATTAATCACATTCAAAAATCATGGGTGGCACGTGCGGTGAGGCCCATTGGATTGAGTGTGGGGGGCGAAACCATGGCAGAGTACCTTGAGGTCATTGAACGCATGGAAGAAGGATTGCGAACGGTGTCTTTTCCTCGGTTTTATGAACTCAATATTTCGTGTCCAAACACTGATGAAGGCCAGCAGTTGTTGCATACGCCCGGTTTGTTTCAGCAGTTGTTAGAGGGGGTTCGGGCTCGTACCGATGCGGTGGTCAGTGTCAAATTTTCACCCGATCAGCCCAACGCCCAATTATTACAGATGTCCGAAACCATGGCGGCGTTTGATCGGATGATGATTAATGTGGGCAATACCCGGTTTTGTACGTGTGCCGAAGTGGGATTGGCAACCAATGCCACCAGCACGGGTGGGGGGGGGTACAGTGGGGAAGGGTTGTTTCAGCGCACCTTAGAAATGGTGGGATTGTTGGGCCCGTTGGGCTTGCCTATCATGGCGACGGGTGGTATTTCGAGCCCTTATCATGTGGAAACCCTGATTGATCATGGGGCCACCTTGATTGGCATGGCCACGGCCTTGGTGGAGAATCCTTATACGGTGCCTTTAATTAACCATCGGTTATCCCTGCAATCCAAGCGCATGTTGTAATGACGCTATTGCAAGGGGTCGCCATGGCCAATGCGGGGCTGTCATTGATGACGGCTTATTTGTTTGCCCATTCTCGTCACTATTGGGCATTTACGGCCACTCATGTATTGGTGGCATTATGGTCGGTGTTTTATGCGGTGTGGCAGGGCATATCCCATCCACTTGGACAACAGGTGGCGTGTACGTTGTTGCAGGTGGCGGCAATTTCTATCCCTTATTTTTTTTCATGGGCGGCTTTATCGTATCCACATGTATCGTCTCGTATGTGGGAATGGCCACGTCATTGGGTGTGGTGGGTCAATTCGGTGTGGTGGGTGGGATTATTGGTGGTGTCCGTCACCCCCCTCATGATTAAGGGGTATCGCATTACCCCGTATGGGCTATGGCCGATAGCCGGCACGTTGTTTCCGTTGTTTTTGGTGTTTTTCTTTGTCAATATGGGGGTGGGCCTGGGTGCGTTGTGGGTGAGATCCAAACCCCGTCGTCGATGGGTAGAGTGGGTGGTGATGGTGTCACTGGCTTGTGCGGTGATAGGGGGAGCCAGTAATTTTCCATTGTGGTATGGATGGGACGTGCCCCCGTATGGCAATGCCTTGGTGGCAGTGTATTGCGTGATGATGATGGGGGCGGTCATTAAGTTTGAGTGGGTCGATGTGTCGGTGGTGGTGAGTCGGGGGGTGTCGTGGGGTATCACGGTGTGTGTGTTCGCCTCGGTGGTAGCGGGTATGGTTGGGTGGGTATCATCCTATTCATGGGGGTGGCAGTGGATGGCATGGGTCATGGTGGGGTGGGGCATGATGGTGATCGGACCGAGGGTACGATTGATGATACAGACCGATGTGTCGCGTAAGTTTTTGAAGGGTCGCTACAGTTATCAAACAGTGAGCGAAACGCTCATGCAACAGGTGGGGCAGGCTGCGTCTACCCAAGGACTGGCCGATTACCTGACGTCGGTACTGACCCGAGACTTAGAGATGGGCAAGCCCCGCTTTTTTTTCTCGCCGTATTTGGACGAGTGTGAGTGTGCCACCGTGGTCCCGGCGCCGGATCCAGAGTGGGTACCGGCATTGCAAGCCTTGCTGACCCATATGAAGCAACCCGACACGATTGTCTATGACACCGACCCAGTGGTGGGCATGTGGTTGACCCAATTGGGTATGGTGGCCTGTGTTCCTTTTTGGTTGTCTCGCACCTTGGTAGGGGTGGGATTGATCGCCCCCAAACTCACCAGCCCTACCTTAACCCGGGATGACAAAGGGATTTTGCAGCTCATCATGCAACAAAGCAGTGTATGGTTGGGTCGACTGAAACAATCTGAAATGATTTTAGAGACCAAAGACGCCAAGCACATCCAGCAAGATAGCCTGCCGCATCATGTGACCATGCCCCGTTTGTTGTTTGCAGCGAGAACCCACTCCATAAGGGGGGTGGGGGGGGATTATTATGATGTCATTCCGTCACCGCATGCCCCAGGCTATTGGATTATCATCGGGGATGTCATGGGCCATGGGATGGGGGCTACCATGGCGATGCTCATGTTACAAAGCATGGTTCATACCGTCATTGAGTTAATGCCCGATGTGACACCCGGTCAATTGGTAGGAAGGGTAGACCGGTTGTGGTCCAAACACACGGCCCGTTGGCGGGATCCCCGTTCGGTGACCCTTCAGGTATTGTTTACCATTGATCAGCGAGAATTTGTCTTGGCGGGACACGATGGCAAGGTGTATTGGTGGAATGCCCAAGACCACACGGTGATATCGATTACCCCGACCGATCCTTGGGTGCCATTGGGAATGGGGGCGGATGGGTTGCCGGGCACCAGTGACACCATTCAGATTCACACGGGGGATGTGTTGGTATTGGTCAGTGACGGGGTGATTGAATCCCTTGGCAGTAGCCGATCGGATTGGGATTCAGTGGGGGAAGCCCGGATCAAACACCTGATTAAAACCCATCAGCATGATTCCGTGGCCGCCATTCGTGATGCCATTTTAACATCGTGTCAATTACATGAGGGGACAGAAGAGGGGGGAGATGATGCCACGGTGGTGGTGTTAAAAGCCGTGTCCTAAAAAGGGGGGTTGAGATGAGATGACCCGATGTGCTGGGGTTGTGGGGACCGCAGGTCCCCAAATGTACCCTTACTCCCCTCCCCGAAGGGGAGGGGTTGGGGGAGGGGGTGCAAACAAGACACCCTTGCCTTGGGATTCTAAAAGGGGCATCGCCCCCTTTGGCTGGGGTTGTGGGGACCGCAGGTCCCCAAATGTACCCTTACTCCCCTCCCCGAAGGGGAGGGGTTGGGGGGGGGGTGCAAACAAGACACCCTTCCCTTGGGGATTCTAAAAGGGGCGACGCCCCTTGTGCCGGGGTTGTGGGGACCGCAGGTCCCCAAATGTACCCTTACTCCCCTCCCCGAAGGGGAGAGGTTGGGGGAGGGGGCCAAACAAAACACCCTTCCCTTGGGATTCTAAAAGGGGCGTCGCCCCTTTGGCTGGGGTTTGGGGACCGCAGGTCCCCAAATGTACCCTTACTCCCCTCCCCGAAGGGGAGGGGTTGGGGGAGGGGGCCAAACAAAACACCCTTCCCTTGGGATTCTAAAAGGGGCGTCGCCCCTTGTGCCGGGGTTGTGGGGACCGCAGGTCCCCAAGCATCACTCTTTTACTCCCCTCCCCGAAGGGGAGGGGTTGGGGGAGGGGGCCAAACAAAACACCCTTCCCTTGGGATTCTAAAAGGGGCGTCGCCCCTTGTGCCGGGGTTGTGGGGACCGCAGGTCCCCAAATGTACCCTTACTCCCCTCCCCGAAGGGGAGGGGTTGGGGGAGGGGGTGCAAACAAGATACCCTTGCCGGGGATTCAAAATCCCCTTCCCTTGGGATTCTAAAAGGGGCG
>Ga0209358_10002011_pt1 | contig 15737 bp, 11 predicted proteins | sample LauGreFa1BDMLBSN_2_FD_187574 | JGI IMG/M metagenome (GOLD analysis project Ga0209358, IMG submission 187574) | Freshwater lake microbial communities from Lake Michigan, USA - Fa13.BD.MLB.SN (SPAdes) (version 2) | ecosystem: Environmental > Aquatic > Freshwater > Lake | place: Lake Michigan, USA... | reverse complement strand
TCGTCGTTTGGGCGGTCGCCGCTGCGGCGGCGACCTTTGGTGGGGATGACGGTGGTTTGGTGGGGACGACGGTGGTCTGGTGGGGACGACGGTGGTCTGGTGGGGATGACGGTGGTCGGGGGGAGGTGACGGTGGTCGACTGAACCCCGCCGAAGGGAGGGAGTGATCGACAGGAGCCTTCGATGTCCCTCGGGTGCCCGTCAGTCGTCCGGCGGCGGAGCCGACGGAGACTGCGGAACGTTGGACGTGAGCCTTCCATGTTTCGGCGCTCAGGAATTCGTGTGGGTCGAGCCCGATCAGGTCCAGGCAGACGAACGGCGCGTCGGCGCGTGGCGGTCGTTCGGGAGCTGGCTGGCGACACCCATCCGATCGACGTCGCAGGCGCCGTCGCAGCCGCCATCGAAGGTGCCATCGGGGGCTTCGCGGTTCGGCCGATGCGGCTGATGTCAGATTCCGTGCTGCACTTTTCTGACAACAGATTTGCAGCGCTTCGGGAAATCGTAAGGGCTGACAACGGCCTCGCATGGAGAGCCAGCGCGGCGAGATGGAAGATGATCGCGTCGCAGTCGCACCCGCGGTTCCGCGATCCACACGCCATCCGCTTGATCCGCTGGATCCGTGGGTTCATCGACTCCGCCGCCAGGTTCCGTCAGTCGATCACGACCGCCTCGAGGAACGCGGTGAACCGCGAGCCGGGCTCCGCCGCCGGACGACTGCCGGGCACCCGAGGGACATCGAAGGCTGTCGGCGAGAATTCCCTTCGAGATCGTGAGATGTTGTCGAGCACTCCCACCGTCGACAACGCCCCGTCGAGAGCCCTGATCCTCACCAGAAGCGCCGCCGCAGCGGCGACCGATCGAACCACGCGGCGACCGCTCCGATCACGCCACGCGCCCGTCGACGATCCGCACCTGCCGCTGCGCGCGCGCGGCGACCGCGGCGTCGTGCGTGACCATCACCATCGTCAGTCCCGCCGCATGGCGCTCGGCGAGCAGATCGAGGATGCCGCCACCGGTGTGGATGTCGAGGTTGCCCGTCGGCTCGTCGGCGAGCAGCACGCGGGGTCGGTTGATGAGCGCCCGCGCGATCGCCACGCGCTGCCGCTCGCCGCCCGACAGTTCGCTCGGCCGGTGGCCGAGGCGGTGCCCGAGCCCGCAGACCTCGAGCAGTTCGGTCGCGCGTGCACGCAGCTCGTGCTTGCGGCGGAGCCACTGCGGCAGCCAGACCCCGACCAACGCCGGCAGCATGGCGTTCTCGAGCACCGTGAGCTCGGGCAGCAGGTGGTAGAACTGGAACACGAAGCCGATGTCGTGGTTGCGGTAGCGGTTCTGTCGCGCGGCACCGAAGCGCCGCAGGTCCTCGCCCGCGAAGGTGATCGGCCCCGAGTCGGCGTCGGGCCTGTCGAGGCCGCCGAGCAGGTGCAGCAGCGTGCTCTTGCCGCTGCCGGAGCTGCCGACGATCGACACCCACTCGCCCTCCGCCACCGCCATCGACGCACCCTTGAGCACAGGCACATCGTGCCGCCCCAGGCGGTAGGTCTTGCGGACATGTTCGGCTTCGAGCAGCATCGGCATCGATCACTCGTATCGCAGGCTCTTGACGGGGTCGGTGTCGGCGGCGCGTGCCGCGGGGATCGACGCACCGATGACGCTGAACACCACGCCGCCGATCATCGTGGTCACCACGGTGTTCATGTCGAGCGAGCTCGGGATGCGGCTGAAGTAGTAGACGCTCGGGTCCCACACCAGGAACCCGCGGTGCTGCAGCAGGACGAGCGCCACCGCCGCGAGCCCGAGGGTGATGAACACCCACACGACCGCCTGCAGCGCCGAGGCTCGCACCATGCCCATCACCGCGAGCGCGAGCGATGCGGCGACGCCGATCCACGCGAGCACCTGGAGCCACGCCGGCGCGGGCGTTCCCAGCAGGTCGTGGATGGCGTTGATGTTGTCGACCACCGCCCACGCGAGCAGCGCGCCCACGATCGAGCCCACGATGCCGATCAGCAGCCCGTAGCGGAGGAAGATCCACAGCACGCCCGAGCGCGACGCGCCCACCGCGCGCAGGATGCCGATATCGCGTGTCTTCTCCTGCACGATCGACCAGAAGATCGCCAGCACGAGCCCCGCGCACACCACGTACACGATCGAGAAGAGCGTGCGCATGAGCTCGCGCTCCTTCTCCACGGGACCGATGAAGTTGGCGAGCCGCTGCTCCCAGGTGGAGATGTCGACGCTGTCGGGGAAGGGGGGGTCGACCAGCTGCCCGGGATCCGCTGTCACCCGCTGGTAGAAGCGGACGTACGCCCGCTCCACCGCGTCGCGCAGCGTGTCGGGGTCGACACCGGGCTTGGCGCGCACTGCGATGGTGGTGGCGCGCGCGGGGCCCGTTCCCAGTTCCTTGGGGCGTCCGTTCTCATCGAACTCCGTGCGCGACATCACGGGGCGGGGATCGAGCAGGAGCATCTCCTGCGCCGCCGCGAGGGGCATGAACACGCGGCTCTCGTCGACGGCATAGAGGCCGCTCTGCACCTCGTTCACGATGGAGAAGCGCCGCTTCTTCTCGCCCGAGAGCGAGCCGCTGTCGGACACGGGCACGAGCGTGAGCAGCACGTCCTCGGTGTTGGCCATGAAGTACGCGGCGCTCTGCCCGCCCGTGCGCGGATCGGTGGTGCGGTAGCTGCCGTCGCGCTGCCGGCGGTTGAAGGGCGAGATCTCGATGCCGAGCACGACGCCGTCGGTGCCGTCCTTCGCGCGCAGTGCCATGCCCTCCGCCTCGCGGTCGAAGAAGGGATCGCGCCTGGGATCGGTCTCGGCGATGCCCGCGAGCTCCGACTCCGCGGGTTTCTTCCAGTAGAGCTTGCTGCGGTAGCCGAGCACGCGGTCGAGCGACTCGGGTTCGATGCCCCACACCTCGACCATCTCCACCTGCTTGCCGCCGTCGCCGCTGCCATAGGGCATGCGCAGCAGGCCGAAGGTCTCGACGATCGGTGACGCGGCCTCCGCCTCGGGCAGCGCCTCGATCTCGCGGATGAGCTCGGCGTAGGCCGGGATGCCCGTGATCGGCCGGCTCACCACCACGTCGCCGGTGAGCGACTTGCCCGACACCTTCACCATCTCCAGGAACCCGCTCATCACGCTCACCACGATGATCACGAGCGCCACGCACAGACCGACCGCCGCCACCGCGATGAACGGGATGATCCGCGAGGTCAGGTAGCGGTTGGACAGTTGCGAGGCGTACATCGGGCGGCGAAGGGTAGCAGGGCGGCGGGATGCGCAACGCCGCGGCGGGGTGCGTCAGCGGCGGCGGGGCGCGTCAGCCGCGGCGGGGTGCGTCAGCCGCGGCGGGGTGCGTCAGCCGCGGCGGGCGAACAGTCCGCGGTTGCGCAGGTTGGGCTCGAGGATGTACTCCTTGCCGCCCCAGCGGATGGGCACGCGGTGCACCAGCATGCGTGCGCCGTCGAGGAGCCACCAGGCGACGTAGGCCGCGGCCGCGGGGTGCGCGAGGACGCCCACGAGGGGAGCGCGCTGCCGCTGGTGGATCAGGCCGACCGCGGCGAAGATGGTCACGAAACCACATCCGCCGAGGAGTGTGAGGGTGGCCGCGTGCGCGTCGCCACGGGCGACGCCCATCGCACCGATCGCGAACGCAGCGAGGGACCCGAGCGGAAAGAGCACCGACAGCACGAAGACCTCGACCGCCGCCACGCGCAGGCGCGTCGGGCGGCGGGCGCAGCTCTCGATGAAGATGCGCGTCCAGCCGGAGCGCATGGCGCGCACCGAGTCGTACATCGCCACCTCCATGCGGCGGGTGGCGTCGACCACGCCCAGGCGATAGCCCTTGGCGTTCATCCGCCAGGCGAACGCGAGGTCCTCGAGCAGCGCGTCCTTGACCGTCTCATGCCCTCCGAACGAAAGGTAGGCCTCCCGGCGGAACAGCAGGAACTGCCCGTTGGCGAAGGGCCAGCGCCGCTCCTCCCGATTGGCCTTGTCGATGGGAAAGATGCGGATGAGGATCGTCGAAGCCACGGGCTGCAGCACTTGCTCGAACCAGTGCGTGAAGGTCAGTCGTCCGATGGCGGAGAGGAGCGCCGTGCCGCGGGCCTGGGCGATCGCCAGCATGGCATCGATCATCTCCGGTGCGAAGCGGCAGTCGGCGTCGGTGAAGAGCAGCCACTCGCCGGTGGCCTGCTCGGCGCCCACGCGGCAGGCGTTGCACTTTCCCGCCCAGTCGGCCGGGCAGGAGCCGTTCTCGATGTAGCGGATGCGCGGGTCGCCCTCCGCCGCCGACACCAGTAGTTCACGGGTGCGGTCGGTGCAGCGGTCGAGGACGTAGATCACCTCGAAGTTGCGGCGAGACTGGGCGCGCAGGCCACGCACGCTCTCCTCGATCACGCGCGCCTCGTTGTGCGCTGGGATCACGATCGACAGCAGGCCCGGCGCCGGCGGAAGCGCGTCACCATCGCGCACGCGCGGGATGCTGCGTTGCGCCTGCCAGATCCGCGCGATCACCACCAGCGAGATCAGGATCGCCAGCGCGCTGATGATGCCGAGGATGGTTCCGATCGTCTCCAAGGGGCGTGGCCGGAAAGGCTGGACCCGCATCGTATCCGACCTGCGCCTCCGCGCCGTCGCGCCGAACAGGTACCCTGCGGAGCGCATGCGCATCCTTCTGACCAACGACGACGGCATCCACGCACCCGGCATCGAGGCGCTGCACGGCGCCATCCGCGACCTCGGTCAGGTGGTCACCATCGCACCCGCCGACGTGCAGAGCGCAACCAGCCACGGGATCACCTTCCATACCCCGCTGCTCGTGGAGGAGGTCTCTCCCAACGCGCACATGCGCGGCTACGCCGTCGAGGGGCGCCCCGCCGACTGCGTCAAGCTCGGGCTGCGCCGCATCTGGCCGGACCTCTTCGGTGATGGCCAGCTTCCCGACCTCGTCATCTCGGGCATGAACTCGGGGGCCAATGTCGGCATCAACGTCATCTACTCGGGCACCGTGGGCGCGGCGGTCGAGAGCGCATTCCTCGGCGTCCCCGCCATCGCCGTGAGCCTGCACATGGGTGGCGGGGTGCCGCACTGGCGCCGCGCCGCCGAGATCGCGCGACATGCCATCGACCAGGTGCTCCGCCACCGCATCGACCCGCATACCGTGATCAACATCAATGTTCCGCGCACCCACACCGCGGACGCGCCCATGCCGCGCATCAAGGTCGTGACCATGAACACCGCCGCGGGCATCGACAACTACGAGCGCCGCGTCTCTCCCGATGGGCGTCCGTACTACTGGCCCAACGGTAACGGCATGGAGTTCTTCCACACCAGGGAAGGCACCGACGTCGAGGCGCTCAACGAGCGTTTCATCACCGTGACTCCGCTCCAGTACGACCTCACCGACTACCACCGCATCCAGGCGTGGCGCGAGAGGCTCGCGTAACTGGCGCGAGAGGCTCGCGTAACTGGCGCGAGCGACTCGCGTGACCGACGCGGCCGGGTCGGTCGCGCGGTTCAGTCCGCGAGCAGGATGAGCTTGATGCGGATGGTGACCGTCTGGCCTGGCGCGAGCTCGCTGATCTTCTTGCCGCTGGCGCGCCACTTGTAGAGGGAGCTGCGGATGGCGTCGTTCACGCCCGGGTTGCCGCTGCTGCGGGCGATGACCACATGCTGCGGGATGCCGTCGCGGCCGACGACCAGCTCGACGATGGGGTTCACCCGCACGCCATCGATGATGTTGAGCGCGTTGAAGCGCGGGCGGAATGTCTGCAGCATGATGCCCTTGCGGGCGAGCGGCTTGCCATTGCGCCAGTCGGCCATGGGCACGTCGATGATCGCACTGGCGTCGCTCTCCCGCGTCGAGAGGGCGCCCTGATCGGCACGGGTGTCGCCCGACGCCCCTGCGGGCGACGGAGCGGACGGCGGAGCATTCGCGCCCTGCACCACCTCGGTGCCGCGCGCACCTGCGCCGCGGTCGTTGGCCTGGCTACCGCGATCGTCGCTCTCGCCGCGGGCACGGTTCTCCGCGCCCGCGCGCTCCTCGGGAATGTCGGTGCGCACGGTCGGTTCGCGCTCGCTCCGCTCGATCTCGGTGGGAGGAATGGGCGACGTGGACTCGGTGTCGGCGTTCTCGCGGGGCGGCAGTGCCTCCGAGGCACCGCTTCTGCTGGGGTTCAGGAACTTCTCGGGCTGGAGCAACGACGGATCGGGCCGCTCATCAGGACGAACGAGCGCGTCGGGGATCGAGGGCGCATCGGTGTCGGAGCGGGCGATCGTGCTGGGAATGAACTGCTCGCGACCACCGCTGGCGGCGCTGGCCGGATCGCTGGCATCGGCGCCCTGCGGACCTTCAGGGGTCGACTGGTCCTCGGGCACCGCCTCGGCGGGCCGGGTGTCGGGGTTCGACGGCGTGTCCGCCTTCGGCTGCTGTTGCGAAGGCGGCTCGGGGCGGGCACGCTCCCGATCTGCGCCCGACTCGGCGTCGGGCGGAGCCGGCTCGGTGCGCGCGGTGGCCGGGGCAGGGGTGCTCGGGTTGGCCGAGCGCTCGGTGGCCAACGTGGTGTCCGGCTCGAGCTCGCCATCGCCGCCGGATGCGGGTGTGCCGTCATCGCTCGGGTTCGGCGACATCGCGACCGAGACCGACGGGGGCGCCGGCGGCAGGGTGGGTGACGCCGTCCCGCCCGAGCCGCTCGAAGACTGCACGCGCAGTGCCGCCTGCTCCACCTCCGACAGCGCCGCGAGATGCTTCTCGTACTCGGCGTATCCGATCCAGTTCATGGTGGTCGCCTCGGACTCGTCGATGCCGAGTTCGATCTTCTCGTCGTCGATCGGATCATCCTGCGGCTGGTCGGGCTCGCGCTCAGCCGGATCCTTCTCCGGGGGCTTCTGCCGCTCCTCCTGCTGGATGCGGCGGATGTTGAGCTTGCGCTGCGCCTGACGCGTGCGCTCGTCGAGCTTCTCGCGCTTGCTGTCGGCCTCGGAGTCTCGCGTCACGCCGCGAAGGCCGGGATTGGCGAGCCCCAGCGAGGCACGGTCGAGCGCTCCGTTCCGCGGCCCCGACAGCAGCACCTCGATCGCGGGGAACAGCACCAGCGCATGCACCAGCAGCGACAGCAGCGCTGCCAGCAGGATGGGGAGATGGCGGTGGATCCAGGGGATCATGCGCGGACCGAGGCCTCAGGGCGCCGCGGGAGGTGCGGGAGCGGCGGGGGGCGCATCGCCGGCGGACGGGCGGATCTCAGGTCCGCTGTTTCGGCGTCCGACGATGCTGACGTTGAACTTGGCCGGCTGCAGGCGATCCCAGATCTCGAGGAGGAGGTTGGATCGATCGATCCTCGAGGATCCGTCGGCGAGCGCCAGGTAGACGACGAGGTCGGGCGCGGTCTCACGCATCGGCTCGAGGCGCGAGACCAGTTCATCGAGCGCCACGGGCACGCGGTCGAGGTAGAGCACGCCATCGAGGTCGATGGAGATGGTCGCCGCCGCCGCGGGCTTGGCGGCGGTCCCCGAGCGGTAGGTGCGCAGTTCCATGGGCACGAGGTCCACGCGCTCCGTCACCATCACCTGGTAGATGAAGAAGGTGAGGAGGAACAGCATCACATCGATGAGCGGAGCGAGCTCGATGCGGGGCTCATGCGTGGTGCGGCGCACGCGGAACACGCGTCAGGGCTCCGCTTCCGTTCCCGCGGAGGAGCCGGGAGTGGGGGGCTCGCTCACGGGAAACTCGCTCACGGGCGTTTCACTCACGGGGACGTCAGCGCCCGGAACCTCGTCCTCCCTCGGAGCGCTCGCGACGCCCACCACGGCGTCGCCGTCCTTCAGTCGCACCACGCGCACGCCCTGCGTGTTGCGGCCGATCTCGCGGATCTCCGCGGCCGGCGTGCGCACGAGCATGCCGCTCGACGACACCACCACCACCGAGTCGCCCGCGGCGATGGGCAGCACCGCCACCACGAAGCCGTTCTTGTCGGTGGTCTGGATGTCGATGCGGCCCTTGCCGCCGCGCGACTGGGCGCGCGTCGAGCCGTCCTCGCTCTGCACGAGGTACTCGCCGAACGCCGTGCGCTTGCCGAAGCCGTTCGAGGTGACGGTGAGCAGTGCGCGCACGTCGTCGCAGCGGACGATGCCCACGACCTCGTCGCTCTCGGCGAGCTCGATGCCCTTCACGCCCGCGGTGTCGCGGCCCATGACGCGGGCGTCGTCCTCGTCGAAGCGGATCGCCATGCCCTCCTTGGTCGCCAGCAGCACGTGGTCGGTGCCGGAGGTCGAGATCACGCCGACGAGGTTGTCGCCATCGTTGAGCGCGATGGCGATGATGCCGCCGCGGTTGACGTTGCGGTAGTCCTTGAGGCTCGTGCGCTTCACGCGGCCCTTCTGGGTGGCGAAGACAAGGTAGTCCTCCTTCTTCTCGAAGTCCTCGATGGGCAGGAAGGTCTTGACCTTCTCGCCCTCGCGGAGCTCGAGCAGGTTGACGATGGCGCGGCCCTTGGCGGTGCGGGCCATCTCGGGGATCTGCCACACCTTGATGCGGAACACGCGGCCCGTGTCGGTGAAGCACAGGAGGTCGTCGTGCGAGCCGCACACCATCACATGCTCGGTGTAGTCGTCGTCGCGCTGCTCGGCGCCCTTGATGCCCTTGCCGCCGCGCCCCTGGGTGCGGTAGGTGTCGAGCGGCAGGCGCTTGACATAGCCTGCACGGCTCACGGTCACCACGCACACGTGCTGGGGCACCAGTTCGCCCAGCTCGAAGTCCTCGGCCTCGTTGCCCTCGATGGTGGTGAGGCGCTCGTCGCCGAAGCGGTCGACGAGGGAGAGCGTGTCGGCGCGCACGATGGCGAGGATGCGGGCGCCGTCGGCGAGGATGGCCTCGAGCTCGTCGATCTTGGCGAGCAGGGCCGAGAGCTCGCCCGCGAGCTTCTCGATCTCGAGCCCGACGAGCTGGATGAGCCGCAGCGCGCCGATGGCCTCGGCCTGCACGCGCGTGAGCCGGACGCCGCCGTCGCCGGCCGCGAAGAGCTCCTCGGCCCGGCTCACGAGTCGCGCGGGCACGATGTCGATGCGCGGGTAGCTCGCGGGAATGCGGAACGCGCGCTCCATGAGCCGCTCGATCGCCTCCTCGCGGGTGCGGCTGGTGCGGATGAGGCGGATCACCTCGTCGATGTCGCACACCGCGTAGATGAGGCCCTCGAGCTTGTGCGCCGCCTGGCGCGCCTGCCGCAGCTCGAACTCGCAGCGCCGGCGGATGACGTCGCAGCGGTGGTCGATGTAGCACTGGATGAGCTGCCGCAGCGACAGCGTGCGCGGCTGGTGGTTGACCAGCGCGATGTTCTGGATCGAGTACGAGGTCTGCAGCGGCGTGAACTCGTAGAGCTGCTTCTCCACGATCGCGGGGTCGGCGCCCTTCTTGAGGATGATCTGGATGCGCGTGCGCGCATCGCGACCCGAGTGGTTGCGCACGTCGGAGACATCGGGGATGCGGTCCTCGCGCGAGGCCTCGACGATCTTCTCGATGAGCGCCGACTGCGACACCTGGTAGGGGATCTCGTCGATGATGATCGCATCGCGGCCGCCCACCTTCTCGTGGCGCACCTTGCCGCGCACCACGATGCGGCCGCGGCCGGTGGCGTACGCCTCCATGATGCCGCGGCGACCCATGATGGTGCCGCCCGTGGGGAAGTCGGGGCCGGGCACGAACTCCATCAGGCGCTCGACGCCGATCAGCGGGTCGTCGATCGTGGCCACGATCGCGCCGCAGATCTCGCGCAGGTTGTGCGGCGGCATCGTGCTCGACATGCCCACGGCGATGCCCGACGAGCCGTTCACCAGCAGGTTGGGGAACTTGCCAGGGAGCACGCATGGCTCCATGAGGCGCTCGTCGTAGTTGGGCTTGAAGTCGACGGTCTCCTTGTCGAGATCCTCCATCATCGCCATGGCGGCGTGGGTCATGCGCGCCTCGGTGTAGCGCATCGCCGCCGGCGGATCACCCTCGATGGAGCCGAAGTTGCCCTGCTTGTCGACGAACATGTAGCGGGCCTTCCAGTCCTGGCCCATGTTCACGAGCGTCGGATAGATGACGCTCTCGCCGTGCGGGTGGTAGTTGCCGCTGGTGTCGCCGCAGATCTTGGCGCACTTGATCTGCTTGCGCCCGGGCGACAGCTTGAGGTCGTGCATGGCCACGAGGATGCGGCGCTGCGACGGCTTGAGGCCGTCGCGCACGTCGGGGAGCGCACGGTCCATGATCGTGCTCATGGCGTACGTGAGGTAGCTCTCGTGCAGCTCGCGGTCGATGTCGAGATCGATCACGTTGTCGTAGCGGTGGGGAGTGCTCGCGGAGTTGTCGGGAAGGGCGCCGTCGGCCATCGCGGAAACAGTCCTTTCGGGACGCTCGGAGGTGAGTCCGCAAGTATAGCCGAAGCGATCGCGGCAGACCCGTTGCCGGCCCGGGAATCGGGCGGGGCGGACCTGCGGATTTGCCGTGTTTTTCCGCGGATCTCAGCTTTCGCGCACGCCGACAACCGCGATGCCGAGGCGATCGGCCGCGGCCAGCACCGCCGGGCGGTCGACGAGGATCACGCGGCCCACGCCCACCGCGATGCAGCCGCCTCCCGCAGCGTGCATGCGCTCGATGGTCGACACCCCGATCGTGGGCACGTCGGCGCGCATGTCGTGCCCCGGCCGCGCGGTCTTGAGCAGCGTCCATCCCTTGCGGCGGCACAGCGCCCCGGCACGCTCGATCATGCGGTCGGTGCCCTCCACGGCCTCGACGGCGATCACATCCTTCTCGCGCACCGCGATCGCCTGCCCGATGTCGAGCGCGCCCACCTGCGTGAGCAGCGGCCAGCCGAAGGCGATGTCGGATTGCTGTTCCGCAGTGGGGGCACGGCGCGTCAGGACGCCCTCCGAGGCCATGTGGTCGGGGATGAAGGTGGTCGAGTCGATCAAGGCGAGTCCCTCCTGGGCGAGGTCTTCCGCGAGTGCGGTGAGCAGTGTGGCCGAGCGGCGGTCGTGCCGCAGCTTCCGGTACCAGAGGTTGAACGCCCGCCAGTCGGGCAGCTGGCGGAAGAGCCGCAGCGGATCGTGCATGCGTGCCTTCGACACGCGGCCGACCATGACCGCCTCGCGCACCCCGAAGCGGCGCGCGAGGCGCAGCCAGCGGCCAAGCTGCACCACGCCCGCTTCGGCGAAATCGTCGCAGAGCGCGGGAAGCTCGGGCACGAACTGGTCGCGAAGGCCGATGCAGGCCACGCGCCGGCCCGCGGCGCGCATGCCGCGGGCGACGATGACGGGCAACGCGCCCTGTCCCGCGATCAGGCCGATCGGCGGCAGGTCGCCCGCGGATGGATGTGCGGCGGCGGAGTTCATGCGGAGCGCGTCAGGCGGTCGGGACCTTGGGGCCCATCGGCAGGAACCGCTCCGGGTCGGCGTGGACGGGAGACTTGACCGAGGCATCGAGCCAGTCGACGAGCGCGGCGAGGTCGGTGCCGAAGTGCAGCACCTCGCGCAGCGCCTCGCGCGCGAACTTCTCTCGGATGGCGTGCTCGATCAGCGATTGGAGCGGCAGGTAGTAGCCGTGGTCGTCGAGCACCGCGATCGGCTTCGCGTGGTCGCCGATCTGCCGGCCCACCAGCGTCTCGAAGAACTCCTCGAAGGTCCCCATGCCCCCGGGAAGGACGAGGAACGCGTCGGCACGCTCGATGAGGATGCGCTTGCGCTCGCGCATCGTGTCGACCACGACGAGTTCGTCGCAGCCGAGCCAGCCCTGCTCGAGGTCGAGGAACTTGCGGGTGATGATCCCCTCGACGCGCCCGCCCGCCGCCTTGCAGGCACGCGCCGCCTCGCCCATGAGGCCCAGTCCGCCGCCGCCGTAGACCAGCGTGATGCCGCGGGCGGCGAGCAGCTCTCCCGCGGCGCGCGCCGCCACCGAGAAGTGGGGGTCGAGGCTGCGCGAGCTCGAGCAGTACAGCGTGACGGATCGGAGGGCGCTCATCGCGTGTACCTTACCCGAGCACATGCTTGGCATCGTCCTCGGGCTCCTTCTCCTCGGCTTCGCCATCTCCGCGCCGCTCACGGGCGTGCTGGCCCGCCTCGGCGCCCGCGTGGGCGCGCTCGACACCCCGGGTGCGAGGGGGCACGTGAAGGAGTTGCGCCCGATCCCCAACATCGGCGGCATCGCCATCTTCTGGTCGGTCATCGGGCCCATCGCCCTCGCCCTCGTGGGAGTCGTCGTCGCACCCGAGCAGCTGGCCGAGTGGGCGCCCGCCATCGCGCCGCACCTCGAGCGCGTGGCGGCCACGCAGGGCGACTGGCTGGTCATCGTCACCGGCGCCCTCGTCCTCCACCTCATGGGCCTCTACGACGACCGCCGGGCGCTCTCCGCGTGGCCCAAGCTGGCGCTGCAGCTCGGGGTGGCGCTGGCCACGGTGCTGCTCTCCGACGTGCGGCTGCTCGCATCATTCCTCGGCGACGGCGGCGGCGAGCTGGTGAGCATCGTCATCACCGTCGCCTGGATCGTGGTCGTGGTGAACGCCTTCAACTTCATCGACAACATGGACGGACTCGCCGGCGGCATCGGCATGATCGCGGCGCTGTGCTTCATGGTCGCCACCATCCTCAACGGGCAGTGGTTCATCGCCTCGGCCCTGGCGCTCCTCGCGGGGTCGCTCGCGGGCTTCCTGGTGTGGAACATCCCGCCCGCCTCGATCTTCATGGGCGACGGCGGCTCGCTCTTCGTCGGCTACATGCTGGCCTGCATGGCCGCGCGCACCACCTTCGTCGACGCGGCCCATCCCGACTACGCGCTCGGCACCGCGTGGTACGGCGTGTTCATGCCCATCCTCGTGCTGGCGATCCCGCTCTACGACGGCGTGTACGTGACCATCTGGCGCGTCCGCCGCGGCCGCAGCCCCTTCGTGGGCGGGCATGAGCACATCTCGCACCGGCTCGTGCAGCTCGGGCTCTCCAAGCGCCGCGCCGTGGTCGTGCTCTGGCTTCTCACCGCGGTCACCGCCATGAGCGGCATCGGCCTCGGGCTCATGAAGCCCTGGCAGGCGGCGCTCGTCGGACTGCAGCTCTTCGGGATCTTCCTCGTCATGCTGGTGCTCGAGACGAGCGTGGCGCGCATCGAGGACACCCCCGCCGGCCGTCCGAAGGCGGGCGGCGGATGAGCGGCGCGGAGCGGCTCCGGCTCTACGGTTTCCTCGTGGTGCTGGTGGTCGCGGCGCTGCGTGCGCTCGTGGTCATCGAGCCCGCGGTGTGGTTCGCCGACGTCGATCCCGCGCTCGAGGCGATGCCACTCCTGGCGATGGCGCAGCGGGGATCGCTGCAGCTCGACCTGCTCCTCCTCGGTGGCGCGTTCGCGGCGCTGCTCGGCGAGCACCGGGCGGGGCGTGCGTCTGCGGCGGTGGACCGCGGTGGTGGGAGCGCTCGCTGCGGATCGGGCGTGCATCCCTGGATGCTCGTGCTGGCGCTGCTGCCGGTGCCCGTCGTCCTCTTCCACGCGATCGGACCGTGGGCGGGGAACGCCTTCCGAGGATCCACCTGGTGCGCGGCCATGGTCGGCTTCGTGGCGGTCGCCCACGCGGTGCGCGACCGCCGCATGAGGGCCATCGCAGTCGCCGTGCTGCTCGGCGTGATCGCCATGCTCGCCGTGCGCGGCGCCGTGCAGGTGCTCGTCGAGCACCCCGCCATGGTGGAGCTCTACCGCGAGACGCGCGCTGCGTTCCTCGCCGAGCGTGGCTGGCCCGATGACTCGAGCGCCGCGCTCACCTACGAGCGCCGGCTCATGCAGCCCGAGGCCACGGGCTGGTTCGCGCTGTCGAACTCCTACTCCAGCATGATGGCGGCGGGGCTGGTGGCGCTGGTGGCGCTGGCTTGGAGCGCCCGTCGCGTGCAGCAGTCGGGCAACACCGCGCTGCTGGCGCTTGCCGCACTCGCCTGCGCGGCGCTTCTGGCCGTGAACGGGGGCAAGGGGGCCATCGGCGCCGCGTGCATGGGCGCGATGACGGTCGCGTGGCTCACCCGGTCCGACCGGTCGCCCCGCGGGCTCGTCGTCTTCGCGGCTGCTGCGCTCGCGCTTGGCGCGGTCGTCGCCCGCGGCTTCGCCGACATCCTGTGGGGTGAGCGCATCGGCGAACTGAGCCTGCTCTTCCGCGCCTACTACCTCGAGGGAGGGGCCAGGATGCTGGCGGAGGGCCTGCATCCGCTCCTCGGCGTCGGCCCCGACCGCGTGCAGGAGGCCTTCGCGGCCGCCAAGCCTGCGGTCTGTCCCGAGGACGTCAAGAGCCTGCACTCGGTGTTCGCGGATTGGCTCGTGGCGCTCGGCGCCACCAGCGCCGGCTGGATCGCGGTGCTGGTGATCGCGTATCGGTCGCGCATTCCGTCCGCCTCCGTCGGTGACGCGGAGGTGACCGACGCCGATCGCTCCTTCATCCGCGGAACCGCGTTCGGCGCAGCGCTCGCGATCGGCGTGGCGTCGATGCTGCTGCAGCTTGTGATCGAGGCGCCGACCGTCGACATCCTCTGGTTCGCGTTCCGGACAGCCGGACTCCTGGCGGGAGTCATCGTTGCCGCCGTCGCAGCGCAGGCGTGCGCCGAGCTCACCGCGCGGTCGTTGGCGGTGGCCGCGTTCGGTGCGGCCGTGGTGGTGCTCGCGCATGCCCAGCTCGACATGGTGCTCTGGGCGCCCGGGCCGTGCGCGCTGGCGTTGACGCTGCTCGCCGCCGGATCCACGCTGGGGCCCGCGGATGCCGTCGGCACGCGCCTGCGCGCGGTGGTGGCGGTGCTCGCCGCGAGCAGTCTGGTCGCCAACGGCTTCCTCGTGTTCCAGGCCGTGGTGCGCGACGGACGCCTTGCGCGTGCGGCGGCGCTGCTCACGCCCATCGCCGAATCGCGCGCCGGCGATGCCGCCCGCGCGCCCGAGTTCCGTGCGCGGGAGGTCGCCGCGCGGGAGCAGGCGGCAGCGATCCTCGCCACCGACGACTGGGCCACCGATTCCTTCGCGCTCGCCGCCGCCGCACGGCAGTACGGTCAATTGGCGCGACTCGACCCCGCGCGGATGGACCGGTTCCTCGATGATGCCTGGCTGATCGTCCAGCGCCGCGGTCTGCGCGAGGGACTCGCAGGCCTCCGCGCCGACATCGCCATGCTTCGGCTCCGCGAGGGGCGCCTCGACGCCGCGGAGTGCAGGCAGGCGATCTCCGCGATCGAGGCGGCGGTGGTGCGCGCTCCGCACAATCCCCGTCGGAGGCTCGATCTCGCGCTCGCGCTCGAGGCCGCATCGGCGCGCGCGGACTTCTCCGGCGAAGCCATGGCGACGCGCCGGAGCGCGTTCGAGGCCTATGCGCAATCGCTCTCGATCAGCGCACGCCTCGGGCGCGACCCGCTGGCGCAGTTGTCGGAGCGCGAGCGGAACGACGCCGAGCGCGCGATGGCGCGCCTCGATCCGGCCATCGGGCGATAGCGCGCGGGTGCGCCTCCGGTCAGCCGCCGATGCGCAGCAAGGACATCGCCGTGCCCCGCGTCATGACGATGCCCCGCGACGGCGGGAACCTGGCCGCGCCCTCCGCGCGCAACGGCACGGCGGGGCCGTTCGCATACGCGTCGAACGCCGCGCGCGAGGCGAAGTGGTAGCGCGTCTCGACATCGCCGATTGCGCCTGCTTCCGCATCGAACTCCACGATCTCGGCGTCGAGCGCTCCCGCCTCGACGACGTCGGCGAGATGACCGCCGCGCAGCCAG
>Ga0209358_10002010_pt1 | contig 15737 bp, 17 predicted proteins | sample LauGreFa1BDMLBSN_2_FD_187574 | JGI IMG/M metagenome (GOLD analysis project Ga0209358, IMG submission 187574) | Freshwater lake microbial communities from Lake Michigan, USA - Fa13.BD.MLB.SN (SPAdes) (version 2) | ecosystem: Environmental > Aquatic > Freshwater > Lake | place: Lake Michigan, USA... | reverse complement strand
AAGGCCGAATTTGTTAATACACACACCTAAGATTAATGTTTGGAGTAATGAAGATTTTGTTTTAGGATTTGTTGTTGGAATATTAGGATTAATTCTTTTAGAATTGTTTATTTTACTATTATATGGATTATTTGGGGCATTGGTTTCTTTAATTTAACTGTTACAATTTGGTAATTAATATGAAAAATATAGCAGTAATAGGAGCTGGTATTGCTGGTATTACAACAGCATATTATCTTGCAAAGAAAGGATTTAGCGTCACTGTGTATGAGCAGGAACGCCATTCCGCGATGCGTACTAGTTTTGCGAATGGTGGACAAGTTTCAGTTAGTAATAGCGAAGTTTGGACTACCTGGAGTAATGTACAAAAGGGTATTAAATGGATTTTTAAAAAAGATGCTCCATTGTTGATACGGCCTAAATTAAGTTTAGATCAATGGCGCTGGATGGCCAAGTTTCTTTGGACAACTTTAAAAGGTGATTATGCTAGAAATACAGCAGAAACTATTAGACTAGGTATAGAAGCTAGATTATTATATGCAGAAATTTTACAAGAAGAAGCATTACAATTTAACCAAAGGGCATGCGGTATTCTACATTTTTATAAAGATGAACAGTATCTAAAAAATGCACACTGCGTCAAAGAACTATACAATGCAAATGGCTGTGAGTGGGATATACTTACTACACCAGAAACTTTAAGTATTGATCCTGCATTAAGTGCAATAAAAGACATGGTAGGTGCTGCATGGACTCCTAGTGACTGGACTGGTGATATACACAAGTTTTGCCATGAATTAGAAAATATTTTAAAAAGAAAATACAATGTAAATTTTTGTTATAATTGTTGTATAGAAAATATTGCGGATGTTAGTTCTTATGACGCAAAAGTTATTGCTAATGGCATTGGTAGTGTAAAATTGGCAAAAACTATAGGAGATAAATTAGACATATACCCTGTCAAAGGTTATAGTATTACTATAACAGCCAATGATGTAAAATCTTACGAAGCAATGCCTAAAGTCAGTTTATTGGATGATCAAGCAAAAATTGTAACTAGCACATTAGGCAATCGTTTCCGTGTTGCGGGCACTGCAGAACTAGCAGGTGAAAACTATGACATTCGTAGAGATCGTATCCAACCATTATTAGATTGGGTGCATACTAATTTTCCTGACATTAATACACATGATTATTCACAGTGGGCTTGTTTGCGTCCTATGACTCCTGATATGATGCCTATTGTTAAGCAAAGTAGCAAGAATCCAAAGGTTTTTTACAATGTAGGCCATGGGCATTTAGGATGGACATTAGCACCAGCAACAGCCAAACATATTGTAAATTTAATTAGTAAAATACATGAGTAACTTTTTTTGTAAAGCTTTGTTGATATAGCAAAATAAATATTATAAGCTTATTCTTAATACATTAAATAAAATATGAATTTTAGTTATATAAATTTTCCTAAGCTACCCAATGAATTTATTCAACCTTGTCTAGACATGCTACCGCTAATAGATAAACTTCCAGGCCTAAAAAAACTTAATGAACTTGAGGGCAATAATGTAAGAATAACATTATTGCCTCCATTGGTTCATAAATGGTTATTTGAAGAAATAGTGTACAAAAAATTTAAACATATGAGTTATAATCTTATAACTCCATTTATACATGTGAGCCAACATAAGCCTAACCTAGATATTGGTCCGGAAAGTCATGCTATTCATTATGATTATGGTAGAAAATACGCATTTAATTATTTTATAGATTTAGGCGGTGACAATGTCTGTACACACTGGTATGATGACAACAAAAATCGTATAGAAAGTCATAAAATACAAGCATATCGCTGGCACATTATAGCAACAAATCCAGAACTACACGGTGTAGACGGAATAGAACCCGGTAGAAAGCGTATTTGCATCAGTTTAAATTGGGATCCGCCGATTCCTAAGCCTGCATTTAATGCTAAAGAATATTGGCAAGATTATCTAGAATAATATATTAATAAAATTTTAGTAGTCGCTTTAAATTAATTATATTATATAGATGGAACAATATATAAAATTAAAGACAGCATCTACTAGTAGATTAGCATTACTAGAGTATTCAAGAAGTATTACAAATTGGCGGCATAAACATGCTTTTGACTTGGCCACAATTCCACATGATATAATACAAGATTATAGTCTTAAGTTATTAATAAATGAATTCGGGGGACCTTCTGTTGTTTTTCGTATGGACCCATGGCGCTTTTATAGGTTTCATACAGACGCTGTAAGGAAATGTGCAATCAATATGTTGTTATCGGGCACAGACAGTAATATGTACTTTGGAACTGAAACAGAAGATGAAGAAATGCTTATAATTAATGAACTAAAATATCAGATGGATAGTTTGTATCTTATCAATACACACCTTAAGCATAGTGTTACTAATCGTACAGAAGTTAGATACATGTTTAGCATGAGTTTTAAAGAAGATGTAGGTTTTGATCAAGTGAAATCCTTTTGCCAATTTAATAATTTGATTTAGCTAGATTATTTAAATAAATATATACTGCAGTTTATTGTTGTATGAAGGAAGTCGAAAGACGAGCAAGACTCCGGGGCAGTGCCGGACGGGTCCACCATAAAGTATATTACTAAGAGTCCGGGGTTAGAGCGTGACATAGTATACTTTACAATGGGCCCGAAACAGTATCGATTGGCGTGTAATAGATAACTGGACAACACGGTAGGCGATCTCCGTAAAAGAAGCAAAAAAAGTATCTGCAAACGATGATACATTCTTTGGAGACCTCAAGCTAGCTGCTTGAACTTCACGGGGTTGGTAACCTTGTAACCCAATAACCAAAAGGCACCTTCGGGTGCCTTTTCTGTAATATTTCTGTAACACAACCTTCAATAAATATTTTACACATTTTAAGGATTTCAAATGAAAAGTTTATTATTTACATTAGGATTAATTTTTACATCTGTTTTAAATGCCACTACTATAACAGGAGCAGGCGCCACATTTCCTTACCCTATCTATGCGAAATGGGCAGAGGAATACAAAAAACAAACTGGTATTAGCCTTAATTATCAAAGTATAGGTAGTTCAGGTGGGGTTAGGCAAATTAATAATCAAACCGTAGATTTTGGTGCTTCTGATGCTCCAGTAAAAGGTGAGGATTTAGATAAAAATGGACAAGTGCAATTTCCTGCTATTATTGGAGGAACTGTTCCTATTGTAAATTTGGATGGCTTTCAACCAGGAGAATTAAAAATTACTGGTACAGTTCTAGCAGAAGTATTTTTAGGGAATATCACTAAATGGAACGATCCAAAATTGCTAGAACTAAATCCAGGCAAAAATATGCCTAATTTGAATATTACTATTATACATAGAGCCGATGGATCAGGCACTACATTTAATTTTACAGACTACTTAGCTGTGGTTAGTAAAGAATGGGAAGAAAAAGTTGGTAGAGGTGCTGCAGTAAAATGGCCAGCAGCAAGTTCAGTTGGCGGAAAAGGCAATGAGGGCGTGGCAGCTAATGTGCGTAGAGTAAAAGGATCAATTGGTTATGTGGAATATGCTTATGTAAAACGCAATAACATGACTCATTTACAGTTAAAGAATAAAGCAGGGAATTATATTGATCCAGATGATTTAACATTTGCTGCTGCAGCTGATGGTGCAGACTGGTTTAGTGTTCCTGGTATGGGACTGAGTATTGTAGATCAAAAACATCCTAACGCATGGCCCATTAGTAGTGCAAGTTTTATAATTATGTATAAAAAACCTAAAAATATAACAAACAGCCAAGAAGTATTAAAGTTTTTTGATTGGGCTTTTAAAAATGGTAAACAGCATGCTATAGATTTGGATTATGTTCCTTTACCCGATGAGTTGATTGATCAGATTAGAACACGAGTTTGGATTAATATACAAAAATAATCAAGTTGACTTTTTCTGTATAATAAATATAATACAAGTTCTTTTATAAAGGAAATTAATAATGAAAAAACTACTTGCGATTCTTTCACTTACTCTAACCTCCAGTGCTTTTGCATCAGGTTTTATGTCGTTAGATGTAGATAAAGTTAACGGTTTGGGTGGTAGTAAAGATAGCTTGGCACAATATGTAAGAGCAGGAAAAAGCTTTGGTGATGTACAAATGGGACTTCAATCACGAACCGCACAAATTCGTGATGGTGGTGGTTTGGTAAATTCTGTAGAAGTCACTAGTTCCCATAAAGCAGTAAGCCTATTAGGTATGACACCATTCGTTGGAGTTGGTTATGACAACGGGTTTAATGGGGCAACTAATAAGTCTTTTCAATATGGCCTACTTGGTGCAACAATGGCACATAAAGTTGGCCCAGGTGTAGCACTTCTAGGCGCAAAAACTCGTGCTGGCACTACAGAAGAAGGACCAAGGACTAAACAAACAGTGGCATTCACCACTTATAGTATTCCTGTAACAAAAACAGTTTCCCTTAATCTCAATGCAAGTCGTTCCTACGAAACGATTAAAGAAACAGCTTATGGTGTAGGTTTAGGTTTTAAATTTTAAACCTTAGTTATAGCATGACAAAAAAGGCCTAAACGGCCTTTTTTCTTTTACAGTCACTATTGACTTCCAATACATAACTTTATTATAATTACAATATGGAGCTTATGATGCATCAACTTATTCATTTAGAAAATCCTATCACTAAAGAAACTTGGGTTTGCGATGATTTTAGACCTGCTAAAATAATTGAAGGAGTTGAATACATTCTTGTACGAAAACAAAACCAATCAAGAACTGTATTAATGCGGAAAGACACATTTAAAAAATTGAAAAAATAATATGCTTAAATCTGATATCCTTTATTACAGTAGACAAGAAAATATGGGAGGCTTAGACCCTTGGTTTGAATCTCTATTAGATAATCTAATCGACCAAGAAATTTATCCCAATCATAATGTATTGCAAGAAATAGGCGTTAAACTAGAACACGAACTTAAAACATATAAAAATTTACATAATATTAATACTGCAGTAATTGGTTTAAGTGGTGGAGTAGACAGTGCATTAACTGCAGCATTATTTAAATCAGCAGGATGGACAGTAAAACCTATCCTATTGCCTATTCATCAAAATCCTGAAGAAACTAAACGAGCTGAAGAAACTGCTGCTACACTTGGGCTAGAACATACTATAATTGATTTGTCTAATTCTTATGATAAATTAATTAAAGATATTAAAACTTATGATCCAGACATTACCAAAGATCCTATTCGTAGTGGTAATATACGAGTGAGGTTGCGTATGATGACTTTATATAATTTAGCAAGTAAATATAAAGGATTGGTAGCTAGTACAGATAATTTTAGTGAACTAGCTGCAGGATTTTGGACTTTACATGGTGATGTTGGTGATCTTGCTCCAATTCAAAGTTTATGTAAAAGTTGGGAAGTGCCTAAATTAGCTGAGTATTATAATGTACCACAACACACAGTCATGGCATTACCTACAGATGGATTGGGTATTAGCAAAGGAGATGAAGATCAATTTGGATTCAGTTATTTAGAATTCGATTGCGTGCTTTTGACTTTGTGTTCAGGTATTCAACCATATACATTAGAAAATATTATGACTATGTTGAACCCTCCTACACATTTATCCAATAAAGTAAAACTTATTTTACAAAGAATTAAAAATAATGTTTATAAAAGGCAAAATCCCTGTAACATTCAACATCCTTTTAATACAACAAGGTATAACGGACTTGCTGCATTAGATAAATGTTTACTAAAAGCGTCGCTAAAATGAATTCTTTAGAGAAAAGAATTATTGATATAAGCTACAAAGAAAAAATAGGACATCTGAGTAGTAACCTTAATGCTGTAAATATTATAGATGAAATATATCAAACTAAAAATTCAGACGAAGCATTTATTTTAAGTTCAGGCCATGCAGCTTTAGCATTATATGCAGTATTAGAAAAATACCATAACTTAAATGCTGAAGAACTTTTTCATAAACACGGAGTGCATCCACATAGAGATATTGATAATAACATTTATTGCAGCACAGGTAGTTTAGGATTAGGTATTACTGTTGCAGTTGGATATGCTCTTGCTAATCTCAATAAGAATGTTTATTGTTTAATTTCAGACGGTGAGGCCGCTGAAGGCAGTGTGTGGGAAAGCTTAAGATTTATTCATGAAAAAAAGTTGAATAATTGTAAAATATATGCCAATGTAAATGGTATGATGGCATATGATTATTTAGATTCTACTTATTTAATTACTAGGTTAAAAGCGTTTTTACCCAATATTAATATAAGACAAACAACTATACCTAATTGGCCATTCGCTTCAGGTATACTTACTCATTATTATGTTCTTAAACCTCAGGACTATCAATTATTATGCGAAATAGATTGGGACAACTCCTTACAGAAACTCTAAAAAATAATCCTAAGGTGTGGCTATTGACCGGAGACTTAGGTTTTGGTGTGCTCAACGAAGCAAGACAGCTGGTGCCAGAAAGAACATATAATATGGGGGCATCTGAACAATTGATGTTAGGTGCAGCAGTGGGATTAACACATAATGGTTTTATACCTTTATGTTATAGTATCACACCTTTTGTTATCTTCAGACCTTATGAATATTTAAGAAATTATTTAAACCATGAATTGGCGCCTGTCAAACTAATTGGCATAGGTAGAGATCAAGACTATGGGCATTTGGGCTTTAGCCATTGGGCAGAAGATGATGTACAAGCTATTAATGTTTTCCCTAATATAGTACAATTTAGGCCTAACACTATAGATGATTTAAACTCAATGTGGCAAGATTTTGTTTTTAATGATAAACCTTGTTATATAAATATTAGTCGTCAATGAATATACTCTATGAAAAAAATTAATGAAATATTTGAAAATTTATTTGTATTAGAAGCAGCTAATAATCATTTAGGTAACTTGGATCGTGGTATTAAAATTATTAGAGATCATGGTCAAGTTGCAAGATATAATAATATTAAAGCGGCCATTAAATTACAATTTAGAAGTCCTAAAGAGTTTGTACATCCAGAGTATAGAGGCAATCAAGATCTAAGATATATTAAAAAAACAGAATCAACTTATCTAACAAAAGAGCAATATGCTAGGCTAATTAAAGAAATAAAAAGTGTAGGTGCTTTGCCTATGGCTACGCCGTTTGATGAAGAAAGTGTAGATCTTTGTGTTGCATTTCAGATGCCTATTATAAAGATTGCTAGTAGTGATATGAATGATTGGCCATTAATTAATAAAATTGCTAGTACACGCTTGCCTGTAATTGTAAGTACCGGAGGGGCAAGTGAAAAAGATCTAGATGATTTAGTAATTTATTTTTCTAGACGAGATATTCCATTAGCTATAAATCATTGTGTCAGCCTTTATCCCAGCGAAGATAGCGATTTACAATTAGATCAAATAGATTATTTTAAAAAAAGGTATCCAGATAATGTAATTGGTTTTAGCAGTCATGAATATCATGATTGGTATAGTAGTATGTTAATCAGTTATGGCAAAGGTGCTAGAACTTGGGAAAGACATATAGATATAAACTATGAAGGTGTAGAAGTAAGCAAATATAATAGTTTGCCAGAGCAATGTGACCAATGGTATAAGGCTTTTCATAAAGCTAAGGAAATGTGTGGTGGCAATAGCTCTAGTCGAAGAGTAATTGGACGCAAAGAAACTGAATACCTAGATGCATTAGTTCGAGGAGCTTATGCCAGACGAGATTTAGAACCTGGTTATACTTTCACCAAAGATAATTTTACCAAAGACTTTTATTTAAGTATACCTTTAATAAAAGGACAACTAAGTTGTAGAGAAGTTATGGATGGTGAAAAACTTATTAAACCTATCCTTAAAGATCAGGCCTTGAGTATAGAACATATTGATGGGCCTTATAACGAAAATCCTATTTTAAAAAATTTAATAATGAATCGCGGTATATGAAAAGAGTATCTGAACAAATTGCTGATTGGTTAATACAAAATAATGTAACTCAATGTTTTACTGTTACAGGCGGTGGTTCAATGTTTTTAAATGTGGACATTGGATCTAATGAAAAAATTAATACAGTTTTCATGCATCATGAACAGGCCTGTGCAATGGCTGCAGAAGGTTATGCCAGAATAACAAACAAACCTGCTATAGTGCTTACTACCACTGGTCCGGGCGCTATAAATGCGTTAAATGGCGTTTATGGTGCTTTTACAGATAGTATACCAATGTTAGTAATATCTGGCCAAGTAAAATCAGATACCTGTATGGATTTTGTTCCTAATTTTTTGTTAAATTTAAGACAATTAGGAGACCAAGAAGGCCCCACAGTGGCATTGGCAAAAAAACTAACAAAGTATTCTATACTAATTCGAAAACCAACAGATTTAGAAATAGAACTACCCAAAGCTTTGAGTATGGCTATTTCAGGCAGACCAGGCCCTGTATGGTTAGACATTCCTATAGATATTCAAAATAGCACAGAACAATTAATCTTTAGATCTTTAGATGTAAATGTTCCAGATAATAGACTGGACGAGGAACTTAATCTAGTTATTGAAAAGTTGCAAAAAGCAAACAAACCATTAATACTTGCAGGGACAGGTGTCAGACTTAGTGGAGCAATAGATAGCTTAAAAAAACTGGTAGAAAAATATAATATACCTGTTGCTACTGCTTGGACTCATGATTTAATTGAAAGTGATCATCCACTTTTTGTTGGTAGACCAGGAACAATAGGAACTAGAGCTGGTAATTTCTGTTTGCAAGCAGCAGATCTAGTTATAGTTATTGGGTCTAGACTTAATATAAGGCAAACTGGTTATAATTTTAAAGATTTTGCAAAAAACGCATTTATAGTACAAGTAGATATAGATATTAGTGAACTTACAAAAAAGACTACTAGAATAGATAATAAAGTTATTTCAGATGCTAAATTGTTTATTGATAAATTAAATTTAAAATTACAAGAAACTACTTTACCAAGTTATGATCACTGGATAAAATGGTGTAAAGAAGTTAATGAAAAATTTGATATTGGTAAAGAACACACCCAACAATCTACAAAAGATCTTAACCCTTATATTGCAGTAAAAACCATATTCGACTATCTTAAGGATGACGATGTTATAGTGTGTGGAAATGCAAGTGCTTGTATAATACCGTTTCAAATAGGCAAATTAAAAAAACAAAATAGGATGTTTAGCAACTCTGGTAGTGCAAGTATGGGTTATGATTTGCCTGCAGCTTTGGGAGCAGCCTGTGCCACTTCTTCTAGAATTATATGTTTTGCGGGTGATGGTAGTATTATGATGAATCTGCAAGAACTGCAAACACTTAAAACTTTACAGAAAAATGTAATAATATTTTTAATTAATAATAGTGGATACCTAAGTATTAAACAAACACATGAAAATTTCTTTGGTAAGATTATAGGCGCAACACCACAAACTGGTGTTGAATTTCCCAATTTCGAATTACTGTCACAATCTTTTGGCATAAAATATTTCGAAATTGATATGTACAACCTACAAACAATTAAAGAAATTTTAAATAATTCTGGTCCAATATTAGTAAATTTAATTGTTGACCCAGCTCAAGGGTTTGCACCAAGAATGAAGGCTAAACTCGATCAGAATGGAAAATTTTTACCTTTACAATTAGATGACATGTTTCCATATATAGATGAACAATTATTAATAGACATAAGAAATAGTGCTTTAAACATTAAGCTAAAAAATTAAATGAATATTAAAAAGACATATATTCCAAAAGTTTTGCACAGATATACGCCTGTTATTATATTAGGCACTGGTTCGTTCGCCCAAGATTTAGAAGTTATTTTATTAAACCATGGGTTTTTTGTTGAAAGAAAAATTACTACAGACGATTTGTCAACATTAACCAATAAAAACATTCAATTAGTAGTAGGAATTTTTAATAGAAATACTCCTTACAGTATGCTTATAGAAAAGGCAGCTACTAATGGATTCAATAACATTTTTTTACCATGGGAATATTATAGTAGATTTATTACTGATTTAGGTTGGAGATATTGGTTAAGTGATCCTGAATTAATTTATAATAACCTTAATCATATAACCAAAGTATATGATATGTTATCTGACGAGCACAGTAAACAGCTATTGCAATCTATCTGCGAATTTAGAACTGGTAATGATAATAATTATAGTCATTTTATAGATCAAGAACCACAATATTTTAATAGTATAACTTTACAAGATGCTATAAAATATTATATTGATGGTGGTGCTTATAATGGAGATACATATCAACAATTACAGAACAGCACTGTAATTGATAAAGCGATATTATTTGAGCCAGATACTAATAATTTTAAACAACTCTCAAAAAATGTTGTAAATGCCGTTTGTTTGCCCTTAGCGATAAGTGATAAAACTGAACTACTAACTTTCAATATGGGCCAAGGAGAAAGCTCCAATGTAACCACAAATGGCAGTAATAAAGTTATGGCAGTCAGTTTGGATGATATGTTTGCAAAAGTCAATGTTGATTTTATTAAATTAGATCTAGAAGGTGGAGAAATACCTGCTTTACATGGCGCAAAAAATTTAATACAATTTGCCAGACCTAAATTGGCAATAAGTCTATATCATAAGCCAGAAGATTTGTGGGAAATTCCACTACTATTAGAAACTATTTGCAGTAATTATAATTTTTATATTAGACAACATTTTTACAATAGTTTTGATAGTGTATTATACTGTATACCAAAATGAAAATTGCAATAATTGGTGCTAATGGATTCGTTGGAAGTAGATTATATAGGTATTTTACACCTAAGTATTTCGTAACTCCAATTACAAGACAAACTGTTGATCTCTTGGATTACTATCAACTTCAATCTTATTTAATAGATCATAGATTCGACTGTGTAATATTATCAGCAAGCACTATGAATAATGACACTTCTGATATAAGGAATAACATTGGAATAATTACTAATTTATCCTTAAACAGAGATAAATTTGGAAAACTTATAAATTTAGCTTCTGGTGCCGAGTATGATAGGCAAAGAGATATTAATAAGTTTGATGAAACGGAATTATTAAACAGCGTGCCTGAAGATTATTATGGTTTAAGTCAAAATCTTAGAAGCAGGATATGTTTATCCACACCTAACTTCTATAATTTACGAATTTTTAATTGTTTTGGCCTAGATGAAATTAAGACAAGAATTTTTCCTAAATTTATATTAGCAGAGAACGAATTTACAATTTATAACGATAGATATTTTGATTATTTTAGCATTCAAGACTTAGCAATCGTTATTGATCATTATATCTGTAATGATAAAACTTATAAAGATATTAATTGTGTTTATAAAGAAAAATATTTAATAAGTGAAGTATTAACAAAATTTAAAGAAATATATCAAATTAGTACCTCAATTAATGTTTCGAACACTGTATCAAATAATTATACAGGTGATGGCACTAAACTAGCTAATATGCATCTTGATATTGCAGGGTTAGAACACGGGTTAAAAAATTATTTTAATGTTGACTAGTAATTATACTAATAAATATCTTAACTCAATTAAAAGAAATCTATTATGAAAAAAGTTGTTTATGTTACTGGATGTTTGGGATTTATTGGTAGCCATGTTACCGAAACTTGCCTAAAAAAAGGTTGGTATGTAATAGGGGTAGACAAATGTACATATGCAAGTAATTCTGCTTGGATTGATAGTTGGGGTATGCGATATCCTGATCAATTTATGTTTTTAAAGACTGATATAAATGATTTAACCAGGTTATATGAATGTGATTATGTTATCAACACAGCAGCAGAAACTCATGTTGATAACAGTATAGAAGACAGTGATGATTTTGTTCGAAGTAATATAGACGGTGTGCACAATTTACTTAAACTAATTAACAAAGTAAAAAGAAAAAAACCAATATTATTACATTTTAGCACCGATGAAGTCTATGGCGACATTATAACTGGTAGTCATACTGAACAAGATTTATTAAAACCAAGTAATCCATATAGTGCAACCAAGGCTGCTGCAGATATGCTAATTTTGGCCTGGGGAAGAACTTATAATCTTCCCTATATAATTGTAAGACCTACGAACAATTATGGGATAGGACAATATGTGGAAAAATTAATTCCTAGAACAGTAAAATTCCTATCTTTAGGTAAACCAATAGAATTACATGATCAAGGTAAACCAGTCAGGACATGGTTACATGCTAGTGACACCAGTAATGCTATTATTAAAATAATTGAATCAAATGTAGTAAATCAAATTTACAATATTTCTGGCAATTATGAAGCACCAAATATCGTTGTAGTTAAAAAGATATTAAATGTTTTGTATGGCACTGATAACACAGATGGCAAAATTACGGAATTATCAAGAGTGGGCCAAGATATGCGTTATAGTATTGACGATTCTAAAATTAAAAGTTTGGGTTGGAATGCACAGGCAGATTTCGACAGTGAGCTAGAAAATATTGTTAATTATTATATTGAAAACTTTGTTTGGTAATTTATGTATATAATTACAAGTTGTCTTGTTTGCAAATCAGACAATGTAGTCTTTGATCCTACATTCTTATCAAGATTTATACTGAGTAGGATAGAAGGTAAAATAAGACATATAGATCTGCCTATTTTCTCAATTAAATGTAATCACTGTAGATTTTTCAGCAGTGCATTACGCTTTACTGATGAAGAAATGGAAAAGATTTATAAAGACTATAGAGGTTACGAATACAATAAGATGAGAGTTGCAATAGAAGGGGATTTTTATAAACCACTTATTGGGACATTTACAACTCCGGAAGCTATAGAACATAGACTTAAAGGCATAAATGAAATAATTGATAGGTCTATTAATATAGGAAACATACGGAAAGTATTAGATTATGGTGGAGGGGCTGGCCATTTTATTCCTGGTAGGTTCATATTTGCGGAAAAATTCGTATATGATATAAGTGGAACAATTTTATACCCAGAAATTAAAAGGTATGATCCAGGTAGACAAGTAGAGTGGAATTATATACAATGCTGCCATGTGTTGGAACATGTGTCAGACCCTATCAAATTTTTAAAAGACATGCTAAAATTAGCCAATACCAATACTTTAATATATATTGAAGTACCAAATGGTGATGGGCCAAGTATGCATGGGGTGTGGCATGAACACATTAATACTTTTTATGAAGATAGTTTAGAATACATATTTCAACTAGTAGATTTAACTATTGTTGATCGTCAAACAAGAAATGGCTGTATAGGATTTTTAGCAAAAAAGGCTATAGAATAAATGGAACATATTTTAAAACAAGTAAGAGAATTTATTGAACAGAAACAGGCCAATCGTAGTTGGGTAGCAGGAAAGGATTTTGTAAATTATGCTGGCGCCTACTTTGATGCGGATGAATATGAAGTTGCTGTAGCTAGTCTACTTAAAGGTTGGCTAGTAATGGGCAATGATGCTCTTAAATTTGAGCAAGAGTTTCCTAAACAATTTGGTAAAACTAAAGGTATTGTTACTAATAGTGGAAGTAGTAGTAATTTACTAATGATGGCTAGTCTAACTAGTAAAAGAGGCTATAATTTCCCCAAAGGCACAAAGGTTTTAACACCTATTGCGGGGTTTCCAACTACACTTAACCCGACATTACAATTAGGGTTTACACCAGTATTTGTTGATATAGAATTAGATACTTTAAACATTAATTTGGATCATGCAGAAAAGGTTTTAGCAGCAAATCCAGATATTAAAATAATGACTTTTGCCCATGTGTTAGGTAATCCTCCCAACATGGATAAGGTTATGGAACTGGTAAAACAATATAAGTTGGTTTTATTGGAAGATTGTTGTGATGCATTAGGTACCACATATGACGGAAAGCCATTGGGAAGTTTTGGTCTTATGGCTAGTTGTAGTTTTTATCCTGCTCATCATATGACCATGGGTGAAGGCGGATATGTTGCCACCGATGACTGCATGCAAGATCAAATTCTAAGAAGTTTTCGTGAATGGGGACGAGGCTGTTATTGCGTAGGGCCAGAAGCAAATAAACTTAAATGTGGCACTTGTGGAACAAGATTTAAAGAATGGGTACCGGCATTGCCTGGTGAAATTTTTGACCACAAATATGTATATGACGAAATAGGATATAATCTTAAACCTATTGAGCTGCAATGCAGTATGGGTTTAAAACAATTAGAAAAACTGCCTAAAATTCATGAGTTGCGTCGTAGGAATTATAAACTGTTATTTGAAATATATGAAAAATATGAAGAATTTTTCCATTTACCAAGAGCACAGGCCAAAGCTGATCCTAGTTGGTTTGCTTTTCCTCTCACTATTCGCTCCACTGCTCCTTTTACTCGCAGTGATATTGTTGATTATTTGGAAGAAAAACTAATTCAAACAAGGCCATATTTTGCTGGCAATATTATGTTACAACCTGCTTATAGTCACTTAATGGATTCCACTACAGCAAAAACATTATATCCTAACAGTACTTTGGCCATGCGCAATAGTTTTTTCCATGGCACAAGTCCTGTTATCACACCAGAACAAATTGCATATATAGGCGAAGTTGTAGATGGATTTTTAGGATTATATTTATGAAAAATTACTTGTTTGGCTATGCAAGACCTGTTTATAACATTTGGGGACCATGGAAAGGATTTGGGTTAAATCCATTATGGCAGGAAGATCATAAAGTTTATGAACAAATGTATAAACTTAGCAGACTGTCTGCAAAGCATTTTTTGCAAGGTGAATGGGAAGAAGTTTGTGTGACCTCGCCAGTATTAGATGCTAGATTACATCAGATTAATGTATGGTATACAATTAAGGAATTATGGCTTAAAGAACCCTGTAACATTTTATGTATGGGTGCAGATACTTTGTTTATTAAACCAACAGAAGTATTTGGTAGATATGATAAAATGACAATGTTTAACTATACCGACCCCAAAACACATTCAGAAGTTGTAAATTATTTTAATGATGATGTTAGATACTATCCAGCTTCTATGGATCCTAAAGTTTGGGAAATGGGAGAAAAGTTAATGGATAAATGGTTTGCCCATAATGAAAATAATTGGGCAGCAGGCCAAATTATTCATAACTTACAAATGTGGAGTCAGGGTGTTGAACTTAATGATGTTCATGACCCAAATATGGCCTTTCAAGTTTTATATTTTGATGAAGAACAAGACAGTAAGTGGAACGGCAGTCCGTTCGAAGATGCCCATATATTACATCTACATGGGAGTAGAGGCATACAAGGAAGACTGCCAGTTATGGAAGCGATTCTAACTCAATTAGGAATAGAACAATAATGTTACATTTAATTTCACAGCGAGAAGGCTTGTGGTGGCCCAAAGAAGATCATGGATGTTGGGACTATAATACTAATCATGCACCAAATATTCCCAAAGAACTAGCACAATATGTTCCATATAAAGGGGTTGTAGTACAGGCTGGTGGTAATTGTGGTCAATATATTGTTCAGTATGCAGACCTATTTGAACGAGTTTATACTTTTGAACCTGATCCGCTCAACTTCCTTTGCCTAACACTTAACTGTCAAAAAACAAATATTTACAAATATCAAGCTTGTGTAGGCAATCAACGGAATCTAGTTGAACTAGCGGTAAATAGTTCAGATGTGG
>Ga0209358_10002009_pt1 | contig 15740 bp, 17 predicted proteins | sample LauGreFa1BDMLBSN_2_FD_187574 | JGI IMG/M metagenome (GOLD analysis project Ga0209358, IMG submission 187574) | Freshwater lake microbial communities from Lake Michigan, USA - Fa13.BD.MLB.SN (SPAdes) (version 2) | ecosystem: Environmental > Aquatic > Freshwater > Lake | place: Lake Michigan, USA... | reverse complement strand
GGTGTAGCCAATTTCAATATCGCACTGCTTGAGGAAGCGCGCCGAACCTGTCCCGAACCGCTGGCCACACTGCAGGCGGAATACCACCCCTACCTCGACCAGTCCAAGGTTCTCGATTACTGCCGCCGCCACGACATGATCTTCACCGCTTATTGCCCGCTCGCCCGCGGCCGCCTGTTCAACGACCCGGTACTCATCGCCATCGCCCAGACCCGCGGCAAAACCATTGCCCAGATCGTGCTGCGCTGGCTGGTACAGCAGGGCGACATCGTACCGATCCCCCGCTCCTCGAATCCCGAGCGAATCGCCCAGAATCTTGAAGTCTTTGATTTCGAACTGAGCGGCGAAGAAATGCGCCGCATCCATGCTCTGGCCAAACCCGACGGTCGCATCGCCAATCCGGCCGGCCGTGCACCCGCTTGGGATTAAAATAGCGGCAGAGTCAAAAAAACCTGAAACCGGAGGCCTTCCAATGAATACCCCAACCATCCAGGCAGTACTCGGCACTGCCGCCATCGCCGCCACCCTCGGCTTCGCCGGCAACGCCGCTGCACAGGGCGCAGCCTTCCCCAGCAAGAACATGGTGATGATCGTGCCTTACACCCCCGCCGGCTCCGCCGATGCGATGAGCCGCGCCATTGCCACGCGCCTCGGCACCGCACTCGGCCGCAACATCGTTGTCGACAACCGGCCCGGCGCCAGCGGCATGATCGGCACCGAGATGGTCGCCAAGGCCGATCCCGACGGTCATACCCTGCTCGGCCACACCTCGTCGTACCCGGCCACCGCCGCGGTCCGCGCCAAGCTGCCCTTCGATCCTGCACGCTCGATCATCCCGGTCGGCATGACTGCACGCGCGCCGATGCTGTTCGCGATCCATCCGTCGATCCCCGCGAAAAGCGTCAAGGAACTGATCGCCATCGTCAAAAAAGACCCGAAGAAATATTTCCTCAACTACGGTTCGTCGGGCACCGGCGGCAACAATCACTTCTCCGGCGCGCTGTTTGCCTCCGCGGCCGGCATCAAGATGCAGCACGTGCCGTACAAAGGCATCTCCAATGCCGTGACGGCGCTGGCCTCGGGTGAAGTCGAAATCGTCATTGCCAGTTCATCGGCCCTGCTGCCGCAGCGCGATTCCGGCCGCATCCGCATTCTCGGCGTGACCAGTGCTGAGAAATCCCCGCTGTTTCCGGACCTGCCCACTGTCGCTTCGCAGGGCGCCCCCGGTTACGAGTACGAATTGTGGTGGGGCACCTTCGCACCCGCAGGCATGTCGCAGGAACGGATCAGCTATCTGTATTCGCTGATCAACAAGATCGTGACCAGCCCTGACATGAAGAAATTCCTGGACACCCAGGGCGCCGAACCCTGGCTGATGCCGATGGCCCAGCTGCCGGAACTGCTGCCGAAGGAAATCGCGCGCTACAAAAAAGCCGCGCAGCTTGCGGGTATCGAACCGCAATAAGAATTACGCAGCGCACCGAAAATCCCGCCGGCCTCAAACCGGCGGGATTTTTTTATGCCGCGGTCAGCCTGCCGGTCTGATAGTCGCGCACTGCCTGCTCGAGTTCGGCAGTCGTGTTCATCACAAAGGGACCGTATTGCGCCACCGGTTCATTCAGCGGCAGCGCCGCCAGAAGGATGAACCGGGCGCCCTCGCCCGCGGCAACAATCCGCACGGCATCGCCTGCTGACAGCACACCGGCACTGCGCCGGGGCAAGGCGCGCGGAGACTCTGCGCCGACCTGCACATCGCCCTCATAGACATAGACAAAGGCGTTGTGCGCCGGCGGCAGCGCGTGCTCAAACACGCCGTTGGCCGCCAGTTCAACATCAAAATAGACCGGTACCGTGCTGAGCCCCTGGATCGGACCCGGGATTGCACCGGCCGGGGTCTGCAGCGTACCCGCAATCACCTTGACGCGGCCGCCACCGGGCCAATCGGCCGCGGGAATGGTGGCCGCCGGGATATCGCGATAGCCGGCGGGTTTCATCTTTTCTTTGGCCGGCAGATTGATCCACAGCTGGAAGCCGCGCATGCGCCCTTCGGTCTGCTGCGGCATCTCGGAATGGATGATGCCGCGACCGGCGGTCATCCACTGCACATCACCGCTTTTGAGGTCGCCGCGGTTGCCGAGATGGTCCTCGTGCAGCATGTGCCCATCCAGCATGTATGTCACTGTTTCGAAACCGCGGTGCGGATGGCTGGGGAAACCGGCAATGTAATCGTCAGGGTTTTCCGTGCCGAACTCGTCGAGCATCAGAAAAGGATCCAGCCGCGCCTGCGTTGACTGGCCGATGCTCCGGCGCAGTTTCACGCCGGCGCCATCTGAAGTTTCCAACGCAGGGATCACCCGCTCCAGATGCCTCGCACCCATGGATAAACTCTCCCGAAGATTGTGATACTCAGACCGTCGCCACCGGCGTTACCGGAGAGCCGGCAGCACCGGGCATGCGCAGCGGCGGCGCTGTCAGCAGAAAACGGCTGCGCTTGTGTTTGCGCAGCCAGGCTGCGAGCTCGGTGAAATACCATAGTTCACCGAGATGGATACCCAGCTTGACCAGGCAATGCTCATGCAAGGGCAGTTGGGGGCCACGGTGCGGCATGCGCGGATCAAGGCCCAGCGTACCGGAACGTTCGACCGCGAGATTGTCCGCCGCGATCGCAGCAACGCCGGTATCGGAAATCCATTCCAGCAGCCGTTTGTCATGACCGTCGAGCACTGCGCACTGCATCTTGATGGCATTGTCGAGTTTGCCGTCGGCGTCTCGGATCAACTGGCCGAGGCCCGTATGCAGGCACAGGATGTCGCCCTGCTCGACCGTAATCGCATCATCCTTCATCACCTTCTCGAGCATTTCATAAGTGATGTCGGTGCGTGCGTCACCAAAATGATGACGCAGATCGATCAGCACCGCGCGGCCCTGCACACCGGTCTCGGCCATCGCCGCAACCGACAAAGCCAGCGCACCGGTTTCGCCATGAAGCCCGCGCCCCTGCTCATCCACCAGATGAAAACCGTTGTAGGACACCTTTTCCGCGACACCATCACCATCGGCATCAAAATGCGTGCCCTTGTGCGCGAATCCGTCCCAGTGTGTTGAATACTGGGAGTACAGAAAAATCGCTTCGTCGGAACCGACATCGGTGAAGCGCGGATTGGTTTCACCCATGTCGAGATTGAAATAAACCTTGCCTTCGCGGATCACCGGATGAAATTCGGGTGGTTTGCGAAAGGGGTTGAGCACGCTGCCGCCGGGCTTGTCGAGCGGGTGAGAAAGGCAAAACACCAGACCCGTCTGCACTTCTTTCAATGCGGCCAGACGGCGCGCCGGGGTCAGCAGATTCAGCCGGCCGTGCTGATCATCATCGCCGAACTCGCCCCAGTTCGATCCTTCAGGACGCTGCTTCCACCGCTTTGTCATGCCCGCCTCCGTATTACTGGTTGCGTCGCTTACTCCAACGTGATGTTCGCCGCCTTGACCACCTTTGCCCACTTGGCGATTTCCGCTTTCAGCCAGACCGCAAACTCCTGCGGCGAATTGCCCACCGGGACGCCGCCTTCGCTGTCAAAGCGTTTGCGGACTTCGGGCAGCTTCACGATCGCCACGATCTCGCGATTGAGCAGACGGATCACAGGCTCCGGCGTGCCTCTGGGCACAAAAATGCCCTGCCAGGTGCCGGACTGGAATCCCTTCAGTCCGGTTTCCGAGATCGTCGGCAGTTCCGGAAACAGTTGCGAACGCTCAAGACTCGTCACGGCAACGCCGCGCAATTTGCCGGCGCGGGTATGCGGCATCACCGACGGCATGGTCGCAAACACCACCTGGATGCGTCCGGACAGCAGGTCAAGAATTGAACCCGACGCACCCTTGTACGGCACATGGGTCATGCGCGTTTTCGCCATCAGGTTGAACAGTTCACCGGCGAGATGCGGTCCGCCGCCATTGCCCGAAGATCCGAAATTCAGTTCGCCCGGCTTGGCCTGTGCGAGCTTGATCAGGTCCTGCACGGTATTAACCGGCAGCGAGGGATTGACCACGAGGATCTGCGAAGCCGTCGACGCCAGCGTGATCGGCGCCAGATCACGTTCGGAGTCATAAGGCAGTTTTTTGTAGAGGCTGGGATTGACCCCGAAGGAACTGCCGACCAGCAGCATGGTGTAACCGTCGGGCGCCGCCCGTGCCACGAGTTCCGCCGCCAGTACACCGCCACCGCCGCCACCGCGGTTGTCGACCACGAACTGCTGGCCCAGCTGCTTGCTCAGCTCCGCGGACACCATGCGCGCGACAAAGTCGGCATTGCCGCCGGCCGATTGCGCCACGATGAAACGCACCGGCCGCGTCGGATACGTGCCGGTGCGGGTGTCGGCTGCATTCGTTGTGCCCGCGCAAAGCGCAAGCATCATCGCCGCGACTGCCCCTGTCATCCGCACAGCCATGCTCAACGCCCCTTGAACACCGGCTTGCGCTTTTCCATGAATGCGCGCCGGCCCTCGATGAAATCCTGGCTCGCACCGCAATCCTTGACCAGCTGATCACACAAGGCGTTGTCACGATCAGCAGGATCTTTCATCAGCTCGTCGACCACACGCTTGGCGGTCAGAATCGACAGCGGCGCATTTTCCGCCATTGTCTGGGCCCATGAGCGCACGGTGCTTTCCAGTTCGGCCACCGGCACCACCTCGTTGACAATGCCCATGCGCAACGCCTGGTTCGCGTTGTAGCGACGGGCCGTGAATACGAATTCCTTGGCGACCGACGGGCCGACCAGCTCGACCAGCCGGCGCAGGCCTTCCATTCCGTAGCCGATGCCGAGGCGCGCAGCGGGAATGCCGAACTGCGCATCGTCCGAGCAGATGCGCATGTCGCAGCTCAGCGCCAGCGACATGCCGCCGCCGATGCAGTAGCCGCGGATCATCGCCACGGTCGGTTTTCCGGTGCCGCGCAGAATCGAGCGCATGCCCGATGACGTCTTCGAATACTTTTCCTGCGCCTCGGCATTGGCGCGTTCGTCCTCGAACTTGGAAATATCAGCGCCGGCGACAAAGGACTTGTCACCCGCGCCCGCCAGAACGATGACTCGCACGCTGTCATCTTTCGAAAAAGCATCCAGTACCTCGCCGGCGGCCTGCCACATTTCCAGCGACACCGCGTTGCGGCGCTCGGGATTGTTGAAAATCAGGAAGCCGATCGGGCCTTCCTGCCGGGCCACAATCTTGTCGGTTGTCGTTTTCATCTGCTGCTCCTTTATTGATTCACCCGCCACGCGTCAAACGCCCGGCGCATTACAAACCGCATTACAAGTGCATTACCACTTAACCAATACCGCGACCGGAGCGCCGCGTCTACATTCGTTCCGCATCGTGTTCACTGTTCAGGCACTCGCCCACACTTCGGGATTCAGGAAATTGCGCGGGTCATGCACCCGCCCGTCCATCCAGGCAAGGATATTGTCAGCGGCGATCGTGCCCATGCGCGCCATCGCATCCGTAGTCGCCGCCGCGATGTGCGGGGTGACAATCACATTCTGCATCTTGAACAAGGGATTCGCCGCATCCGGCGGCTCAACGGCGTAGGTATCCAGCCCCGCCCCGGCAAGACGACCTGACTGCAGGGCGGCGATCAGCGCCGGCTCGTCCACCACCGGGCCGCGCGAGGTATTGATCAGCAAGGCGCCGGGCTTCATCCGTGCAAACTGCGCCCCGCCGATCATGCCGCGGGTTTTGTCGGTCAACGGACAATGCAGACTGAGGATATCGATTTGATCCAGCAGACGATCGAGATCGGGCTCTACGCGCATACCCGGCGGCGGATTGATCGCCGATCGCGTGTTGATAATCACCGATGCGCCACAGGCCTGCGCCAGTCTTGCAGTGCGCTCGCCGATCTGGCCGAAGCCGACGATGCCCACCGTACGGGTGCGGAAATCACGGATGAACAGATCCAGGTTGCGCCAGCCGCCGGCCCGCGTCTCGCGGTCAAAACGCGGCAGCTCCCGCGTCAGCGCGAGCATCATCGCCAGAGAATGCTCAGCGACCGCATCGGCATTGGCACCGCCGGTCACCATCACCGCGATGCCCAGACGCGTGGCTGCAGCGATATCCACCGAATCCACACCAGCGCCGTGTTTGGCGATGATCTTCAGTCCCGAGGCGGAAGCCAGTACACGGGCGCTCAGTGGCGGCGAACCGCGCAGCAGGATCGCCGCCGGCTTGTGCCGTGCGAGCGCCGAAATCAAGTCATCCTCACTGATCGAATTGGTCATGAAGGCGGGTTCCATACCGCCGTCGCGCAACAGCTTCTGGGCCAGATCGGAGACGGTTTCTGCAGTCACCAGCACAATCGGTTTATTCAACGGCTACTCCCGGTCAGTTCAGCCCCCTGGCGGGGCGGCGTCCGGATTATCCCACCTGCCGCACAAAAACTTGTTGCCCCACGCCCATTCAATGCCACTAGAATGGATGCGTCGGCGATGAGCACAAAAAAATCCGCACACGCCGCGTCCCATGTGTTTAACCGCATCGGAGGAGAAATCATGCATTGCAGCACCCGCATCACGCTTGGCCTGCTCGCTGTTCTTCTGTCCGGCCTCGCCGCAGCCCAGCAATACCCCGTACGCCCGATCCGCGTCATCGTACCTTTCCCCGCGGGCGGCAACGTCGACGTTTTTTCGCGAGTGCTGTTCCGCCAGGTTGAAAGCGAAATCGGCGGCACCTTCGTCATCGACAACCGTGGCGGCGCCAACGGCATCGTCGGGGCCGATACCGTGAAAAACGCGTCACCGGACGGTTACACCGTGATGAACACTTCATTCAGCTTTGCCGTGAATCCTTCAATCCACAAAAAACTGCCGTTCGACATCGTGCGCGACTTCACGCCGATCACCAATGTCGCCACCGGACTGGGCTATCTGATGGTGGTGCACCCCAGCCTGCCCGCGAAAAACACCGCAGAACTGATCGAGGTCGCGAAAAAGCAGACGCTGCGCTACAGCACTGCCGGCGTCGGCAACGGCCAGCATCTGGCAGGCGCGCTGCTCGCCAGCATGGCCAAAGTCGAGATGATGCATGTGCCCTACAAGGGCGGCGGACCGGCGATGACGGCAGTGGCCAGCGGCGAAGTCCAGGTTCATTTCCCGGCGGCCTCGGTCGGCCAGCCGATGCACAAGGCCGGACGGGTACGCGCCATCGCCTTCACCGGCGCCAAGCGCCTGTCGACCATGCCGGAACTGCCGACCATCGGCGAAACTGTTACCGGTTATGTCGGTGATGCCGGCTGGCACGGCATGTTCGGTCCCGCAAAACTGCCAGCACCGATCACGCTGAAGTTGCAGAAAGCCGTACACAAGGCGCTGCAGGAGCCGAAAATCAACGCCTATTTCGTCGACAACGGCTATGAGCCCAACGGTGATCCGCCCGAGGTCTGGGCCAAGCAATATCGCGCGGACGTCAAACGCTTCGCCGAAATCGCCAAAGCAGCAGGAATAGAACCCCAATAACCCCTGTGCCGGCGGTCGCTTCCCTGCGACCGCCGGCAGCACGTCCACGACAACGCACGAATGCCCGCCGCGGCCGTTGCGCTGTCATGCAATGTCGCTACAATCAATCCGCGTGCACACTTGCCCGTCCGCTAACGGAGATTTCATGCGCCTCAATGCAAGACTTACGGCAATCCTCTGCGCCAGCGTGCTGGTTGCCGCCACACCGCTCACTGCGCCGGCGGAACCGCTTCAGCAACTGCCCTCACCGGTCCCAGTTCCCGCATTCAAACTGCCCGGACTCAATGGCACCAGCGGCAGCGACGCCGACCTGCGCAACAAAGTCACGGTGATCCGCTTCTGGGCTTCCTGGTGAAGCACCTGCATCGGTGAAATGCCCTCCGTGCAGAGGGCACATAACGAACTGAAAAAAGACGGCATCCAGGTCATCACCGTGTCGATCGACGGCATTGGTGAAGCTGCCGTGAAGCCGGTATTTGCAAAAAACGGATACACCATGCCGGCGCTGATTGACGCCAACATGGCCGTCGCCCGCGACTTCGGCGTCAGGGGAGTCCCTTCAACCGTGATCGTCGATGCCAAAGGCATGATCCGCGTCCGCACCATGGGACATGTAGATTTCGACGGCGCCGATCTGCGGAATTACGCGCGCAGCATCAACCGCAAGTAGATTTTCAACAGGAGACCGTGATGACAACAGGTATCAGGCTTTACCGCTGGATGACTGCAGCACTGCTCGGGGTCACGCTGTTCACTGCGTCCGCGCAGGCCCAGTCGCTGAAAGTGGGCGACAAGGCCCCGGATTTTTCGGTGATTTCATCAACCGGAAAACCGGTCGCACTGGGTGACTACCTCGGCAAAAAGAATGTCGTGCTGTTTTTCTACATCGCGGCATTCACCGATACCTGAACCAGCGAAATCGTGGCCTTCCAGCTTGATCTTCCCAAGTTCGAGGCCACCAACACCCAGGTCCTGGGTGTCAGCGTCGATTTCAACAATGCCAACGTCATCTTTGCCGAACGGCTCGGGCTGCGCTTCCCGCTACTCAGCGACACGCGGCGCATCATGACCCGTGAATACGGCGTCCTCAACAACGACCCGTCGATGGCCAATGACGCCAAACGCGTGGCCGGTTATCTCCGCGCCAAACGCGCGTGGTTCATCATCGACAAGGCCGGCGTGATCCGCTTCGCCAAGGTCGAGGATCCGCGCGGCATCATGCCGAACGACGAACTGATCGAAGCGCTGCAGAAGATCCAGTAAAACGCTTCACGCAAAACAAAAGGGCGGTGCAGAATTGCACCGCCCTTTTCCATAGCAGGACAGACTCAATCGAGCTTCAGATTGAGCTTCTTCAGGATTTTTTCATTGCGCTGCATCTCATTGCGGATATAGGCGTCGTAATCCGCCGGTGACATGGTGCCCTCCGAGAATCCCTGCTTGGTCAGGATCGCGCCGGCTTCCGGCGTCTTCAGCGCCTTGGCGATTTCCGCCGACAGGCGCTCGACGATGGGCCGCGGCGTGCCGGCACGCACCATGACACCGAACCAGTTCAGCGATTCAAATCCCGGCCAGCCGGACTCCGCGATGGTCGGCACATCCGGCAGATTCGCCGCGCGCTGCGCCGAGGTGACCGCAATGCCACGAAGGCGTCCCGTGGGAATGTAATGGGAACAGTCGAGCACGTTGCCGACCAGCAGCGTGATATGTCCGCCGAGAATCGCCGTCGTCGCCGGCGCACCGCCGCCGAAAGGCACATTGACGATATCGATCTTGGCGACATCCTTGAACAGCTCGCCGGCAATGCGGCCGCCGCCGATGATGCTCGACACGCCCCAGGTCAGCTGGCCGGGCCGGGCCTTCGCCAGCGCCACCAGTTCCTTCATGTTTTTCACCGGCAGCGAAGGATGCGCGCAGTAGATCAGCGGGTTGTAGACCATCCGCGTCACCCCATGAAAATCACGCAGCGTGTCGTAAGGCAGCTTGTTGTAGGCGAAGGGATTCACGGTAAAACTCGTCGCCATCACCAGCATCGTGTAACCGTCGGCCGGTGCACGCGCCGCGATTTCCGTGGCGATCACCGTATTGGCGCCCGGCCGGTTTTCAATCACCAGATTCTGGCCCAGCGCTTTGGATACGGGCGGCGCATAAAGCCTTGCCATCGTGTCGGCAGCACCTCCCGGCGGGAAGGGCACGAGCACGCGAATCGGCTTGGTCGGATACTCCTGGGCCGCAGCCTGAAACGAAACCAGTGCAGCAGCAATAAGCAGCACCCGCGACAGAACAGACGTCATGGTCTTCCTCCTGGTGAGAGCGGATCGCTGTCCGCATTGTTATGGTTGATACGATACCTGCCGCACCACCGAAGGCATAGTCGAGCCCCTGGTGAAAATTTTTACCAATTAAAACAAATACTTAATTAACCCTCATACACCCGTGCGACTGACAAACTGCGTCGCGCGGTTTTTGAATGCCTTTGCCGCCAGAAACAAGCCGCCGTCCGCACCATCGATGAAGTGCAAATGGCGGCCTGAATAATCAAAGACCAGGCAGGTCATGTGCGCGCGGTCGGCGACATGCAAACCGTAGAGCAGCTCCCGCCGCTTGAAACGCTCCTGGAGCCATTCTTCCAGCGCCATCCGCTGCGCCGTTGTGCCGGAGAGAATCTGCCGATAGACATCGGAGAATTTACGCACATCGGTGTTGCGCGCGAGATCCGTCCGGTAGCGGCTCCAGTCGGTTGCCTTCGTACGGATGCCGAAGCGCATCAGCAAACCGCCGGCGATCACCATCAGTCGCGTGTGCATCATCCAGAGCCAGCGCCCGAATGCGCTGCGCCCGGCGGTGCGGATGCCAGCCTCGTCGGCGAGCAGCCTGCTGCTGAGCGTCATCGCCAGCTGCGGCAGGTACACGGGATGACAGGCCTCCTCATCGCCATAAACTTCGCGCACCTTGCCGATAACCTCGCGGTAAACCCCGGCAGCGCGCTCCGGCTCGTGATGCAGCGCCAGCACCATCAGACTGACCGTTTCACCGTGGCGGCTCGGTATGTCCTGCCAGCGGCATTCAAAGCCGTCAAAACTGCCCTGCGGCTCGACACTGCCCGGCGCAATCACATAACGCCCGGCAGTTGCCGGATCCTTGACGGCGGCATCAATCCAGGCAATGCCGCCCCCGCTGAACACCGCCTGCACATAGTTTTCCGATACGCGGTAACGCGCCACGCGCACACTGAAACCTTTTGGAATTTCCGCGACCGGCACGGTTGCAATGCGCAGATCCAGATCGAAAGCATCGCGCGCCACTTCGCGCGTCTTCGCCAGCGCCGCCTGTATCGCTTTGAGCAGTCGCGGCGGCACGCAAATCACCGCGCCATCGCCTTCAAAGCTGAATGGAATGTCGACGCCGTGCGCCGCATTGATGGCCGCGGTAATCGCCGCTGCGCCGATCGAATTGACGTTGCGGTAATTTCCCGCGGCTACGGCCGCTGTTGAGTTGCGCACGTCGCAGAACGCGACATGCCAGTCGGCCGGCAACTCGCCGAAACTTTCCGCGCGGGTCACCGCCTCAAAATCGGCGATGACCGGCAGCGTGGAGTAAAAGTTTTCCGGACTCACGGCGAGTCAGCGGCCTCGGCCTGATCAGGCGCCTTCGGCCACGCCCGGATTCCACTGCCCCTTGCGCATGCGGGTAATGGTGATGGTTTTGAACACGCCGTTCTGGGTGAAGGGGTCGCCGTCGGAAAACTTCTTGGCTTCGGCGCGGCTGTTGACGTTGAGCACAAAGGCACTGCCGACCGCCTCGGTTCCGTCGTCGTTCTGCGTCGCGCCCGACAACACGATGATGCCCTTCTGGCTGGCCAGGTAATCGCGGTGCGGCTGCAGCACTTTGCTGCGGATTTCAGCGGTATTCGGATTGTCGACGCAGGTGATGATCCAAAGCATGAGATGTTTCCCTTGAAAATAACGGATATTGGATAGTGGACTTCGAGACTTCAATCCAGGATTTCAACATGAACAGCCCGTGCGTCATCGGCACGGGAGGGCTTATGATATGGCCTTTTCGCCACCTGCACCCGTCCGGAGGAGTTCCATGACCGTCGCCTACAATCCCGACAACCTGTTCGCCGTCAAATGTTGGGAAGTCGAAGTACGCAAGACCGCCAAGCGCACGCTGATCGCCCGCATCTACCAGCCGCAGGGCACCGGCCCTTTCCCCGTGCTGATCGATCTCCACGGCGGCGCCTGGAGCCGCAAGGACCGCTACGCCAATGAACCGATGGCACGCGCGATTGCCGCCTCAGGCATGCTGGTGGTTTCGCCCGACCTGCGCCTCTCGGATGAAGCGCCGTATCCGGCCTGCATCCAGGACGCTCACCATGCCATCCGCTGGCTCAAGCACAAGGCCAAGGAATGGAACGGCGACATCACCCATTTCGGCATTCTGGGCAGCTCCAGCGGCGGCCATGTCGCACAGCTGATCGGCATGAAGCCGCATGATCCGAAATACGCAGCGATCCCGCTGCAGGAAGCACCGAACGTCGATGCCACTGCGGTCTACATTGCCACCCGTTCACCGATCAGCAATCCGGTGGCACGCCGGGCCCAGGCCGAACGCAAGGGCAACAAGGAGATGATGAAAAAATCCGACACCTTCTTCAATCCGCCGGAAACCATCCACGAAGGCAACCCGCAGGAAATCCTCGATCGCAAGGAAAAGGTCGTGATGCTGCCGATGCTGATCATGCAGGGCGGCCTCGACGACAATGTCATCCCGGAAATCCAGGAAAAATTTGCCGCGACCTACCGTGCCGCCGGCGGCGAATGCCAACTGGAAGTCTTCAAGAACAGCGAACACGAGTGGACTGCAGTGCCGAGTCCTGAAGCCGATCTTTCGCACGAGACGGTCAAGCAGTTCATCGCCAAACAGCTGCGCGCGCTGCAGAAAAAAGCGGCTTAACCGGCTGAAGCCTCAACAAAAAGCCCCGCAACAGCGGGGCTTTTTTATTCATCAGCGATTTACTGTCATTCCATGCTGATATTCAGCGGCTTCGCCACCTTGTTCCACTTCTCGATATCGGCATCGATCAGTTTGCCGAACTCAGCAGGCGATACTTCCGTCGCCTCAACACCAACGCCGAGCAGTTTCTCGCGGATATCCGGCTGACGCACGGCAACCAACACGGCAGCATGCAGTTTGTCGATGGCGGCTTTCGGAGTACCCCTGGGGGCAACGATGCCGTACCAGCCGCTCACCGCATAACCGGGCAGGCCCGACTCGGCAATTGTCGGAACATTGGGCAACGCCGGCGTGCGTTTGCCGGTGGTCACACCCAATCCCCGGATCTTGCCGGCCTGCAGATGCGGCCGCGCCACCGCCACTGTCGAGAAAAACACCTGCACGCGCCCGCCCAGCAGATCGGCCATCGCCGGATTGCCGCCCTTGTAAGGCACATGCAGCATCTTGATCCCCGCCAGCGAATTGAACAGTTCCGCCGCCAGATGCGTCAGATTGCCGGTACTCGATGAAGCATAGGACACCAGTCCGGGCTTTGATTTGGCCAAGGCAATCAATTCGGCGCTGGTCGACACTCCGGCAGAGGGATGGGCAACAAACACATAAGCGCCGTCACCGAACTGGGCGACGGGCACAAAATCGCGTGCCGTGTCATAGGGCAGCTTGGTATACAGCGCCGGATTGATCGCATGCCCTGCAGCCACCACCAGCAGGGTGTAACCGTTGGGTGCGGACTTGGCGACAATCTCCGAGCCGATCAGCGTGTTGCCACCGCCGCGGTTGTCGACAATAACCTGCTGGCCGAGTTGCTGAATCAGCGTCGGTGAGACCAGACGCGCCACGATGTCGTTCGCGCCGCCCGCCGGATACGGCACCACCATGCGCACCGGACGTGACGGAAAATTCTGCGCCGCCGCGGGCAATATCACGGCGACGATCAACGCGCCGATCCAGCAATGAATCGTTCGGGTATTCATCGATCTCCTCCAGCTTTGTGGCCGGTGTCGCCCAGCCTTCCGGGTCATTGGAGCACCACCAACTGCGGAACGCAATCAAATCCCCTCTATGACGCCATTGATTCCGCTCATCATTTCATTTGGTGGACCACGATACGCCGGATGGCGCAAATTTTGGATTAACATCCGTGCTCTTCGGGAACCCCGTCTTCAAGGAACCACATCATGGGCTTCAGCACCAATGAGAAAAAATCCGGTCCGACCATCAGCGGCGCACGCGCTCTGGTCGACGGCCTGCTGCGCGAAGGCATCGATCATGTCTTCGGCATCCCCGGCACGCAGAACCTCGCCATCCTTGATGAGTTGCGCGTCACGCCGCAGATCCGCTTCATCCTGACGCGTCACGAACAGGGCGCCGCGTTCATGGCCTACGGCTTCGCCCGCGCCGCCAACAAACCTTCAGTGGTCACCGTTACCGAAGGCCCGGGCATTACCAATATCGTCACCGCCACCGCCGCCGCGTTCAAGGGCAACGTACCGGTGATCAGCATTACCGGCGTGCAGGAAAGCGGGATGCGCGAGCGCGACGCCACGCAGGACATGGACCAGATTCCGTTCATGAAGCCCATCACCAAATGGGCTTACAGCATTCCCTATCCCGAGAAAATCCAGGAAGCTGTGCGCAAGGCTTTCCGCGTCGCACTGACCGAACCGCAGGGCCCGACACATATCGAAGCTGCCAGCGAAGTGCTGCTGCAGCAGGTAAGTGCGGAAACCACAGCGCCTGCTGCCTATCGCAACACCGTCCCGGCAGTGTGCGATCCGGCACAGATGGACGCCGCCTGGGCGCTGATCAGCAAAGCCGAGCGGCCGCTGTTTGTTGTCGGCCGCGGCGTAATGAAGGAAAACGCGGTTGCTGCTATGGAGCAGCTCGCCACCGCCGCCGGCATTCCGGTCACTGTACTGCAGTATTCCCCCGACGCCTTCCCCGCCACGCATCCGCTGGCGCTGGGACCGCTGGGCCGCAATGCCTTCAGCAGCGCCAACAAAAACGCACCGAAAGCCGACGTCATCGTCGCCATCGGCGCGCACTTCGACGTGTTCTCGACGATGTATAAATACGGCATCTTCAGCGAGAGCGCCAAAATCATCCACAACACCTCGGCACCGGGCCAGATCGGCATCGTCTTTCCAGTGGAACTCGGCGTCGCCGGTTCGGCTGCCAGCTTCATCAAGGGGCTTGCCGAGCGCGCCGCCAAAGGCAAGACACGCACGCCGTGGGTCGATGTCGCCAAGGCACGCGCCGAATTCGATGCTGAAATCACTGCCGTGTTGAAGCCTGACATGGAACCGATCCAGCCGCAGTTCGTCGCCCACACCATCCGCAAGGCACTGCCCAAGGACGGCATCCTCGTCGTTGATGCCGGCAACGGCGGCAAACATGTACGCACCTATTTCAAGAGCTACCAGCCCAATTCCTTCATGTGCATCGACGACTGGGCTTCGGTCGGCGGTTCATTCCCGATCGCTCTGGGCGCGAAACTCGCGCAACCGAACCGGCCGGTGCTGTGCGCTTCGGGTGACATGGGGGCGATGTGCAATATCGGCGAACTCGAAACCGCCGTTCGTGAAAACATAGCCGTCGTCTACGTCGTGTTCAACGACCAGGGCCTCGGCAACGAACGCGCCTTCCAGAACGAACACTTCGGCGGGCGTTATTTTGCGGTCGACTACAAGAATCCGGATTTCGGCGCGCTGGCCAAGGTGTTCGGCGCCCACGGCGAACACGTCACCCGCCCGCAGGATCTTGAAGGTGCCATCCAGCGCGCCTTTGCCAGCGGCAAACCGGCGATCATCGACGTGATGATCGACCAGAACAATCTGGCGCCGGTGGTGCACCGAACCTAAAACGTCGGGCCAAGCCTTTGGCGGCGCTCAGCCGCCGAAGGCCTTGCGGTGCAGTTCGAGATCGACGTAACGCATGGGATCGGTCAGCGTTTTCTGCGGCACGCCGAAACGCGTACGCAGGGCCAGCACGGTGCGGATGCCTTCCAGATCCAGAGCGACATCCCGCCAGAAGCCGCCCTTGTCATCGAGCAGGATGTCCAGTGACAGCCGCGCCAGCTCCGGCGTCACCGAGGCGTCATGACTCATCAGCAACTCTGCGGCAGCGCCGCGATTGTTGCGGTCATACAGCCAGTTCATGGCATCGCGATAACCGCGCATGAAGCCGATCACCGCGGATTCGTTATTTTTGATCCATGCGC
>Ga0209358_10002008_pt1 | contig 15742 bp, 33 predicted proteins | sample LauGreFa1BDMLBSN_2_FD_187574 | JGI IMG/M metagenome (GOLD analysis project Ga0209358, IMG submission 187574) | Freshwater lake microbial communities from Lake Michigan, USA - Fa13.BD.MLB.SN (SPAdes) (version 2) | ecosystem: Environmental > Aquatic > Freshwater > Lake | place: Lake Michigan, USA... | reverse complement strand
AGCACTTTAAAAAGTTCCCTCAATTAGAGGAGGAATGTGTATTTTATCATGATTGTGACATCATATTTACTAAATACCCTGACTTTATTCACAACTTGTGCGGTGATGACCTCGATTGGTATGTATCAGATACCATAAGTTATTTAGGATATAACTATGTAAAATCTAAAGGTGAAGATGTATTAAATCTAATGTGTGAAACAATAGGTATTAATGCAGAATTAGTCAAAAATAGAGAAAATCAAGCAGGTGGAGCTCAATACTTAATGAAAAAAGTAGATTGGGTTTTTTGGGATAAAATAGAAAAAGATTGCGAAAAATTATTTAAAGAAGTTACAGCACTTAATATACAAAAGAAAATAAAAGATCCTTCTCATCATGAAATACAAATATGGTGCTCGGATATGTGGGCAATTGTATGGAACGCTTGGATGAGAGGATATAATACTAATGTTATTCCAGAATTAAATTTTGCTTGGGCTACTGATGATGTAAGCAAATGGGAAGAATCATATATAATGCATAATGCAGGAGTTACACAAGAGATTTCAAAAGATTTTTTTTATAAAGCCCAATACACTAATAAATTACCTTATTTTATTACAGAAGAATCATATTTAAAAAATAAATGCAGTTATAAATATTTTGAATTAATAAAATCAATCGGCGAAAAATCATGTTTAGTATAGATAAAATTAAAGAAATAATAAAATCTTATGCTACTAAAGCAAATCCTACCGAAGAGCAAAAGAGCATGGCAGAAATGAGATTAAAGACATGTATGGAATGTGACAAGTGGGTAGACGCAATGATTTCATATTGTTCTGAATGCGGATGCGCAACAAGTGGAAAGGTTTTTAGTCCTAAAGGAATTCAAGCTTGTCCATTAAATAAATGGGAAATTTAAAAAATAATTATGCCTTACAGTTACGGTTTATTCAAAGATGTGGTTAAAGACCATTTTATTAAAAATGTACAAAATTCAGTTAGTATTTTAGATGTTGGTGCAGGATGTGGTACGTACAGTCATTTGTTAAAAGCATATTTTCCAAATATGGACGGAATAGAAATATTTCCAAAGTATGCTGAAATGTTTGATCTTAAAAATAAATATAACAATTTGATTTTTGGAGATATTTTAGAGTTTGATTTTGATAAATATGATTATCTTATTATGGGTGATGTATTAGAACATGTAACTTTTGTTCAAGCAAAAAACTTATTAGATAAGATTACCGCAAAAGATAAACTTTGTTTAGTAGCTGTACCATACATGTTTGAGCAAGGAATTGAATTTGAAAATGTACATGAGACACACCATCAGCCAGATTTAACTAAAGAAGTATTTTTAGAAAGATACCCGCAAATGAAATATTTATGCGGTGATGATCATTACGGATATTTTGTAAATTATGACTTTGCATAAAATGTTCCCAGTAGTTATCAATAATAGAAATAGGCTTACCACAACTAAAAATATGGTAGAGCATCTTTTGAATTTAAATAAAAATCAAGAGATAATAATTCTAGACAACGATTCTACTTATGATCCTTTAATTAAATGGTATAAAGAAATTGAAGATAAAATAGACATAAGATATTTAAAAAATGAAGGTCATTTAGCCATTTGGTCTACTGGTATTTATAAAGAACTCGGAGATTATTTTATTTATACGGATTCAGATTTGGAACTCAATCCAAATATGCCAGATAATTATCAAATATTCATGTATAATCTTTTAAAGAAGTATGAAATAAATAAAGTAGCATTATCTATAAAAATAAATGATTTACCTGATCATTACAGATATAAACATCAAGTAATTAGAAATGAAGGTAGATGGTGGTTAGAAGAAGTTGAACAAGATATTTATAAAGCTGATACTGATACGACTTTTTCTTTGATGAAAAATATTGGAGATAATATGTATAAGTCTTTAAGAATAGCTAAAAGTGATTTTATTTGCAAACACATTCCTTTTTATATTGATTTAGAAAATCTTGATGAAGAAGAAAAATATTACATAGAAAATATCGGAGAAAGAGTAACTACACAATATACAAAACAACATAAAGACCCTAAAAACTACACAGATGTTTAAAGAATTACCAAAAGTTTCTGCAGTGATGTGCACCTATAGAAGATTTAAATGCGTAGAAAGAGCCATGAATTGTTTTTTAGCTCAAGATTATCCAAACAAAGAGCTTATAATTTATAATACAGATGTTGAAAATCCTTATACAACTATTCTTCCTAAAAACCATCATCTTTATGATCCTTATGAAGCTGCTATAATTAAAGACATTAATATTATAATCATAAATGCAAATATAGATTCTATAACTAATGAGCCTTACACAAATGTAGGGGCAATACGACGTGATGCATTAACACATGCAACTGGTGATTATACAATAACTTGGGACGATGACGATATTTTCCTACCTCACTTTATAAGACAAGGAATTGATAAAATAGAAAGTACAAATCTTCCTTCTTTCAAACCTGCTTATTCATTTTTTTATAGCGGAAATAATTTAAGATTAGTAAGAAACACAATGGAGGCTTCTATTGTAGCAGATATTAAAAAAGTTAGAGAATACGGATATTTATTGGAAACAGGCAAGGAAGGTCTTGGTTGGTATACTAAAATGCGTGACAACGGAGAATTATTTGAAAATGACGATGATTGTATACCAAGTTATTGTTTTAATTGGAATGATGGTGATGCTATGGATGCGCCTCACAAACAAAGCGGAGATATAGACAATCCTGATAATTTCAATAATCATAAGGCAGCTTCTAAAGATATAGCTAATAAGCCACTTAGAATATATACAGAAGATGAAATTAAAGAAACTTATCAAGATTATTTTGATTATTTAAAAGAACACGAAAAAGATTTTGATCGTAATAAACTAATAGAATACTACCCATCAATGTTCGAATAAAAAAAATCCCCTGATGCTAAAACAAAAGGGGATTTCTTCTTTATATGATTATTTATTCTTCTTCTAGATCTAGATTTTCATCTTTGGAGATATTGTTTTTTGTATTTAAACTATAACTAGGTGTTTTACTTTCTGGAGTTATTACTTCAATAATTTTACTACCTCTAATACTAACAACTGAAAATTCTTGACTAAAATTTTTAAATAATTCTACAACTTTGGCTTCAGCTTCTGTAATGCTCATTGCATCCACTAAATAAACCTCTTTGAGATTTTTGATCTTCACATCTCCTCTTGAATTCTCTGATTCAAGTTTAAGACTAACTACTGCTTCGTAATACTTGTGCATTGTTTGTATTTATTTTTTATTAATTAATTTATTGAGGTATTTCCGGTAAAGAATTTAATGTGTTTGAAACAGAGGCTTGCTTAAGTGTAGATATTTTTTTACCATCTACAATTTTAACTTGATTATCTTCGTCTAATACAAGCATTGCACCTCCTTCTAATTGACCGTCCATTTCAACGGCTTTTTTACTGTAATAATCTTTCGGTAACATTTTAGATAATTGTACTAATACAATTTTTCTTATCATCCACTTATTAGGATCTTTTTTATCATTAAAATAAAGATCATTGTTATATCTAGATAATGATTGAATATTGATAATGTCTAATTTAGAAAGAACAGTAAATTGATATTCGCCATTTTTCATTTTAGCAACTGCGTAAACAAATTTAACTTTATCAGAAGTTCTCGGAAGATTAAAATTAGGCTTATGAATAATGTTAGGTTCTAATCCATATATAGGTTCAAAGTGTTCACCATCATAAACAACCTCTGTGTGAATTCTAGTTATCTCTCCTGACCTCAAAAGAATATTTACTAAACCTTTATAACCAATTAAAGGAGTGACCGCAGCCTTATTATCTATGCGTCTAGGAATAAGATAAAATTCTCCAAGCATGTCAGAAGGAATTAATCCAATTTCGGCTCCAGCCAAAATAGATGCAAACATGCTTGCAGGATTAGACATAAAAGCTTCTAATAGCTTAGGATTCTTTTTTATTTCAGAAAGTACAATTTGCTTGAATTGAGCAGGATCAATATTGTGTTTCTTTAAAAGATTTGGTAAAACAGTTTGTTCATACTGCTCTATGTTTTGTTGGAATCTTTGAATAGGAGTTAATTGCTTTTGTTCTTCTTTAGGAGCTTCTTGGAATTTTTCTACAGCAGTTTCTTTTGTAGTGTTCCAATCTTCTGTTGCTTGAACATCAGCTTGTTCATTTTCTGTTTCTGATACTTGATTATTAGTATCGAATTCTAATTGTTGAAATGTTTTTTTCATGTTTTTGATTTATGTTTATTTAAAAAGTAGATATGTAATGTATATTAAAATCCATATGCCCGTGCTAATTTCATAGCCTTTTTTTAGGTTTTCTTCAAAAAAAAGCTTCATCCAAGTACGATCATTTAAGTAGTTCATAATTGGTATGTTGTGATGTTTAGAATATTGATTAATTACATATAAAATGTAAAAAACAAATGGTAATAAGTAAATTGTTTTACATAAACTTTTAATTTTACGAATTACTTTTTTCATAGGTTAATATTTTAGCTTACTTTCTATGTACATCAATTGCTCTGGAGATATTGCATCAAATTTTACTTCCGCAAAATCTTCATTTATCCATACATATACAGACTCAATAAATAAATCTGTAACTTCACTTTCATCAATTAATTGACTACCGTGAAAATCTTCTTCATGGATAATGCTTTCTACATTATAATGATAAGTAACAAATATTTTATCTTGAATTTCTTCTTTTTCTTTTGTAAATTCAAATTTTCTTTTTCTCATTTTATTCGGTATAATTTTGTCCAAGAATTACGTGACTCACAATAGTATTTAACAAATTTTAAGTTTTGTTTCAGAAAAACTATTTGTCCGCATAGATAACATTTGTATTTAAACATCTTAATAAAATATTTCTTCTATTATAGGTGTTTCAGCTTTTTTATCACAATCATTAGAAAAAGGACAATCTTTGCATCTTAGAAAATTAGGTCTAGCCTCTAATTTATCTGGATTGTCATAGAAAAATTGAATATAGTTTTTCATTTTCTCTACATATTTAGTTTCATGAAGTAGTAAATGCTCTTCTTGAATATTTACCTTAATGATCTTTGCTTTTTCCGGATCTTTAGAATTAAATACAAAAAAGTAAAATGGTATGTCATCAATACCTTCTAAATTTTTAATTAGATACTTGTAATGAATAGGTTGTAATAAAGTTTTTGATTTGTATACTAATGATTCAGTATGCCAACCATATTCACTCCATTTATCATCGAATAATGAAGTATATTTAATATCAATAACACAAGGTTCTCCATTCCAAATAGCTCTAATATCACTAATACCACTACATTCATTAAATAACATATATTCTCCGACCTTAGTTATTTCAATATTATTTTTCTTGATTATGTCTTTATAAAGCAAAGCTGCTTTTTGAGCTCTTTCATAATCAACAGATAATTTTTCTTTTGGAGTTCCTATATAAACATAATCAGGTTTAGGAGCAGGAGAATCAGGGTGGTGATATCCGGTAGCTATATATTCAAAATAAGCTCCTAATCTTTGAACATCAGAAGAAGGTGTTTGTATTTTATCAAAATATCTTTTCTTGATTGCAAGTCCGCAACCATTTACATTTTGATCATAATAGTCTACAAATTCTTTGAGTAAACTTTGACTCAAGTTTGGTTTTTTCATTTTTATGGTTTTATTGATTATTCGTTATACAAATCTCTTTTTGTGCTATTAAGTGTTTTTCGTTCATTAATCATATCCATTGCTTCTTGAATAGAATTTAATTCTATTTCAATAGCTCCGTCAATAAGTTCTTGCTCATTAAAAAATTCGTGTGAAGGACAATACAAATTATCCGATACCTTTAAGTAAATCATTTTTCGGTGATCATAAGCTGAAGAAACTTTATTAAGTAAACACGTTTGCACGGTGTTTTTGTAAAATCTACAATTCTGACATCTTCTAATTATCGGCAAAGATTTCTGGTTTAAATAAAATTTCATGTTTTTTCTTTAAAATTAAAATAAATTTTTCTGAATATTAACTTCTATTTCAGATTCTTGTGTAATATTATAAACATTTTGATAATAATTGATAACTTGATCATTTAATTCATTTAAAAAATCAATAGTCTCATTTAAGACTTTACTTCTTCCTTTCATTATTTTTTTACCTTTTACATTATCAAAGTCATAAGTTACAACTCCGTGTTCTTTGTAGCTTTCAATTACTACTTTTATTTTTCTGTGCAAAAAATCTATATGATCTTGATATTGAGAAACAAATTTTTCACGATCTAAAACAGCTTTATTAATCATTTCTCTTAGTCTCTTGCCATTTTCAATCATTAAATCCATAGCAGTGTTAGTCAACAAATCTGATGCTTGTCTTTTTTCTGCTTCAGTTTTATCAGGACAAATCGTTTCTATATTTTTGTAAATATTATCAAAGATTTCTTTTTTGAAATTATTTTGCATAGATTTGTTTTTCTTAGTTATTCCATATAAGTTTTTTAAAGAGTCAGAGGGTTTGTGCTTTCTGGCTCTTCTTTTTCATCTGGCAAAGTAACATCAACTAATTGTTTGTAATGCATAGCCACACTATCTAAATAAGTATAAACTAGATTCCTATTTTTTTTAGTGTCCTTGTAATAAATACAATCAGTTCTATAACAAACAAAATCATCTCCGAGCATTTTAGCTAAATTATTCATGTGCTCAAAACATTCATATCTGATATTGTTATATAGCCTTTGAAATTTAGGTTCAAATTTTACAACTACAGATTTTTCTGTGATCTCGCCGTTAACAACAATTTTATATTCTTTAGAAGAAGAAAGATTTGCTAAAGCAGCAAGTCTCATTGACTTATCTTTAATTAGAAGTCCTTTCTGATAAGTTTTTTCTGTGATGTAATTATTTAAAAAAGCAATTCTCCAATACGCATGATCTAAATCTGTTCCAGTCATCTTAGATCTTATCTTTTTCAATTTACTTTCATCATTCCATAAAACAGCTGGCAAATGAGGTTTTGCTTTGATATTTTTATTCATGCAATACCCCTCAACATCATTATAAACAATCCTAAAAATCCATGCATTATTTAAATTAGCTTTTTTCTTAGTAGGAAATACAAATTTTCTAGTGCCCCAGATAATTTCATTTGTAAAAGATCCTCTTCTAAAATAAGCTTTTTGATTCCTTAATGAATTCTTGATTTTCAATAACATCGATTCCGCACCATCATTTCTAATGAATACCGTATCTAATATTTTCATGGTTTTATTTTTTGTTTTTTAATATCTCAGCTTTGAAAGCTTCATATTGACCTTTAGATAAAGCTCCTGTCTTGTAAATAGCTTTTAAATCTTCCAAGGCTTTTTTGATTGCTTCGTTTTGTTTTATTTCTTTTTCTGTTTTAGGTTTAGATTTCTTTGCCTGTCTTGCTCTCTTTCTTTTTTCTTTTTTGAAAGTCTTTAATTTACCGTAAAGATAGTTAGTAATATTATCTCTCTTTTTTTCTTCTTTAGGACTAAGATCATAATTTACTCCGGTTGAATTATCTTGAGGAACATTATTAATAGTTAAAATAAAATCGATAAAATAATTTGCTGGATTACCATCATTTTTTCTTCTTGATTTTAATTTAACAATCCCATCAAATTGAGCAATACCTGATTCATCTTCTACTAAATATTCTCTAATGTCTTCAACTAAATCTGAAACTCCGTCGAAATAATAACTATAATTATCGGTATTGAATATTTTAGTTCTACCAAGTACACCTGCGTTCACTCTTATATCTAAACAAGCCGGTAAGAAAGTTCTAATCCAATTATCAATTTCATAATATTCAACAGGTCCAAGTAATTCAGGCGGAATTAATAAAGGATTACAAATCTCTTTAGGTGGTAAAGCCCGAACAAAAGTGTTGATTTCAGTTCTAATGCTTCTAATAGAAAACTTAGGAGCATTTTTGAATTTAGGAAATAATTGTTCTTTAACAATCTTCCTTCTTTCTTTTACCGATAATTGCTGTAAATCAGGTTTCTTTGCATTTAATTCTTTGAACTCTTTTAAAATAAAATTATAGAGCTTTAATCCTTTAAGATTTGTGGTTTTTTTGCCTTTGCTAGACATTTGATCAATGGTTTAAAAATGAGCTCAAAAAAGATTCAAACTTAATAAAAACTATCGTAATATTCATTAATAAGTTGAAAGTTTTCTTTGCCAATCAACTCTTCAATCATATCATTCGGTAGTCTTTTGTGTTTTCTCAATAACTTATATATTAAAACATAACATAAGATCCTACAAGCATATTGTTGAAAAAAGGCCGGTTTTGCTTTATAAACTCTTTTCCAAGGCAATCCGAAACTTCTAGGAACATTTATAAATACCGCTTCAATCATTTTATAATTAGGAGTATTTACATCGAATCCTAAAAAATCAAGATTTTCTTCGTTCCACCGGCTTTCTTTAATATATTTCTTTACACTTACGTTCATCATTTTGTATATAAGATAACATGATCTCCAAAATATTTATCAAATGTGTTTATTAGATTATCATAATCTCCGGTAGTCATTTCTTTACGAATAGCTTTAGCATCAAGACCTAATTTATCTGCTAAACTTTTTGCTAAGCCCATTAGATAAAATGCATTACCATTAGGACCAGTTAAATCTACTTCAATTTTTTGTTTCTTTTTATCACTAATTTTCTTGATCATTATCTTCTACTTTAAAGTTTTTAATAAATTCATAAGAAAGAAATTTTTGTTTCTCAAATCCGCTTTGTTTAAAATTCAAGAAAAAACCGTATTCTTTGATAACATTTATAGGTATTATATACTTATTTACATTATCAATTCTTAAATAAATCTTTTGAATGTCTAAAAAAGGATCAGATAAGATTGTCCAATTAAATCCAAAACTTTTAGAAGCACGGTGAAGATGCTTAGCTGTATCTCTAACAACATAAAAACTTCTGCTTTTAAAATATAAATTACCCAAAGAACGTTTTTTAGATTCTTTTTTAAGTTTTAAATAGACACTTGCACCAACATCAACACGATCTTCATCAGTAAAAATCCTCATAAGTAGATCATTTCCGGAGTTATCAGATTGACCTATAATTCTAGATTGAACTATCATACAATTGTTTTTTTAAGTTGTGAAGCAATTTTGAATTCCTGAGCCCATTTCAAATCATCATAATTTGCTGGGACATTAGGTGGTTCAATAGTCTTAAACTTGTTTAGATTAACAAATGCAGGTTCACCTTGGATTCTTCGTCCATAAATGAATTCTTTAATAAGATTAATGAGATTTTGTTTCATGGTTTGATAAATTTATGGTTTTTATGGTTTCGTTAAATATACTAACTTTTATCGATTCCGAGCACATTTTTGCCCCTTTTTTAATAAAAATTAACATATTTTAACATATTAAAGAAAGCTTATATATTAATAAGATTTTAGGCATAATTGAATACCTTTTAATAGCTCTTTTTCTTCTCCATCTAACTCTTTTCTAAACTCTTTAAATCTAAAATGTGACTCAAGAATTAGAAGCATTTTTACAGAAGCGCTATAAAAATCAGACTTTGTTCTAATTGCTGGATCTTCTTCGTTTTCAATCATATTAAACTCATGCTCGGAAATTGGCTTCCATTCATTATTTGCTATAGAATTCATATAATTAAATACGGATACTGGCATAGACTTATCTTTTGATCTTTTAATATTTTTTGTTTTTTTAGGCTTTGGATTTGGCTGTGCTTTTGTTTTAGAACAAGAAGCAGCATACACATTAATTTGATTCCTTATTTCATCTAATGTTAAATCAAAGATTTTATCGGTTAAAGACAAGTATCCAGCTTTCGGAAAAGTTATATAATTTAATTTTTTTAGAACGGTAATAAAAGATCCACTTATTTGAAAATGTGTATGAAATTGTTTATTATTAAATTTTCTAGCTTCTCCAAAAGTGAAATTCTCTATTAAATGATTAATTGCTTTTTCTATTTTGATCTTAGTTATTTCAGTTCTTTGTTGTCTGTTCATGATTATTTTTTTTATAGGTTTTAAAATAGGATTGTAACTCTGTCAATTTTATGAAATACAGGATTGCCAACTTTTGGCATTAAAACAAACTTAGGCAAACTTCTTTCGCCATACCAAGTTTTACCATTTCTTGACTTATGATAAGTAATACCTTTAAAAAGCATTTCTAATTGATCATCATTCCAATATCCATACCAAACAATAATCTTTTGAATTGAAGCATCAATTAATCCTTTAAATTCTGTGTCTCTGATTGTAGCTTTCTTGTCATTTACAGAAGCTAAAATGTGTTTAATTTCCATTTTTGTGTTTTTAATGTTTTTTAATTGGTTTCATTTGATAGTGTCTTTCATATATGTGCATGTTAGCAGCATAATGATAATAAGTCCCGACAGGAATTGATAGTTCTTCAGAAACTAATTCTTGGAGACGCGAAAAACAATATTGATCATTACAAAATCCATATACTAGATCATTAGATCTCATCAAAACTTGCATATACAACTTTTGATTTCTTATATGAAAATTGATAGCGTATGTACAAGGAGTGTCTTTTGAATAAAGATCAATCTCTTTGCCATCATAAATAGAAATACTAGCTCTTCTGGTGTTCGGATCTTTTCTAAGCAAGTCAATAACTTTATCTAATTGATTAGATCTTGACCACTGATAACCGTAATTGCTATTTACATTTCCATTTTCGTCCATCATTGTAGACCATATCTTAGCTTTTTTGCTAATTTCTTCGGCATTAGGATCTCCGGATAAATACCATTGAAATTCTTCTTCGGCATAACTAGGTTTCCATTTTCTCCAAGAAGTAGTGATATTTCTGTCTAAAGGATCTACTATTTCTATTCCTACGTTGTATAAAATTTTTGTTCCATTCATTTCAGCATCATAGTTTTCCATGATAGCGTCATAAACATCTTCAAATGCTTCATTGGCATTATAATACAATTTGTTCAACATAGATATTTGCTTTTTTTAGTAAATCAATTCCATCTAAATTCCTGTAAGCTTCAATGAAATAAACTTGTTGTATACCTGACTGTATGATCAGCTTTGAACAATCAAAACACGGACTCATAGTACAGTATAAAATAGCTCCTTCACTTGAATAACAAGACTTTGCGCATTTAGTAATTGCATTACTCTCTGCATGTAATACATCATTCTTAGTAGTATTATTACATTCTTCACAGTTATTATCAAATCCTTTCGGAGTTCCATTATAACCAAATGAAATAATATTACCGTCTTTCACAATGATGGCTCCAACTTGTGCCCTTTTGCAATAAGAAGCTTTTGAGACTTCTCTTGCTAATCCTAAAAAAAAATTATGGCTATTTTTCATCTTTTACGAATGTTCCATTTATCATTTTACCAGATCTTGCAGCAATCACTGAATATGCAGAATTAATACAATCTTCAATTGTAGTATTTCTAAATTTCAATTCTTGTACATTAGATTCTAGTTCTTTAGGTATTGCAGCTAATTCAATTAAATTAGTAAGAACAACAACGCAATCTCCGACCGCATCAATTGTTTCTTCAGGATCAGACTTCAAAATAGCTTTTCCTAATTCTCCTACTTCTTCAATCAATTTAAGCATTTGAGTTTTAGGATCTCCCTTTTCATAAAGTCCTCTTTGTCTTGCCCAATCTCTTATTGGCTCAAACTCATTACTTAGCTGCATTTCTTATTTGTTTAGCACTTACTAACTTTTGTTTTCCGTTTAGTTTTACAGTGTGAAATGTTTCACCTGTTTTAGGATATACATAATCTCTTACATATTGTCCGGTGTGGATTTCTCCGTGTTTATTTCTAAAGGTAATGTCTTGACCTACTTGAAATTGTTGTGTTGCAACTGGTTGTTGCTCGGTTTTTACTTTTTTAGTTTCCATAATCGTTTTTTTTTAAATTGTTATTGTTTTTGTTTTAATACCCATAATGTATTTCTAGAATGTTCAGGAAACATTGGAGCCATCAAATTTGAAAGAAGGTTACTGTCATAATACTCGTTAAGAGCTGAATACATCTTAGCTTGCCAATCAGAAAGCTTTGGCTTATAATCTCTAACAGATGCAAAAGTTCCGAACTTTTTTTCTACAGTGAAATATTTTTCTATATGTTGTTGTAATTCATCATGAGCAAACTCATGTATAGCAATGCCTCTACCATCTCCGGAATCATATGTATGATTTCCAGCAGCACCTACTTTCTCATCATAGTTAGGTGTAGATAAATAATACTTGGCATTTGAATGTCCGCAAGATCTGAAATTCAATAAGAACTTATCTATATTTTGTTTGCCTACATGTTCAGCTACTTCAAAAGAACAAACTTTATCAGCATTGAAATTAAAATCCATAGTAGGAATGATAAGATCTTGATCATAAAATTCTGCCCAAGTTACATTTTGATACTTTTCTTTAGCTTGCTCGATAGTTTTTTTACGAATATCAAGCCCTACAAATCTTTTACATTTAAATCTATTTCTATAAAGGACTTCAAGAAGATTTCCTTTTCCGCAACCAAAATCAACGACTGTATCATCAATCTTAGCTTCTTTAAGAATATGTGTCCATCTTAAATAATGTGCAAATTGATCTCTATGAAACACGTGTCTTTCAAAAGTTGTTTCCGGATCTAGGTCGGTAGTGTTGTACTTTTTCATGTAGTGATATGGTTTTTTTATAAATAATTAAAAAGTTAGAGAGCAAGTTACATTATCTTTTTCTGCTATAATAAAATTGATATCTTTTTCAAATTTTATTTCAAAATCTAATTCTTTTAATTTATTAAGTAATTCTTTTGTAACATGCCCTTGTAAACGTAATTCACGTTCCCAAATAGCTATGGTGTAAAAATCATTTACGTCAAGGCCTAATGTTAGTAGTTTTTCTAATTGTTCTTTCATGGTTTTATTTTTATTTGGTTTTAGAATTTAAATAGTCATTCATCGAAGCTAAATAAGCGATAGCATCTAGAATATTGTCTTCTTTATGATTATAAGATTGTCTTGATAGTTTTAAAGCAATCAAAGCTTTGTACATGTCATCGGCAGTAGCATTTTTACCGGTCATTCCTGAATAAATACTTGCCGCTCTTTCCATGCCTTCGATGAAAGGACCATATTGTCTTTCTTTTTCTTCAGCTCTTTCATAAACTATTTCATGAGCTTTTTCAATTATGTTTTTGTTTTTTTCTTTTTTCATTGCTCTGTTTTGTAATTATTTAATTCTTTGATCTTTACAAGAAGCTTTTGTTTAAATCTATTATCCGATACCCAATCAGCTTCATCAATAAATCTTATATGCCTTTCATTTAATTTGTTACATCTATGAAATAGCACATATTTAATGTAGGCGTAAGATATATCATAACATTGAAATAAAAATAGCTTTAGTCTCATTTTTTCTCGGTTATAGATTAATTACTGGTATTACGTAATCATCTGATTCTTCTTTTTGATAAAATAAAGCTCCGGCATTATTACCTTCATCGTCCATAGAAGGATAGACCAAAGTACCGTCATCAAGTTTGAATAAAATAGATTTCGCGTACCAACCTAAAGAATTTTGCTCTTCATCGGTTAAATAACGTACTTCAACAATTTTTCTGTTTAATAAAATGGCTTTAGCTTTTTCTGCGCATTTTTGTTCAATCGTGTTTTTAATGTTTTCCATGGGGTTTGTTTTTTAATGATTATTTGTTTTGGTTATAGTTTTGGTTGTAGTATTCTTCTGCTTTAACATTTGGTTTATCAGTAATCCATAGAGGTTCATTATAAGAAGATATAATTTGGTCTTTTTCTTTTTTAATATATTTTTCTTCTAATTCGTCAATGTGTCCTTGTGTAAGCATAATAGCTCCCATACTTATATGACATTCAGTAAAAGCTAAACTTCTTAGCTCATCAATTAATTCTTGCATTGCTGTTTTCATAGGTTATTTTTTTTGGTTAAGTTGATATACTTTTTCTATTGTAAATTTGGAATAGGAATCAAAGTGATTTGCTGCAAATTCAATGGCATCTTGTTCACTATCAAATTCGTAAGCAGAGCTTATAGTCATATACGACTCTAAATCATAAGCAACATAAGAGTTATCACGAAGGTCTTTAATTACATAAAAGGTGTTCATAGGTTTATTGGTTTAATTGGTTTAATAAAGTACAAAGTTGATTTAATTAATTTAATTAATATTAAGTATAAATACTCAATCTTATATTGTTTCTGGTTTATAATTATCATTATAATACTCATCTCTGCTATAATGTGGTAAAGTTGGGTGGTTTATGGGTGTTTCTTGACCATCAGAAAAGGCTTTTTGTATCTGCTCTTTTTCTTTTTCAAGATATTTGGATTCTATAATAGCTAATATGCCATCAAAAAAAATCATTTCTTGTAATGTTTTACATTTTGTCGTTTTAATGATTTCAAATTCTTCAATCAATTCTTGCATTGCTGTTTTCATGATTATTTTTTTTATTGATTATGATAATAAATTAATACAGGAGGAATAGAAAATTTGCCTAACGCACAAGATACAAGAATTTTAGTTCTATTGATCTTTACAATTGTGCATTTTAAATTTGCTAGTTTAGGGTGATTGACAAAAACAACATCTCCAACTTGACATACAAGCTTATTTAATTTAGCAATCAAATTTTTCTTTTGAATAACAGCTTCTTGTATATATCTTAAATCGTCAAGATTAGATTTTTCAATTAATGTTTGCAATGTAATTAAGTCCATTCCTTGAAGACCTTGTTCTTGTACGGTTTCTTGTTGGTTTGTTGTTTGTGTCATGGTTTGTTGTGTTATGGTTTGTAATAGGTGCTAAAAATAAGCCTTTTTCCGATCCGGGGCTCATTTATTTGTTAAAATTTGTTAAAATTATGTTAAAGGAAGCCCAGAAAGACCCAAAATATGCCCCAAAACCACCTAAAACAGCCCAAAACCACCACCCCATAGCCCCAAATACCCCCAAAACATACTCGTTCGCCACCGGAATATACATCGTTCGCGTCCAATCCTCTCTTCTTATAAAACTATCTACTTGACACCATACTCATCTCGTTCAGTCCGCAAATCATACAACCAATCCCGGAAACCACCCGAAACTCTACTCAGAAACCCCTATAATACCCGAACACCCTAAAACTCATACCCTCTTATCCATACTTACACCCCATATCCCATAACATTTACTAAACTTAACTGGAGCATCATTGCGGTAACTCGGTAGATTCAAGCATAAAAACTACTTAAAGCTAATTCATATAAACCAGAACCATACTCCAGTTGTTTTAAATCATTTAGCTATTTGCAGGCTATCTGCTGTGGGCATAAAATATTATTCGCGGCATAGATCCTACGCTTATCCAATTAAATTTAGATGCAGACATAGTCACGTAGTAGTGATTTCTTTTTTCTTTCATTTTTTATTTATTTTCTTTGGCTAATTTATTTTCTTTTTCTTCTTATCTTCTTTTATTTCTTCTTTATTTATTCTTCTGTTAGGTAATTAAAATTTATTACTTCATGTAAAACAGTAATTATTCCAGTGACAAAGGGTCTTCTATATAATATTGTGTGCATGTGTGTTATATATG
>Ga0209358_10002004_pt1 | contig 15749 bp, 16 predicted proteins | sample LauGreFa1BDMLBSN_2_FD_187574 | JGI IMG/M metagenome (GOLD analysis project Ga0209358, IMG submission 187574) | Freshwater lake microbial communities from Lake Michigan, USA - Fa13.BD.MLB.SN (SPAdes) (version 2) | ecosystem: Environmental > Aquatic > Freshwater > Lake | place: Lake Michigan, USA... | reverse complement strand
CCTGGCGTGCGCGCCTGTGCCTGATTTCCTGCTGGCGATGGTGAACGCCGGCGGCCTGTTCCCTCTTTTGCGTGCACGCATTCCTTCTAAGACCCTGGAGACCTCATGAGCCAACCCCTGTATGACCTCTTGATCAAGAACGTGCGCGTCGTGCGCCCCCACGGCAACGTGGTGCACGAGGGCGACATCGCCATCACTGGCGAACGCGTCGTGAAGGTCGCTCCCGGCATCGATGTGACCCAAGCCAAGAAGGTCTATGACGGCAAGGGCCGCCTGGCCTTTCCAGGTGTGGTCGACGCGCATATGCACAGTGGCATCTACTCGCCCCTGGACGAAGACGCGGTCACCGAGAGCAAGGCCGCCGCCATGGGGGGCGTGACCTCCAGCCTGAACTACTTTCGCACCGGCCAGTACTACCTGAACAAGGGTGGCCCCTACGCCAAGTTCTACCCGGAGGTGCTCAAGATCTCCAAGGGGCGTTTCCATGTGGACTACGGATTCCACCTGGCGCCGATGGACCGCAAGCACATCGAAGAGATCCCGATGCTGATTGAAAAGCATGGCGTCTCCAGCTTCAAGATCTTCATGTTCTACGGCTCGCACGGCCTGCATGGCGCGTCGAACTCGCAGAAGGAATTCCTGATGATTGGTGAGGACGAGCGCTACGACCTCGCCCACTTCGAGTTCATCATGCGGGGCATCCAGGCGGCGCGCGAGCAGATGCCGGACAAGGCCCGCCAGATCTCCTTGTCGCTGCACTGCGAGACCGCCGAGATCATGACGGCCTACACCAAGATCGTCGAGAAGGACAAGTCGCTCAAGGGTCTGGCCGCCTACAGCGCCTCGCGGCCCCAGCACTCGGAGGGCCTGGCGGTGTTCATCGCCAGCTACCTGGCCAACGAGACCGCGCTCCCCAATATCAACCTGCTGCATCTGAGCTCGCGCAAGGCGGTGCAGGCGGCGATGATGATGGCCGACGTCTTCCCGCATATCGACTTCAAGCGCGAGGTCACCATCGGCCACCTGATGCTGGACATCACCTCCAAGGCCGCCGAACTGGCCAAGGTGAATCCGCCGATCCGCCCGCGCGAAGATGTCGAATTCCTCTGGCAGGCCCTGCTCGAAGGCGAGCTCGATTGGGTGGTGTCGGATCACGCCTGCTGCCGCCAGGAGATGAAGGTGCCCAAGCGCTATTTCGGCAACATCTGGATGGCCAAGAGCGGCTTTGGCGGCACCGAATACCTGCTGCCCGCTCTGGTCAGCGAGGGCACGCGCCGCGGCATGAGCTACAACCACATGGCTCGCGTCCTGTGCTGGAACCCGGCGAGCCGTTACGGCCTGAACCACAAAGGCGATATCGCCGAGGGCTTTGACGGCGACGTCGTGCTGGTCGATCCGAACCGTACCTGGACCATCCACGCTAAGGGCTCGCCTTCCACCCAGGGCTACACGCCCTTTGAGGGGATGGAGTTGTCCGCGCATGTGGACGCCACCTTCCTGCGCGGCAAGTTGATTTACGAGAACGGCCAGATCCTGGGCAAGCCCAGCGGCCAGTACCTGCATCGCCCCACCGCCTGATCGTGCGCGTTTGAGCGATCCGACATGACGAGCGCAATCCTCGATCTGGGTAGCGAGCCGCGCGTGCTGCCGGCGTCTGCGCTCGCGGGCGACGTGCCCGCCGTGCCGGTGGCCATCGTTGGCGCGGGCGCCTGCGGCCTGATGGCGGCGATTGCGCTGCGGGATGCGGGCATTGAGTGCGCGGTGCTCGAACGCGACGCGCGCCCGGCGGGCTCCACGGCGCTGTCCTCGGGCTTCGTGCCGGCGGCAGGCACCCAGGTCCAGCGCGCGGCGGGCATTCAAGACAGTGCCCAGCGCTTCGCACAAGACATCCAGGACAAGGCCAAGGGCCGCGCCGCGCCGCATCTGGTGGCCGCCTACACCGAGGCCATTGCGCCCGCTCTGGACCGGCTGGCGCAGCGCCATCACGTAGCCATGCAGGTGCTGGAGGGTTTCCTCTATCCCGGTCACAGCGCGCACCGCATGCACGCCACACCCGACAAGACCGGCGCCTCGCTGATCGCGCAACTTGAGCGCGCGGCTAACGAGGCGGGCGCGATGCTGCTCACGCAAGCCACGGTGCGCGAACTCTATGTGGATGACGCGCAGCGCGTGCGAAGTCTGGGGTTTGAACGTCCGGATGGACACCTCGAGCTATTGGCCTGCGATACCCTGGTATTGGCTTGCAATGGTTTTGGGGGCAACACGCAGATGGTGGGTGAGCTGCTACCTGAGATGCGCGGCGCCACCTTCGGCGGTCATGTGGGCAACGACGGCAGCGCCATCCGGTGGGGCCGCCAACTCGGCGCCCGCCTGGCCGACCTCACGGGCTACCAGGGGCACGGCTCCTGGGTGGTGCCCCACGGCATCCTCATGACCTGGGCGGTGATGGCCGAGGGCGGTATCCAGCTCAATGCGCAGGGCAAGCGGTTTCATGATGAGACCGAGGGCTACTCCGAGGCTTCGGTGCGCGTGTTGCAGCAGCCCGGTCAGATGGCCTGGAACGTGTTTGACGACCGGCTTCTGGCGCTGGCGCGCACCTTCCCGGATTTCCAGCAGGCTGAAGGCGCTGGCGCGCTGCGCACCGCCGCGGACAAGCCCGCTCTGGCCCGTTTGATCGGTTGCGAAGTACGAGGCCTGGACTCGGCTCTGGATCGATTCGATCCGCCCTATCACGCGGTCAAGGTCACCGGCGCGCTGTTTCACACCCAGGGCGGCCTGGACATTGACGCACAGTGCCGCGTCCTCGGCGCCGACGGCCAGCCCCTGCCCAATCTGCTGGCGGCGGGTGGCGCGGCGCGCGGTGTCTCGGGCGACGCCGTCTGGGGTTACCTCTCCGGCAATGGCCTGCTCAGTGCCCTGGCAGGCGGCTGGATCGCGGCCCACACGGCAGCCTCCACCCTGAAGGCCACGACATGACACTCAAGCAACGACTCGCGCAGGACCCCGTGCTGCTCGCTCCGGGCATCTACGACGCACTGAGTGCGCTCATCGCCGAGCAATCTGGCTTTGAGGCCCTGTACCTCTCGGGTGCCTCCATCGCCTACACGCGCCTAGGCCGCTCGGATATCGGTCTGACCACCCAGACCGAAGTGGCTGACACGCTGGCGCGCATCACCGAGCGGGTGCAACTGCCGGTGATCGTCGATGCCGATACGGGCTTTGGCAACGCGTTGAACACGCAGCGCACCGTGCGCGAGTTCGAGCGTGCGGGCGCCGCCATGATCCAGCTGGAGGACCAGACCTTTCCCAAGCGCTGTGGCCATCTGGAGGGCAAGGGCGTGATCCCGGTGGGGGAGATGTGCGGCAAGCTGCGTGCCGCCCTGGATGCCCGCCGCAGCAGCGACACCTTGATCCTAGCGCGCACCGATGCGGTCGCTGTCGAAGGCTTCGAGGCCGCGATGGAGCGCGCCGAGCGCTATCTGGCCTGCGGCATTGACGCCTTGTTCATCGAAGCCGTGCGCACGCCCGAACAGATGGACGCGGCCTGCGCGCGCTTCGCAGGCCGCGTTCCGATGCTGGCCAACATGGTGGAGGGCGGCAAGACGCCCGTGCAGTCGGCGGACGAACTGGGGCGCCGCGGCTACCGCATCGTGATTTTTCCGGGTGGCACCGCGCGCGCCGTGGCCCACACCCTGCAGCACTATTACGGCCAGCTACGCGCTCACGGCACGACGGCCTCGATGAAGGAGCGCATGCTCGATTTCGACGGCCTGAACGCCGTGATCGGAACGCCCGAATTGATGGCGCGCGGACGCCGCTACGATGACGAACCCTCACGTTGAACCCCTTAGAAAAAGGAGACCCCATGCCCAAGGCCTATTGGATTAGCACCTACCACGCCATTCACGACGAAGCCGCCGTCGCGGCGTATGGCAAGTTGGCGGGCCCCTCGCTGACGGCTTCCGGTGGCAAGTTCATCGTTCGCGGCATGCCGAGCCTGGTGAAGGAGGGCGGCAAGATGATGCGCACGGTGGTGGTCGAGTTCGACAGCGTGGCAGCGGCCCAGGCGGCCTACGAGAGCGCGAGCTACAAAGAGGCGCTGGCCGCCTTGGGCTCGAACGCGGTGGTACGCGACATCCGCATCGTCGAAGGCGTTTAAGCCGGCGCCAGGCGCGCCGCCAACACCGCGAGAAAGTCCAGGACCTCCTGGCGCGCATGCCTTCCCGGAAACTGAGGGAACAGGTAATAGCGCGCCTGGCCGTCCTTGACCTGACAGGCTTCCAAGGGACCTAGCCTCTGGCTTTCCAGCCATGTAGTCCGCAGGCGGTGGCTACCGCATTGCCGCGACGGCCATCGAACACCCGACCTTCTCATTACGAATAAGCTGCTCTACCGACTGAGCGACCCCGGCAGCCCAAGCCGCAGGGGCGGGCGCTTGCTCTTTTATTTGTGGATGTTAGTATCCACGCGCTGAACTTGAATTTTTGTATCCACGTTCAATTCCAATGGCGCTAGTGCAGAGCCCCGACCCCCAGCACCCCGAGGTATCGGTCGGGTCGGTTCGCTATTCCACGGCGCAGGATCAGGCCTACGACTATTTGAAGCAGCGCATCCTTTCGGGTGAATTCCCGGGGGGGATGCGCCTGAACCCTACGGAAGTCGCAACCCTGCTGGGCGTCAGCCGCACGCCCGTTCGCGAGGCGCTGCACCGGCTGGACATCGAAGGCCTGGTCACCTTGACGCCCAACCGGGGCGTGGTTGTCACCGCCTTGACCCTGGAACTCGTGCGCGAGCTTTTCAAGATCCGTGGGGCGCTGGAGGCCTTGGCCGCCTCGGAGGCTGCGCGCAACATCCGCGAGGATGACCTTGACGAGTTCGAGCTGCTGATTCGCAGGATGGACCGGTCGCGGGGCGACCCGAAGGCGTGGATCATCCGGCACGACGCCTTTCACGATCGACTCTACGAGTTTGCGCAGATGCCGCGCCTCACGGCCGAGATCCGCCGCCTGCGCGAGGCCATCCATCCGCACCTGCGCTTGTACATCGACGTCTACCACCACACCGAGATGCCCGGCTACGAGCACCGGACGATGCTCGCCGAGATCGGCTCCGGCAGTGCCGAGCGCGCCAGCCGTGCCATGCTAGAACATGTCGAGAGCGCCGCCCTGGGTGTGCTCGAGTTTCTGGCGACTCGCCCCTCTCCCTCACCCCCACCCAAGGACTAACGTATGAGCGACCGTGAAGAGTTCTCCATCCCCGGCCTGAATCCCCCGATCAGCCACTACTGCGACGCGGTGCGCTTTGGCAATTTGCTGTTTATCTCGGGCATGGCGGCGCTGGACGAGAACCTCCACGTGATCGGCGGCGATGACCCGGCCGCGCAGGCCGAGGCTGTGTTTCAGGCGCTGGATCGCACGCTCAAAGCAGCCGGCGCAGGCTTCAAAGACGTGCTCAAGGTGACGGTCTTGCTCACCGACATCAACGACCGCCACAAGATCAATCCGGTCCGCCAGAAGTACTTCGGCAGCGCGCGCCCAGCCAGCACCCTGTTCGAGGTCAGCCGTCTGGCCGTGCCGGGGATGAAGGTTGAAATCGAGGCCGTGGTCGGCCTGCCGGGCTGACCTGAACGGCCTGCGCTCGGGGATATCGCCGATGACCGCGGAGATCGTTCAATACCCCCTCGCCATCGGCGGCATGCACACGCGCGTGCTGGAGGCCGGTGAAGGCGAGCGTGTTCTTCTGTTTGTGCACGGTCTGGGCGCGCGGGCAGACCGCTGGCGCCGCAACCTGTTGCCCCTGGCGGCCCAAGGCTATCGTTGCATCGCCATCGACCTGCCAGGTCACGGACTGGCTGCCAAAGGCCCGGACATTCCGGCAACCGTGCCCGCGCTGGCCGACTTCACTGCGCGCGTCGCCGAAGTTCTGCAAGTGCGCGATGTCGTGCTGGTGGGTACCTCCTTGGGCGGACATATCCTCGGACAGCTCGCCCTGCAGCGCCTCGCGCAGACCGTGACGCCGTCAACGTCCGGCCTGCAGCCCCGGGGGCTGATGCTGATCGGCGCGCTGGGTCTGTTTCCGCTGGAGCCGTCGGTGGCTGCCGCGATTTGCCGATCCGTGAAAGAAACCTCTGCGGATGCCATCCAAAGAAAAGTGGCTTTCGTGATGAAGATTCAGGACGGCATCACCCCCGGCTGGCTGCGCGAGGAGTACCTGATCAACAACTCCGCCGGCGCGCGCGAATCCTTCGAGCGGCTGGGCGCCTACCTGGTCGATCAGCCCGCCTCAGACATCATCGGCCCGCGCCTGGCGGCACCCCCGCGCCCCTTGCCTCTGTCGGTGGTGTGGGGCGCGCTGGACGAGGCGGTGCCGGTGCGTATTGGCCAGGATGGACATCGCCTACTCGGTCTGCCCGAGCCGATGCTCATTGCAGGTGCCGGCCATGCGCCCTACTGGGAGTGCGCCGACGTGTTCAATCCCTTGCTGACGGCCTTCGCGGGTCGGTGCTTCGAATCGGCTGGGCGGGGCTGACATGGACGCGCCCGTCGTACTGGTGACAGGGGGTACTTCCGGCATCGGCCAGTGTGTGGCCGGACTCTTGTCTGCCAGCGGCTGGCGCGTGCACGTATTGGCGCGTGGGGCCCAGGCGTCGACTCAGGGCGTGACCTCGTGGCGTGGCGACGTCCGCCGGGCCGAGGAGGTGGGTGCTGTGGTCCAGTCGGTGGTCGCCCAAACCGGTCGCTTGGACGGATTGGTGTGCTGCGCCGGAATCGCGGCCAGCGGCCCCTTCGGGCAACAAACGCCCGAGGATCTGGACAACCTGCTGCGCACCAATGTCTTGGGCACCATGCTTGCCTGCCAGGCCGCGCTCGAACATTTGAAGGCGGCTCGTGGCGCCATCGTGCTGGTGGGTTCGACGCTGGCGGATCACCCCCGGCCCCAGACCAGTGCCTACGCCGCCACCAAGGGCGCACTGGATTCGCTGGCCAAGGCGCTTGCAGTCGAGTATGGCCCCGAGGGTGTGCGTGTGAACTGCGTGCGACCGTCCATGGTGCGCACCGACCTGATGCGCAAGAGTGGAGTCGCGCCCCCACACTACGAAGCCGCGCTGTTGGCACGCGCGGGCACCTACCCCTTGCGCCGCGTGGGCGAGCCCGAAGATGTGGCGCGAACGGTACGTTTTTTGCTTTCGGATGAGTCGGCCTGGACCACAGGTGCGATCGTCGATGTCGATGGCGGACACAGCGCCGCTGGCTCCTAAACCCTGAACCTTTGAACGGAGATTAACAATGAAGCATTCCCTCGTTCTTGCATTGGCCGCCGCGTGCGCCATTCCCTGGAGCGCGCAGGCGCAAGCCGTCAAGGTCGGGATCATCGCGCCCATGACCGGTGGCTCGGCCGACTGGGGCGTGCAATTTCGCAACTGCATTCAGTTGTACCAGTCGCAAAACGGCGACTCGGTGGCGGGTCGCAAAGTCGAGGTGATCTACCGCGACACCGGAGGCGCCAACCCCAGCTTGGCCAAGAAGCACGCCGAGGAACTGATCGTCAACGACAAGGTCAACGTGTTGGGCGGCTTCTTCTTTTCGCCCAACGCTTTCTCCGTCGCGCCAGTGCTCACGCAGGCCAAGATCCCTGGCGTGATCTTCGTGGCGGCCACCCCGAACATCACCCAAACCTCTCCCTATTGGGTGCGCACCGGGTACACCAGCTGGCAGTCGGCTGTCCCGATGGCCCAGTGGGCGTACAAGCAGGGCATCCGCCGCGTGTACATCGCCGTGCAGGACTTCGCGCCCGGCCACAGCGTGCAAGATGGCTTCAAAACAGCTTTCACCCGCCTGGGCGGCACCATCCTCGGTGAGGACCGCATGGCGATGAACACCACCGACTTCGCGCCCTTCGTGCAGCGCATCGCCGACGCCAAGCCGGAAGCGGTGTACATGTTCCTCTCGCCGGGCCCCTCGTCGATCGCCTTCCTCAAGGCCATCGAGGCGGCCAAGCTCAAAGAGCGTGGTGTCAAGATCATGGGCGTGGCAGAAACCGACGATCAAGAGCTCGCGTCGGTCGGTCCTGTGGCCAAGGGCGTCTACTCCTCGTTGCATTACGCCGTCTCGCTGCCCTCCGAGATGAACCAATCCTTTGTCAAAGCCGTCGTGTCTCGCTCTCCCAAGGACGGCCCGCCGCACGCAGGTTGTGTCGGCGCCTACGACGGCATGCGCGTCATCTACAAGATGATCGAGAACGGCAAGGGCACGATCGATGAAAAGTCGGTCGATTCGGTCAAGGGCCTTTCTTGGCAGAGCCCCCGCGGCCCGGTGAGTATTGATCCCGAGACCCGCGACATCGTCCAGAACGTCTACATCCGGGTGGTCGAAGAGGGCCGCGATGGCAAGCTTTACAACCGGGTCATCGAGACCATGCCGGCGGTCAAGGATCCCTGGAAAGAAGCACAGAAGAAGTGATCTAGCCGCTCGCTCGGTGCTCTGGCCCCGCGTCGCCTGACATGGACCGCCTCCTGTCGTTCCTCTCCTTCGTGGTGATCGACGGCATCTCCTACGGGATGGTGCTGTTTCTCATCTCGGTGGGTCTGTCGGTGACCATGGGGCTGATGCGCTTTGCGAACCTGGCCCATGGGGCCTTCGCGGCGGTGGGGGGGGCCGTCGCCATCACGCTGATGACCAGTGCCGGTCTGAACTTCCTCCTGGCCCTCGTGCTGGCCTTTGTCATCAGTGCCTTGCTCGGCCTGGTACTTGAACCGATTCTGTATGCCCCGCTGTACGGGGGCGACGAGCTCGATCAGGTGTTGATGACGATCGGACTGATTTTTATCGTCATTGCGTCCCTCAACCTGATCTTTGGGTCGACGCCGCTACCGATGCAGTTGCCCGACTGGCTCTCTGCTTCGGTCGATTTGGGTATTCGGGTCGCGCCCGCCTATCGCTTGTTCCTGATTGCGGTCGGTGCGCTGCTGATGGTGGTTCTGTGGTTGACCCTGGACCGCACGGAGTTTGGTGCGCGTATTCGTGCGGCCGTCGAAAACCCGCAGATGGCGCAGGCGGTGGGCATCGATACGCGCCGCCTCTTCGCCGTCACCTTCATGCTCGGGTGCGGCTTGGCCGGGCTCGGTGGCGCGCTCGGGGCGCAGATGCTGCCCATTGACCCGGTCTACCCCTTTCGTTACCTGGCCACGTTCCTGATCGTGGTGTCGATTGCAGGCTTTGGCAACATCAAGGGATCCGCCTGGGTGGCGCTGATGCTGGGGCTGATCGAGACCACGGGCCGCTACCTGGTGCCGGACATCGCCGCCTTCCTGACCTATCTGATCTTGATCGCCGTCTTGCTGTGGCGCCCTGACGGCCTCTTTGCCAAATCCCGATGAACGACGTCCGCAGCACCATTGAGCAACAAGCGCGGGCTGGCACCCGTTGGCGCGCCGTCGAAGCCCTCCCGTGGCTGCTGTTTGTCGCTTTCTACTTTCTCTTCGAGACCCGACTGGCCCTGGGCAATAGCGTGCTGGTGATGGTGTTGTTCACGCTGTCACTCGACCTTGTGCTGGGCTACGCAGGCATTGCCACGCTGGGTCATGCGCTTTTCTTTGGCTTGGGTGCCTATACCGCTGGCATTGTCATCGTCGCGGGCTGGCCCGAGCCCGTCAGCGGACTGCTGGTTGCGATGTTGGTCGCTGCTGCCGCAGCAGTTCTGACAGGCACGCTGCTGCTGCATCTGAATGGCAACACCTTGCTGATGCTCACGCTGGCCTTCCTCGTTCTCGCTTACGAGGTGGCCAACAAGTGGACCCGCGTGACCGGGGGCGACGATGGCCTGCAAGGCGTGGCGGCGTCGCCGCTTCTGGGTATTTTTGCTTTTGATCTGCGCGGTCAAACCCGCTATGGCTACGCGCTGGTCCTGCTGTTGGTGCTGTTTCTGGTGGCCCGCGCGATCGCCGCCTCTCAATTCGGATTGGCGCTCAAGGGCATACGCGAGAACGCAGGCCGCATGCGCGCGATGGGCGTTCCGGTCAAACGCCATTTGGTGGTGATCTACGCCATCGCGGGTGCGATGGCGGGTGCCGCCGGCGCCGTCTCGGCCCATTCAACCGGCTTTGTGGGGCTGGACACACTGGCGATCGCCCTGTCCGCGAACGGACTGGTGATGCTGGTGCTCGGAGGTTGGGGGCGCCTGTATGGGGCGATCGTGGGCGCGACCTTCTATGTCACGCTGCACCACTTCGCGTCGAACTGGAACCCCTTCCACTGGATGTTCCTGGTCGGGGCTGCGCTGATCCTCATTGTCCGTTTTGGCAAGGGGGGGCTGCTGGGTCTGGCGGACCGCATTCGCCAGCGTGCGGACGGCAAAGGGGAGGGCGAGCGGTGAGCGCGTCGAAGGGGGCGGCCCTGGCGGTCCGCGGCATCCACAAGAGCTTTGGTGCGCTCGTCGTTGCGCGCGACATCGCCTTGGAGTTGCCCGAAGGAGCCCGCCATGCCCTGATCGGACCCAACGGCGCCGGCAAGACCACGCTGATCAACATGATCACCGGCGCATTGCGTCCCGACAGCGGCTCCATTGTGTTGGACGGCGAGGACATCACCGGACAGCCGCCTACGCGCACGGTTCCGCGTGGGCTGGTACGAACCTTTCAAATCACGAATTTGTTTCCGCGCTTGCGGGTGTGGGAAAACCTGGCCTTGGCTGTCGCCAGCCGGACCAGCGCCGACAAGAACATGTTTCGCTCTCTGCCCCGACAGTCTGCTGTCCTCGACGAGGTCGCCGAGCTGGCCCAGCGGGTCAACCTCGAAGCCGATGTGGGGCGTCGGGTCCAGGAGCTGCCCTACGGGCGCCAGCGGTTGGTCGAGCTCGCAATGGCACTGGCGCTGCATCCGCGGGTGCTGCTGCTCGACGAGCCGGCGGCGGGTGTGCCCTCGATGGAAACCGGACAGCTGCTGGAGGTGCTGCAGTCTCTGCCCGCCTCGATGGCCATCCTGATGATCGACCACGACATGGACCTGGTGTTTCGCTACGCGCAGCGCATCACCGTCCTGGTGGGCGGTGCGGTGCTGACCGAGGGAACGCCCGACCAGATTCGTGCCGACGAGCGCGTGCGCGACGTCTACCTGGGGCGCAGGCACACATGAACTCGATCGTCGCGCTTTCTCTGAGCGATCTGAGCGCGGGCTATGGCCCGACTGTCATCGTCGAGGAGGTGACCTTGCAGCTGGCGCTGGGTTCATGTCTGGCCATCCTCGGTCGCAACGGGGTGGGAAAGTCGACCCTCTTGCGCACCATCATGGGGATGACACGCGTGCACGCAGGGCGCGTATTCCTGGGCGAGCAAGACCTCGCCGACTTGCCGGTCTACCGTCGCTCACGGGCGGGCCTGGGATTCGTGCCGCAGGAGCGCGAGGTCTTCAAGTCCTTGACCGTGCAAGAGAACCTGCGCATCGCACAACGCCCCGGACACTGGAACCTCAGCACCGTGTGCGCGCTCTTTCCTCGCCTGGCCGAACGCCGAGACAACCTGGGCAGCCAGCTCTCGGGCGGCGAGCAGCAGATGCTCGCCATCGCCCGGGCGCTGGTGGGCAACCCCACCGTGCTGCTGATGGACGAACCCTCCGAAGGTCTGGCGCCTGTCATCGTCGACCAGGTGTTTGATGCCTTGGCCCGCATACGCGCTCGGCGCGACATGGCGATCGTGCTCGTCGAGCAGCACGCCTCGCTGGCCCTGGAGTTCTCGGAGCAGGCCATCGTCATGGACCGGGGGCGCATCGTCCATGCCGGACCCAGTAGCGACTTGCGCGACGAACCCGACCGCCTGGCGCAGATCATGGGGCTGAGTCATTAACCCCTGCGAACCCATTCTGATCAAAACAAGGAGACCGATTTGAGTCAAACCGCACAGCGCTACACCTGGCCAGGCGACAAGCTCCAGCATGTCCCCTTTGGCATCTTTACCGACGAACAGGTCTATCAGGAGGAGCAAGAGCGCATCTTTCGGGGTCGCACTTGGTCCTACCTGTGTCTCGAAGCGGAGATTCCCAAGCCTGGGGATTTCAAGACGCTGTTTGTGGGTGATACGCCGGTGGTGGTTGACCGCGCGCAGGACGGCTCGCTGCACGCCTTCGTCAATCGCTGTGCGCACCGCGGTGCCACGGTCCGGCGCGAGGCCTGTGGCAACGCCAAGGAGCATGTGTGCTGCTATCACCAGTGGTGCTATGACCTCAGCGGCAAGCTGGTGGGTGTGCCGTTCAAACGAGGGGTGAAGGGCCGCGGCGGATTTCCCAAGGAGGCGATGAACGAGGAGATCCGGCTGACACCGCTGCGTGTCGAGAGCTACCGTGGCGCGGTCTTTGGCACTTTCTGCCCGGACATCGAGCCGCTGACAGACTACCTGGACCCACAATTCACCGCGCACCTGGACCGCCTGCTGTCGCGGCCTGTGCAGCTCCTGGGTTACCAGCGCCAGATCATTCGCGGCAATTGGAAGCTGTATTGCGAGAACGTACGCGATCCTTATCACGGTGGCCTGTTGCATCTTTTCCAGGTCACCTTCGGCCTGTACCGCAACACTCAGGAAGGCGGAACCCGCATCAGCGCGCTCAAGGGCCACAACATTTCCTACAGCGTGCAGGGCACTGACCAGATCGATGCCAAGTCTGCGCATGCCGACGTGGGCACCTACCGCGAGGGCTTCCGACTGCGCTGCCCGGAGTTGTTGGCCTATCAGGACGAGTTTCAGGACCGCTGCGGGCTGTCCATCATGTCGGTGTTCCCGAACGCGGTGTTCCACCAGATCAGTAACAGCCTGGCCACCCGCCAGATTCGGACCCGTGGTCCGCACGAGTTCGAGCTGTATTGGACCTACTACGGCTACCAGGACGACAGCCCCGAGATGCGTGAACACCGCTTGGACCAGGCCAATCTGGCGGGCCCGGCGGGCTTGGTCTCGATGGAGGACGGCGAGGCCATCGAGCTGGTCCACCGCAGCATCCGTGGCGAGCGACAGGCGCATTCCTTTGTCGCCATGGGCGCAGACGAGCCGATCCAGACCACCTCCACCCTGGTCAGCGAGATCCCGATCCGGGGCTTTTGGAAGCAGTACACGCAGACCATGGGGATTGAGGCGGGGAGCGCCGTATGAACATCGCGCTGCACTACGAGGTTCAGGACCTCTACGCGCGCTATGCCCGCGCGGTCGATGACGCCCGGTTCGACGATTGGCTGGCGCTGTTCGACACCGACTGTGCCTACTATGTGATCCCCCGAGAAAACGCCCAGCGCGGCCTGGAGCTGCCGATCGTGCGTTGCCGCACCCGGGACATGCTGACCGACCGCATCGTCTCGCTGCAGCAAGCCAACATCTACAACATCCACACCGACCGCCACATGGTGAGTAACGTGACGGTCTGCGCCGAAGAGGCGGACGCGGTGCTGGCAGAAGCTGACTTTGTCGTCTTTCAGACCGACGTGGAAGGCCAGAGCCGACTCTTTGGCGCCGGCCGCTACCGCACGCAGCTGGTACGCCGCGAAGGTCGCTTGGCGATCCGAGAGCAGACCGCCATTTTGGATACCGCTGCGGTCCCCACCCTGATGGCCACCCCGATCTGACCCTAGCCCTAAAGGAGAAATCAGCGTGAAGACACTGATCCAGTGCGGACGCCTGTTCACCGGCCACGCCGACGTCGCCGCCGAGAACCAGACCGTGATCGTCGAGAGGGGCCGGGTCACCGCGATCGTCCCGACCGCCAGCGCGGCGCCTGCAGGCCCGTCCGACATCGTGATTGACCACTCCAGGCGTTTCGTCATGCCGGGGCTGATCGACATCCACACCCACATCTCCTACGGCGATGCCAAGTCGCAGGAAGACATCGACCTGTACGCCTCGATGGAATATCGGGCGCTACGCGCCATGATCGCGGCACAGAAGGTGATGCGGGCGGGTTACACGGCATTTGCAGACCCCGCCACTTCGGGCCTGGTCAGCGTCGCTGTGCGCGATGCGATCGAGGTCGGCCTGTTCAAGGGGCCGCGCATCACCTGCTCGAGCCGCGCGCTGACCAGCCATCAGGGCTTGTACGACTGGTACCCACGCTGGATCGGTTGCCCCAGCACCTCCACCGGGGTGGTGATCGAATCGCCCGATCATGCGATCCGTGAGATCCGCGGACAGGTCAAGGACGGCGTGGATCTGATCAAGTTCGCGATGGACGGCACGCTCACCGCCTATCCCAAGGGATTGGTGGCCGCGTTCACCGAGGAAGAAACACGGCGTATGTTGGCCGAGGTGCACCGCTTGGGCAAACGCGGCGCCTGCCACGCACGCGGTGCCGAGGCGACGCTCTACAGCGCGCGCGCCGGCATGGACATCATCTTCCACGCCTCCCGCGTCACCGACGAGGCGGCCGATGAGATTGCGCGCAATGGCTGCTATGTGTGTCCGACCCTCGCATTGCTGGTGAACAACGTCGAGTTTGCGCAGCCCGCCGACCCGTCAGCCGGCTGGTGGCCCGACATCCAGAAACGCGAGCTCGATGAGGCCATCACCAGCTACGAAAAACTCAAGCGCGCCGGCGTGAAGTTTCTGGTCGGATCCGAAGCTGGTTTTGCTGTGACGCCCTATGGCGAGTGGAACGCCAAGGAGCTGGAGATCATGGTGAACTATGCCGGCGTGAGCCCGGCGCGGGCCTTGCGCGATGCGACCGTCACCAATGCCGAGGTCTTGCGCGACGGGCACGAGCTCGGAGGTCTCTTGCCTGGCAAGTGGGCCGACATGATCGCGGTGGACGGCGATCCGCTCCAAGACATCGGTGTCTTGTACCGGCGCGATGCGATCGTCTCGGTGATGAAGGCAGGCGTGCCGGTCACCTTCGATCTCAATGACGCCGCGGGCCGTCATGTGAGTGAACTGGGGCAGGTGATGTGGAGCAATCACTACGACCGCGCCACCGCCGAGCGCCTGGGCGTGCGACCCTATCGCCCGAAGCAGCGGCCCCAACATGGCTGAACGCCTCATCCAGTATCCGCTGGGTGTGGCGGGCGTGACCACCCGTGTACTCGAGGCGGGCCGTGGCGATCGGGTCATGCTCTTCGTGCACGGCTTGAGTACGCGAGCCGACCGTTGGCGCGGCAATGTGCAGGCGCTGGCCGGCCCGGACCTGCGCTGTCTGGCCTTTGATCTGCCCGGTCACGGCCTGGCAGACAAGCCCGCGGGCTTCGACTATGGCGTGCCCGGGCTTGCGCGTTATCTGGGGGGCGTGCTCGATGCCTTGGGCATTGAGCGCTGCATGATCGTCTCGACCTCGCTGGGGTCTCACGTCGCGGGCTGGTTCGCTGTCCACGCGCCGCAGCGTGTGTCGGGGCATTTGATTGTGGCGGGTCTGGGGCTCGTGCCGATTGCCGAGGAGACAGGCCAGGCCATACGCCGCAGCGTACGCGACACCAGTCGCGAGGGCATCCGCGCCAAGCTGGGAAACGTCTTCGCCGATCCGGCCACCCATGCCACCGAGGCGCTTGTCGAGGAAGAATGGCGGTGCAACAACTCGCCCGGTGCGCTGCAGGCGCTGTCGGCCCTGGGCGACTACGTGGCCACGGGGCTGAATGCCGACGTGGTGGGAGAGCGCGTGGCAGCCTTGCTGCCGCAAACCTCTGTGCAGTTGCTGTGGGGTGAACACGATCGCATCGTGCCGGCGGCGGTGGCAGACGCCGCCCGACGGTTGTTGCCGACCGTGCCACTGCACCAGATCGCAGGTGCGGGGCAC
>Ga0209358_10001999_pt1 | contig 15768 bp, 17 predicted proteins | sample LauGreFa1BDMLBSN_2_FD_187574 | JGI IMG/M metagenome (GOLD analysis project Ga0209358, IMG submission 187574) | Freshwater lake microbial communities from Lake Michigan, USA - Fa13.BD.MLB.SN (SPAdes) (version 2) | ecosystem: Environmental > Aquatic > Freshwater > Lake | place: Lake Michigan, USA... | reverse complement strand
GTATTGCACTTGAGCGGTTAGACCGTTTAGTGCATTGATACCCGTAGAGAAAGTAGTAATGATTTGACAAAGGTTATTGTCCTCCGTATGCAAAGTTATCGTTCTTCCAGCATGAGTAACATATATCCTTATGGCAAGTCTCTCTGTTGCCGTTAATATTGTCTCTGGGACTGGCAATGTAGAGAAATAAGCCTCAACCGCAGTACCCCCAGTTATTACGTCTGGGTTTGTTGACCCACTTGCAATTAACGTAAATGTAGTGCCATCATATTTATAAAGCTCTACATAATAGGTAGGATTACCGCCTCCACTTGATGCCGAGAAGAATGTCTCAAAATTCCAGTTACCACCAGGTATCTTTAGCAAATTTGGATCATTTGCATCGGTTAAAAATGATGCTATGTATCCGTTTGCATTTATTGTAAAATTAGTACCAGTACCAAGAATGGGAGTCTTATTCATCTCGTAATAAATAACCCCACCAATTGTACCTTGGTTAACTGATCCGTTTAAATAATACGATACGGATGCACCTCCGCCTCCGCCTCCACTTGGGAAGTCTCCAAGGCTACCATCACCTCTTACATATTGCGATGCTAACCCAGACCCAGTAACCGCAATTGTACCATTGCTTGTCAAAGGAGAATTACTAACCGTAAAAGCGGATGGCATTGTAAGACCTACACTTGTTAGCCCCGTATCGATATCGCTCCAAGATGCTTGTATTGTACCGCCATCTTGCTGCGTTAATGTTAATGTCTTTGTGCTTGTACCCGTTACACTCGCACTATTTATTTTATCATTGTATGCATTATCCCACTCGCTTTGCTTTGAATCGGTTGGAATAGAGTAGCCGCTACCATAATTTATGGCAATTGTACCATTGCTTGTAAGAGGACTATTTGATACAGTCAATCCCGTTGGCACGCTTATGCCTACTGAAGTCAAACCAGTATCGGTGTCCGTACCATTCACCCAAGCGGTACCATTATATTTTAATACTTGGTTAGTGCTAGGTGAAGTGATCGTAACATCTCCAAGTTGTCCTAAATTATAGTCCCCTTCCGTTGCAACAACATCTCCCGTTCTTCCAAATACACTTGTTACTGGAGCCGTATCATAATCACTCCAACTTGTAGTGATTGTACCGCCATCTTGCTGCGTTAAAGTAAGTGTTTTTGTTGTAGTACCCGTAACACTTGCACTATTTATTTTATCGTTATACGCTTGATCCCAAGTTGCTTGCTCCGCATCGGTAGGTAAGCTATAACCAGCTCCGTAAGTAACCGCTAAAGTACCACTACTTGTTAGCGGACTATTTGCAACACTAAAACCCGTAGGCATTGTAAGACCTACGGATGTAAGATTTGTAGCCGCGCCACTCGCACTATAATCCAAATTCACATAAACGGGGCTTGGATTTCCTCCACTAACCGTAATATTGGTTACATCATAAGTAACCTTTATTGTAGGTTGTGTTGTGCTATATGTAACTTTAATTAAAATCATTATGATGTAACTTGGTTTTGAACTTCAACATAACCTTGCATCCAAGTATATTTGTTACTTGAGATTGTTACTTCAAGTTCGTATGTATATTCACCCGCCGTATAAGTTGCCGTAGTAACGGGAGTTAATGTTACCTTTCTAGTATGACTATTTATTTGCACAAAATCAGCGTTAAGCCATTCAATCATAACCGTTCCGCTAGTGTTCTTAGCTTGTAGCTTAAAGCTATAAGTCGATACATCTAGTGGATCGGTCTCACATTCATCCTCGTAAAAAGAGTAACTTATAACGTATGTATCACCCTTTTTAATGGGCTTCATGTTTAATTCACCTATCATAATTTATCGGCTTTATCTTTTAATTCTAATTTGATCTCATTAAGAGCTTGCATAATTTCTTTGAACTGTATTGCAGTCTCATCTTCTTTCTTCTCTAAAGTCTTAAGCCTTAAATCATGTTCACGAAACTTTACCTTCATGTCGGTATATATCTTAATTCCAATGCCAGCTAGGCCAATTGTTTGAAACCCAATAACTACCCAAAAATTTGATTCCATTTGCTATTAAAATTACTAAATTTTAAAATAACTGTAAATATGCCGCTTTAACCGTTTCCCCATTATATGCCGCACCAATAGTTATAGTGAAAACACCGCCGCCTTCGTCCGTTACCGAATAATTATAATACCATACCCCATCAATTGCAACACCTATTAATTTGTAGGATGCCGTACTTCTTGAGGTTATCTTTCCACTTGTTACCGTATAGCTATCAACTACACTTATCTCGGTTAGAGGCCCAGTCCCTTGTAAAGTAAAGCTATAAGAGGCGTTTTGCCCCGTTGCGTTAGTAAGAGTTAAATCTTGAACAATGCAAGAAAACTTATAAACTTTATAATTACCACTTGCATCAATAATGTCTAAATAACCAATAAACTCACTATCCGTACCCTCAATAAAGGTATCAAAAAAAGTTATAGGTTGCGTATAACTTTCAACCATTTTTACTAGACCGCTTCCACTAACACTATACCCACTACGGCCTTTTATATATTCACGAAAAACGCCATTTGTTTTAGGTGCTAATTCTATAAAGTCCCTATTTATGGTTATGGATGCGGTTGTAGTACAAGCAAATGGGTAAACATTCCCATCGGCATTTGTTACCGCTATTACTAAGCCTTGCGCAGTTACTACTTCAGCCATTATTTATTATATATATATTTTTCACTAAATGTGTCATAAGTTAGAGTGCCAGGGTATTGATAGTCAATAGTAAAAGCTCCGCTTGTGTATTGAATTTGAGTAATGTTATTACTAACCTCAACCGTAAATACATCACTTGGATTTATTGTAATTGTACCGCTAGGAGATAAGTTAAACGTAAACGCTTGTGGATTTGTACTAACGGGATACGTTTGTGTTTTTATCGTTACTCCATTTTGTTTTACTCTAAACGTAGTAGAAACGGGAGGTAATGGAGCGGGGCTAGTTGTATTAATGTTACCCGCCAAACTTATTACAATAGGCTCGTTAATACTTACTATGCCATTGTAAGTTATTTGATAACCTCCAACTATTGAGAAATCGGCCGCCGTTACAACAGTCCAAGGTACGTTTACTGGGTTGTTGTAAGTACCCGTAGTTACATCGGCATCAAATGTTTTATTATCTAAATCAAATCCATCTTTATTCTCATCCCATACCTCAAGTAATGTTGCACTCCATGTAGCACTCGCAAAATCTATTTCTTTAAGATTTACTATTGCGTACACTTTATCGGGGTCATCGTCCACAAATATTACCGTATTATGTAAACCAATACGATCGCCATTATTTAAAATGCCGTAAAAATTAGCATCTAACTTTGTGCGGTTAAATCTTGTATTTTCCCAATAAGCAATATTATTTTCTTTACGAAAACTCATTTCTTCCGTTGGAAATCTATAACGATACCATGTACTATCTAAAATTGATGTTCCGCCACTATTTAACAAAGTGCCTTTATAATTCCAAGAAAAGCCATCTTGTAAAAAAATGTCATTCTCTTGCTTATTATATAAAGTGTCCGTTTTAGTAAATGCCGTTTTAACACCTACCAATGGTTGCGCACTTATTCCGTTAAATTGCTCAATAATTTCAAAATTAAGAGCCTTTATGTGCATCTCGTTTGTAGAGTCAAGTAATGCGTGGTAATCTAAAATAAAGGCTATTTTAATTACTCCGTTATCTGGTATTGGCTCACTCTCCACATTTAAGCTCACATATTCCGTAGGCTCGGGACTACCCGCTTGATTATACTTTGTACCAATAAACCATTCTTGATCGGTGTTTGTATTTATGGTAAAAGTACTTGTAGTTAAATACCACTTACCATCTTGACCAAGGAAATAATTATTAGCCGCGCCATCAAGCATTACTACCATTTGCCTAAAAAAACCATCCTCGGTAAAATCGGTCTCAAATTTATAATCTATCCCAATTACCAATTTCTCACCCGTAAATACTTTAACCTCTTGGCTTCTTAAATAATAATCGTAAGGCGTTGTTATAACTTGCTCGCCTGGAACCCTTACATAATTATCCTCTAAATAACCATAAGAGGTATTTGACCATTCTTCATTTCTTGTTACACTACCCGTTGGAGGTGTTGTCCCACCAAATCCCCAATAATCGGGGTTAGGAGTAGCCGTATATTTATAATCGAAACTATTTAAATTATATTGCTTGAGTATAGCCGTTGTAGTAAGTAAGCTACCTCTTGAGAATGTACCATTGGTAATTAACTCGCCAATTTGCTCGTAATTAAATGTTACACTATTCTCTTTTGTTCTTCTATTTATATTTCTAATAGCACTAGGAGAGATTAACTTAATATCCTCGTCATTGCCTACATTAATATCATATCTAGTGTTAATAGCCGTTCTAACGCTACTATTCTCAACAAATCCTCTTAAGTTCTCCGTTTTGGGTACGTAAAGCTCCTCCATTCTCATTAGCCACCAATTGTCATTGTACATAAATAAATTTTGGTTGAAACCTCTATTTATTTTGTCAAGAACTTCTAAAGATGATTCGTACTCGGTGCTTTGTATTTGAAAAGTCTTAGGATCAATAGTGCATTGATCAAGTGATGTATAAGTTGCACTATCGGTCATTAATGGATGAAATAAATTATTAAAACAATAAAACTTATTCCAATCTTTGACCGCATTTGCCGTACAATACTCAATATATTGCAAAGGCGTTGTTTTTGCGGTTACTTCCGCACCCGCATTTGACAATTGAAAATCTCTATTATATCCAAGGCCATCTATGGCTCTTATTATTAAAATGTGATTAGTGTCCTCCCAAATCTCTTGGAAGTCATCTTGCAAAAGCCATCCTCTCCAATAAGGTGTAACAAGGCTATCATAATAAAAAATAACCTCAATATCGTTATCCTTATCCATTAAAAAATTATCAATACTCACTCCACTTGCACTACCTACTATTTCAATTTCGGCCATTTGTGGTCGTATAGGCTTAAATAAGTCATCATTTGTATTAAACTCTTTTAATACAAATGGCTTAATGCCTCCACGAAGTTCCGTAGTTGCACCCGTAAACCCCTCAAAATAAAACTCTACGCGGGCATCTTGGCCTTGTAGAGTCTTAAAATTTATTCTATATTTTTCTGCTTTAGCCAACTCTATTAATTGTTGCGTTTGATCTATTTAATACTCCAACTAAATCACTACCTCTTTGTACAAATACTACTTGCCCACTTAATCCTAATCCTCCATTGATGCCTCCGAAATTTGCCTCACTTCTTAATCCTCTTGGTGTGTAACCTAAAGAAGGTTTTGCACCAATGCCTTTTGCTCCGCCAGTTGCTTTATCGGCAAGCCTAACCGTTGCGCTATAACCTCCATTTGTGATTGCATCCGCAGCCGCTATGGCTAATGTTGTTGTAATAATTGAACTTAAAATATTTGCAAGTGTTCTTAATACAACTTTACCAAATTCTTTCCAACTTAATTTACCGCCTTCTAAAAGTGTATCAAATATATAATTTAATGGCGCACTAATAGCTTGTTCAATTGTATTTTTAACACTTTCAAATTGTTTTTTAAGTTGGTCTGTATATTCTTTATTTTTTTGTATAATGTCTGGATTAATAACTTCTTCAATAGGTTTTACTTTAAAATCTTTAAATGATTGAATCGTGTCTTGTATAAAACCTTTGGTAACAACTTGATTTTCTAAATCTAATTGTTCTTTTTTTATTTTTTTCTGAATTTGAGCTTGCTCCTTTAATCTTTTTAAATAATTATCAAATTGAGTGCCGCCAGATGGAGCTGCCATTGGAACTGCAAAATCTATTAATTCTTTTTTTTGTTCTAATAATTTATCTTGATCTTTTATTAATTGTTTATTATTAGCAATTTGTTCTTTTTCTGCTTGAATTTCATCTTTTAAACCTTGTGTTCTTTTTCTTGTAGCTTCATTAATATTTGTAACTCCTATTACAATAGGATCAAGTTGACTTAATATTTTATTTTGTTCAAATTCTAAATTAGAAAATTCATCAGTAACAGTATTTATACTATTTTTTAAAGATGATAATGCAAGAGCTTCGGCCGCTACTGATTCTGCCGTAGCTTTACCTTGTTCTCTTCTTTTTCTTGCATCATTTAATTTAAATTGTTGCTCTCTTTCCCTATTTTCTAAATTTATTAATTCTAATTTTTTAGCACCTAGTAACTCTTCATTTTTAGTTAATGCGGCTTTTATACCAGCCTCTTGTACTTCAAATTTTAATAGCTCTTTTCTTGCTTGTAAATTACTTTCAATTAATCTACTTGATATTTCAGTTAAAGCATTTTCATCTCTAATACCAGCTACTACATCTGGAGCAACTTTTTTTAACTCATTATAAGCTGCAATTCTATCTTTCGCTGGTAAACTTAAATCTGTTAATCTCTTTACTAAAATATCAACCTTTGCTGATTCTGCAACAATATTTTTGCTTGCATCCGCACTAGCTTTATTATATTCCTTTTGTGCTTCGGTAAGTTTAGGAGTTAATCCTAATATTTGATTAAATGCTTCTCCAAGAGACCCATATTTTTGAACCAATGCGGTTATACCACTTATAATAGCTCCAAATGCAAATGAAATACCGGCTGGGCCTATTAATGCAGCACCAACTTGTTTTAATGCTCCTCCTAATCCATTACTAGATTTAGCTAATGTGCTAAATTGATCAATAACTAAAGGTAAGTTGTTTTGGATAGCTATAAATCCAAATGGTAAATCTCTTGCTACTTGACTAAGTGAAAATAATGCGGCAGCACCTTGACCAGATGCACCAGGTAATTTGTCAAGACCAACTTTACGAAGATTAACTAAACTAGACTCAAGTTGTTGAATATATTGATTTGTTTGAACAATCGCTTGTCCAGTCTTATTTTTAAGACTATCTCTAACACTTTTTAATTCTGCTTCAACTTGGGTAATAGATTTTTCGAATCTGCTAATGTCAGCACCTAACGTAAATATAAAATCTGTATTAGCGGCCATTCCTATATCTATTTATTAATTCTCTATATTCCTCTTCGTCTATTTTAGTTGTATCCTCATCTCCTGGTAATTGCCACAATTGCTCTGGTGTTTTTGGCGCACTCTTTGGATCGGCCATTAACCTAACCATTGTGAACATAAGTAGTCTAGTTTGTTTGTAACTATCTATCTTTTTATCTTCATGCCCTTTCATCATTAACGAGTAATGTTTAGGGCTTAAAGAGTAAAATTGATTAGGCATGAGTCCCAACTCTCCAAACGCAAACGCCTCTATTTCTTCCCACGAGAGGTCTTTTTTTTTGCTTGCTCTTGCGATTGATTTTCTTGTCTTATAAAATCGCTTTCAGACCAAACTTTTATAACTTTTGCGATGTCATTATCTTCTTGGTTTTTAAGCAAAGTTTGCTCAACCCATTCAACAATGTCCGCAAAGCTATATTTAGGATCAACCTCCTTAACTAGACAATTATTGAAATATCCACTATATATAATGTGAGATATTGTAATCTCACTTAATATTGATATATCAAATGTTTTGTCTTTTGAGAATTTGTCTTGAAGGTATCTAAAAGACGCCATCCCAAATTTTAGTCCAATAGTTTCGTTGTTAATAGTAATAGTAGTGTAGTTCATAATTATGCGGTAATGTCAATAGTTCCGTTTGAAGTAAATGTACCAGAGAAGTTGATAAACTCGGTTGTAGATTGGTTAAGTGTTAATGATGTCAAATAAGCATCAAATGATTGATAATAAGATGCGCCAGCACTTGAACCAGAAACAACTGGGTTTTGTACTCTTACCAATACTTGTGTACCAGCGTTAAAGTACCCCAATAAAGATGAGTAACTAACCTCTGATCCGCCAGGAGCAGTTTCGCAAATTGCATCGAAATCAACAGTCATATTGGGCTTACCAATAGATGTGAAAGTTCCGCAGTTTGTTTGCTCTACTGTTGAGTCAACTGATCCGTTCACGCTTGATGTACGCAAGCAAATGAGCGATTTCCAAGTAGAACCATTGTCTGTGCTAATATCTACGCTTTGGGTAGAACCTTGAATTTTTGCCATTTTTGTTTATTTTTGATTTACTAGATTTCTAATTGTTATTACTTTTCTTGCTATATAATTATCCCCTTCCCACAAAGGTAAATAATTTGAACTTGTTCGAGCCATTGGGAATACATAAAAGTCCGTATCGCTAAACCCATTAATCTTTGTATCTGGAATTAATATATTTAGGATTTGACCCGCAATATTGTCAACTTGGCTTACGTTGTTATTCTTGTTTTGCTCGCTATAAATCTCTATTGTTACCTCAACCTCATTATCAAAGCTATCATTGGTATTATTAGCTACCTCAATAATATTATTTATAATTACATATCTATCTGGAGGAGTTACAAATGGAGGCTGCCCATAAACGGGTACATTCTTACCATTGTAAGTAATGTTGCCATTTAAAGCATTTACATAAATCGTTCTTACGTTATTTGCACTATCCTTCATTATGCTTGTCTTTTCTTTCTTAAAAAGTCTCTCACTCTCTTTTGATATATAGGCCAATAAGCCAAAATGCTTGGTCGCATATAAGGTCTTGGAGGTAAACTTATTTGTTTTATTGAATTACCTCTAAATTTATTTGCCAATTGAATCCAACTATCTCTTTCTGGTTTTATAAAACCTTGACCAGTACCAAATTCAATATAAGCCGCATAATCCGTTTGAGCTACAAATTGATAACTAAGGAATTGATCCTTTTTAAAGGATATGCTATTTAATAGCCTACCAGTATCAACGCCTCTATATGGTTTCCCATTATAATTAACTACAATACCAGCTAATATATTCTTAGCACTTCTTACCATATCCTCACCGCTAGCCGCTAACTCACGATCAACCGTTGCGCTCGTTTCGTCAACCGTTTGCTTGAGCTTAGTAAGCATCTTGTTGAACTTATACTCATTAACTTCTAAACGGAATCCACTCGGCATTAGATTATATATATCTTTTTATATTGATGATAGTTAAGGCCATCCCAATTAGGATATTGGCTAAGTAATGAGCTTTTATCCGCGTTCATCTTTTTACCTCTATTCTCAAATTGCCATGAGGTAAGTGCTAGTATATCATTTGCCAAATCCTCTGGTATTGAGCTATATCCGCTTTGGTATTGTACGTTAAAAATACCTTGTGAATATAACCATAATTTCCCACCTATAACTTCGTAATCCTCATTTTTTACCAAAGTAGTGTAAGTATTTATACCAGTTTTAATTGCTACACTATCAACGCATAATAAAGGGCTATAAGGTAAATCAACCATCCAAACGCCTGGCGCAATCCCCGTAGTTTGTAGATTAACTTTCAATAACTTATTTACCAAAGCCACACCGCTTATTTTCTCTAAATGTACCCTAGACGCACTAATCAAATCTTTTATAAGCCCATCCTCATCATTATAATCTATTTTCATCCAATCTTTAGCATCGGGTAGGGAAACCGGCTCTACTACGCCATCAGCGAGTACCGTTATCCCGTTTATATATATCGCCATACTTACTTATATTTATTAACCATTTCTCGGAACCAGACCTCAAATTCATCAAGCGTTTTTCTCGGATCATGCTCTCTTGATCTCTCTTTTGCTTTTTTGGATGCCTCACTATATTTTTTGGCATCATCCAGTTCAGTAATTGCCTTAACCCAGCTTTTAATATCATTCCGATCCTTTATAAATATGCCAGCCTTTCCACAATTCTCTACGAGACCTTCGGCCATTGTGCTTATAACTGGAATCCCAGAACAATAAGCCTCCGTAGCCGTTCTGCCCCAACTTTCATAATCGCTAGGCATTAGTAGTATTCTAGTTTGCTTGTAGTATTGCGCAATATCGGGTGTATTAGGCACTAATTTTAAATTCGGAAGGTTTGCATCCATTTGAGGATCATAGCTCCCTAAAACGCCTAAAAACCGCTTATTTGGCAATGCACGAGCAATTTGTTCAAATATCTTACCGCCTTTGTTCTCGTTGGTATTAATTAGAGTAATATATTCATTCTTCGCGGGGTCAATCTTTAGATCGTAGTACCGATAGTCAACGGGAGGCGTTAGTATAAAGTTATCCCATTTGTATTGCAATTTCTCTTTTAGCCAAAAAGAGTTATACACAACCTGTTGATTGGTGTTTGCGTCAATGATTTCGGGGTAAGGATGGCTATTATGTATAAGATGAAAAACGGGTTTTCTATAAAGTTTAGCCGCACTAATTGTCCATCTAGTATAGTCCAAATGCGTAATTACGGCATTACTCCAACGCATCAAATTATCTATTACGTTATCGCTTGGTGGGAAAACATCCACGCCATCAAACACATAATTATTTTTAATCTTATAATGATTGGCTTGATGCAAAAGCACTCTTACATTGTGTCCTTTGCTAATCAAATCTTTGTTAATGTGATGTAACATCCATTCTGCACCGCAATTGTGCTGCGGAGGATAAAGATGTATTGAGCAAACTATATTCATATAAAATTATAATTTAAGTATAAGCCATAATAACCATTAAATTTGAATGATCTCATTAATGGATATTTTTCAGTAAAGTTATATATTGTTAAGTCAGATTGTTTATGTATCTCGTAAATATTGCCTCCTACGGCATCTTGCTCCATTTCATAAGGTATTGCAACCATGCAATATATACCTTTCGTAGTAATATTAGCAAGTAAATTTTGTGCATCATTTATGATCAAATGCTCTAGCACATCTCCAAGTATTAAATAATTGTAAGAGTTATAATTAAACTCTAGTATATCTTGATTGTAAACGTTTTTATATTTATCTCTTAACTCAAATTGATCAATGTAAGGCTCGTAAACCTCAACCGCATCAATATTTGTAAAATCTTTGCAAAGCAAATCGTAATAGCTACCCGATCCTGGGCCAACATCCAATATCTTAATATCGGATGAGAAATTTTTTATAAGATGATCTCTATAATCATCTTTAAAGTAATTGTATGAATAAGGCATAGTAAAAAAAAGGGAGACTTACGGGTCTCCCAATATTTAAGATTAATAAATCTTAGATGTTGCCATACAAACAAGCTGTAGGCTGGAAGCTCATGAGGTCGCAACGTGCTTCGCATCTGAACGTAATTAAGTTCTTCACGAAATCGTCTTGGTCGAACTCTGTAGAACGAACTGCAAGTCCGCTCTGTTGAGCAATTGAAAACTTAGTTGTGTCAAGAACATAAGCCTTAGACGCAGTAACCAAGCTATGTGGAATAACTGGAATACCCATCATTCTGATGTTACCTTGAGCATCAATTGTGATACCACCAGGGACAGAGTAAGAACCACCAGAAGGAACGGTTTTCAATACGTTGCTCCAACCAGCAAATGTGGTAAGGATCAAGTTTGGCTGCCAGTTAAGTGCACCCAATTGAGCTACATAATCTACGAATTTCTCGGCAGTATTAGCACCAGAAGAAGAACCAACTGTTGCGCCAGAAGCGAGGTCGTTCAAGTAATATGTATCTTCTGCTCTTTGGAAATCTTCGATCAAAGATTGTTGCAAATAACTATTCAAGAAAGGAAGATCATCAACCATTTGGCGAGATACCTTTACATAACCAGCGATGAATTGCAACACTTTGTTTACAACTGTTACATCGTAATCCAATTGTGCTTTACCAGAACCTTCAGTTTGCTTACCAAAAGAACCTTCACCAACTGGAGTATTTCCTTTAGGGAAAGATACTGAACCAGTTGAAACTGGGATGATGTTAAATACGCTTCTCAAGTGTGGGTTTACGAAAGAACGTAAAGCTGGAGAATTGATATAAGAAGTGTAAGGATTACCAGTAAGGTTAGCACCTTCGGTCATTACACCAACTGCTTTAAGGTCAAGTTCAAAATTGAAACCTTTACCGTTTGTTCTTGCAGCTTCTTTGATAGAAGAATAACCCTTAACGATTGCATCTCCGATCGCAGATTTGATTTCAGAGATATGCTCATTGTAAGATTGAGCTACCTTCTTATCTTCAGCAGCAGAGATTTTACCAAATGCAGCTTTAGCAGAAAGAACTTCTTCTCTTGCTTCAGCAATTGTCTTGTTGTTCTTAGCAATTTGCTCGTTGATTTCCTCAACTTTGCTTTCAAATGCTTTAGCAGCTTTCTCGGTTGCGAGAGCTACTTCAGCTTTCTGCTCGGCCATTTTAGCCTCAAGAGCAGCTTCAAATGATTTAATGTCGCTCATTTTGTTAAATTAAAATTTGTTTATAATATTTATTAAAGACTCAACTGGAACCTCTTCTTCTTTTTGCTGCAAAGGTGTCTCATCAACTGCCTTTGTGCTACTCATACGTTCAATCAGTTCTGCGAGTTGTTTCACTTTTAACATACACAAATCTATTGTCTCATCCGTTACATCGCTATTGCGGATGAATTTCTCAAAAGATTTGATTTGATCTTGTATTTGTTCAATGTTATTCATATTCTTCATGCCTAGTAATGGAGTTGCTTCATTTGCTCCCCATGCAGTAAGACTTGAACCTTCAAAAAGCATTACCTCATGGATTTGGTTAGCATCTCCACTTTTTTGCTCTCTTAATGTTTTAAAGCCAATTGAGTGTTCGGCAATAAGCCCACTCTCAATCATCTTAATATAATCTTGACCTAAATTATGTTTACCAACTTTACTCTCGTAATAAAGTCCGTACTCATCTTCTTTAAGCACTTGTATTTTACCAAGTGGCTTAGATGGATCATGGTTAAGTAGATGCTTAATTCTTCCTTTTCCTTCTGGTCCCCAATCTTGGATTGATCTTTTAAATGCGCCTGGCATCATAATATCGCCATCGCTATCAACGTTTCCAAATGCGGAGAAATAACCAGTTACTACTCCTTGCTTTGTATCAACATCTTTAACCTCTAGGTTAAATGATTTGTAATTGTATATCATGCTTTTTTTATTATTATTTTCTTGAGCCAAATAAGCCGCATATGCACGCTCCGCGTTATCGCGTGATGTGTACATACATTCTCCTTCTCCTATTCTAAATTTCCCATTTTCGCAAGCATATATAGGCATATTAGTAAATTGTTGCTTCGTTTAATTTAGGTTTTAGTAATAAGTTGCCGTTTTTGTCTCTTCTAGGTATAAAAGCTACCGTGCAACGGCAATTGATAGTAAAGCCTGGAGGTGCGCTTATATCGCCTGGTTGCATTGCTGCAACTGGCTCGCCATCCTTACCAGTCTCGTTAAAAGTCTCGTCATATCTCACAATTACCCCATCAAGCTCAACATGATCAAATTGATCGCGTGGTATTCTTCTCGTTCTATTGTCTCTCGCACTTATCCATTGCTTGTCAACGTAAAAATCATGCTTATCGGCGGCCATCATTGATGCCATATTGCTAGACCTCATCACTTCCGTTCTTACTATTCGTCTAGCTCTAAAAGCCGCGTAAGCTAATTGCTCATCGCTTTTTATTATTCTCACAATTTCCTCAACGCTCAAGCCTTCTTCAATTCCTTTTTGAACAATAGATAATAATTTCTTTTTTGTAGTGCTTGTAATATCGCTAACCAAAACAAATCCTTGCGCCATGAGAAAGTCCATCATTTGGTCTGTCCATTCTCTATTAAAGCCAAAAGTCATTGCTTTGCGATTAGCCTCAATCTTTAAAGCACGATATACACTATTGCCAAAAAGTACCGCCGCTTCCTTATATAACGATTCAAAGATCTTTATTAATTCCTTCTCCCACAAATCCAAACCAAGTGATGCTCTCGCCGCTCCTAACCCATCTCTATTTATCCTATTAGCAAAGTTATTGAATTGCTTTGTAATGGATTCTTTAAACTTATTATAGTATTTGGTATCAAGTTGCCTACGCAACCTTTCAACCTTCCGAAAGTATTCTCCTCTTTGCTTCGCGTTCATCTATGCACCTTTGTTTATATGCTATCCTCAATGATGTCATCATCTTCGCTTCTCGCTCGCAATTGCGCTCGCTCCTCTGCTTGGGATACTTCGTCATCACGTTCTGCGTTATCTCCTCGTCTGTTGTTTGCGACGTTATCCATTCCATTGTCCATGCCATATTCATCTTCGTTTTCGCTTGGAGGTATTGTTAAGTCCATTACCGCTTGCTCAATTGGTATTAGACCTTGGTTAATGTATGCGTACTCAAACGCACCCTCTTTCTCTTGATAGTTCATCGCTACGCGCTTCTCATCAAATGTCAACCAGTTTGCATCACGAAGTGAACGAACCATTCTCTCCATGTCTTGCTGCATTTCGGGTAACGCCGTAATATCAAAGTCAATAAATACATCCTCTCCATATCTTGGCACGAGGAATTTATTTAACTCATCACGAAGTTGACAACACATTGGAATAATTGTGTTTGTAATGAGATCACGCATTGCGTTTTGATAGTTGTTGTAGCTTGATGTGTCAACATCGAAAAGCACTGCCGGAAGTCCAAACACCCTGCACCACTGGTGCATTGACATACGAAGTGTGTTTACCAGCTCCATATCAACGCTTGAGAGTCCAAAATTCATGTAATCCCAAGGAGTTTGCAGCACCGCAACCTTTCCTTTGTTATCAACGCCGTTTAAATTCTCATTAACGGCTCTTTTTATGTCATTTGCTTGCTCAATAGTAAAAGATGGCACGATATTACCTAAAGGACGTGGAGTTATCGCTCCTTTTGCCCCTCCATTGCCCGTCATCGTTGCACTTGCATCCGCCGCGTTATTACTCATGCGTAATGTCTTATAAGCGGCACGAAGTGGCGATAAACCTCTTAAATGTGTGCGAGTTGTTACATCAAAATCGGGATTCCAACTCTTCCACATCATTACTTTCTCCTTAGGTAAATCAACTCCTCCTCCAACTTGTAATTTGTAACCTAAAATGTTATATACATCCTTAGGGTCGGGATAAATCTCCAAATATTGCGTTGGTAAAATATTAAGCTCCGAAAAAGTGCCTCCAAAGTTGCCATCGTTGCCATATACACTTCCCTCTCCACTTAAATAGCGATAACCGAACAAATTCTCAAAGAATTGGTCTTGAGATTGATAATTATTTGGCTTCTCCAAAAGTCTAGCAAGTGGAGTACCCATTATGATGTTCTCACTATATGCGTTTTTACGCGCAATTAATGCTTGCTCGTATGCGCCACGATTAGCAACACCTTTTGATAGTTGCTTGTATCGCATCAAATTTGTACGAGCCTTTTCGCCTGGGTTCAATTGATAAACATACCAAGGAATACTCGCACTCTTACGAGCTAGAAAGCTAACGATAGAATAAACATCGGCATTGCCTAAGTATCCTTCGTTAACATAGCTAAGTCCCGTATAATTTTGAATCGCACTTGTATTGGTGCCTACCATTTGCACTACATTGGTAGGGTAAGGATTGATACCTTTTTTCTTAAAAACATCAAATAATCCCATGTTGTTATATTGCTCCCCAAGTAACACTTGGGATTGTTAATTTAGAAAATATTGCATATCTCATAGCATCACTTATGTGGTCATTGAACTTAACTGGTTGATCAAGTTTATTACCATTCCTATCCGTTTTCCAACGGTAATTTTTTACCTCTTTAAGTAAATTTACGGAATCTTGATGAATGTATAGTGGAGTGGCCTTAACGGAACGTATTCCC
>Ga0209358_10001998_pt1 | contig 15771 bp, 17 predicted proteins | sample LauGreFa1BDMLBSN_2_FD_187574 | JGI IMG/M metagenome (GOLD analysis project Ga0209358, IMG submission 187574) | Freshwater lake microbial communities from Lake Michigan, USA - Fa13.BD.MLB.SN (SPAdes) (version 2) | ecosystem: Environmental > Aquatic > Freshwater > Lake | place: Lake Michigan, USA... | reverse complement strand
TGCCAGCACCAGCACAATAAGAAGTGGAAGATAACTTTTCACAAGAGTATTCTCACACAATGGCCAAGGTGTTGCTACTTACTAATTCGCAAGGAGCGAGTGCAGAAGTTCTTCCTGCGCTCGGCCTTTTGCAGCACACCTGCAAAGTCGCACCTCTTGAAGCATCAGTTCTTGTCGACACTCCTGTCATGGATATTGTCTTTGTTGATGCTCGTCGTGATCTACCAACAGCTAAATCTCTCACACGTTTACTTTCCACCACAGGCGTTGGCGCGCCCATCATCGCAATCACCACAGAAGGTGGCCTCTCTGCTTTCACTGCAGATTGGGGAGCAAGCGATGTCATTCTCGATACAGCAGGTCCTGCAGAAGTAGATGCACGCATTCGCATCGCAGTCGGTGCACACACAGCAGCCCTGGAAGCACTTGACCCAACCTCTTCTGAAATCCGCCAAGGCGATGTTGTCATTGACGAAAACACCTACACCGCCAAAATAAAGGGAACTTCCCTTGATCTCACCTTTAAAGAGTTTGAACTTCTCAAATACCTTGCCCAGCACCCAGGCCGCGTCTTCACGCGAGCACAGCTTCTGCAAGAGATCTGGGGCTATGACTACTTTGGTGGTACTCGCACAGTAGATGTTCACATCCGCCGCCTTCGCTCAAAGCTCGGCCCTGAATTTGAATCCATCATCGGCACAGTCCGCAATGTCGGTTACCGTTTCACCGTTCAAAACGGTGGCAAGGAAACTCCAGTTTCTGAACTCGTTTAACCATGCGCCACATCCTTAAGCTCTACCGCTCACTTGAAGCGCCCATCCCACATATTCCCCACAATTATCAATTCATCACCTTCGACCCGGAAATCCATGCCGATGCCTGGCTAGAACTCAACAACTTCATCTTTGCTAAACACCCTGACCAAGGCAATTGGGTAATGAAGGATCTAGAAAACAGAATGCAAGAGCCTTGGTTTGACCCACAAGGATTCTTCTTATGCGTTCACAACGGCAAGATTGCAGGCTTCTGTTGGACCAAGATCCATCGTGACTTCGTAAACCAAGACCCCATCGGCGAGCTCTATGTCATCGGCGTTGACCCAAGCGAATCAGGCAAAGGAATCGGCAAAGCTGTCAGCACAGAGGGCCTCATCTACCTCAAAGAAAAGGGCATTAAGCAAGCGATGCTCTACGTTGATGCAGACAACGAATCAGGGAAAGGTCTATATCAATCTCTTGGCTTTTACTAGAATATGTTTACAGATAATTCAATTTGAGAGATGAGCTTATGCTGCTATGCCAAAAGTGATGATTCTAATATCAGCCAGTTCAGGAATACCATTTGAGAAAATTCGAGTGCGGGGTCAAGAGTCCACGTGGATAAAATCAATACCGAGTTTCCCGACAGTGGATTATCGATATCTGACCAGCAATGAAGATTTGAAATCAACATTCCTTACAAGAGAATCAACATATACTCGAATTGATACAACCATATCTCCGTCTAAATTCAACAAGTTAGTTAGAGAAACTGATACCGAATTGGAATTCGAATCGTCTGGTGGGTGGGAATCAATTTTATCTAATTCTATCTCTGGTATGAATTGGGCATTATCCAATTATGAGTTTGACTTTCTAATCCGAACCAACGTCAGCAGTTATTGGGATATCGGGTTTACTCTTGAGCTCCTCAAGAAATTACCTGCATCGAGACTCTACGCAGGTCAAAGAGTATTTGCTCTGGGTGGGGAGCTAATTGAAGGAAGCGGAATTATGTTTTCGCGAGATGTCGTTGAGAAAATCTGTGAAGGTAGGGAACAGATAGATGCCAACACTATGGATGATGTGGCGTTTGGCAGATTTCTAGCTCAAAAGGATATTCCACTTATGCACATTCCTAGATTATGGGTGCGAACACTCTTTGATGTTTATAACCCTAACCTGGAGACGATTAAACCTCATACAATAAGATGCAAATTTGAGCGAAGTTTTCTTGGAATCAGTTTTAGAAGAGATGTGACGCTCATGAAAACTCTGTATCACCGACTGAATCAAATTTCCCGTTAAACTAATATCTAACATTTAGACCGTGAACCATTGCTAACATACACTTTTGAAGGAATCAAACAAGTAACCTCAGTTTTTTTTGACTTTCGACCAATTAAACTAAATAGCCAATCCACAGAGCAGTTTCGATAAGTAGGTCGACAGACAACAAAGTTATAAATCCTAGCTCCCATTTCGCGGTTGATAAAATAAAATGCAGTCCCATTTACAAAAAAATCTATCTCTTTCCAAACCTTTGAGCCTGAATAGTTCTTCTCCTTTCCTCCGAAATGATCACTAACTTTAGAAAAGGAACTGTTATTGGAAACATTTATAAAAAGAGCGCCATTGTGTGCCTCCGCAATGTCAAAAACCTCATCCAAGAAAGTAGTTGGTGACTCATTTAAGACAATGTCATTTTCGCAAACCAACAGATACTTGGATTGAGAATTTAGAAATCTGCCAATCGTACTTAAATGTTTGTCGGTGATATACTGATTGAGAACAAAATGCTTTAAGTGTTTTTTTTCAAACTCTTTTTTGCTTAGAACAGTCAGGTCTTTAGCCAGCCTTAGGACAACCTTCAGAAAAACCTGAATTTTGGTCAAATTTTTCAAATTCAAAGTAGAAATTTCTGACTGAAATTTAGTGTGATAGTAAGTTAATTGGAATAACTTTAGAAAAGACAATTTGGGTGGGATTAAATCCTGCCAACTCGAATCGCTTCTTTCACATTCATATCCAAGTTTTGAAATACTTGAACTTAGAATGTTTAGGGCAAGGGAGAAATCATCTGCTAGCTCGAAGCCGGGGTAACTTACTGAACCAAGCATGACTCTAGTTCGCATTAGAATAGACTTTCTAGAGTCAATTTGGGAGAACTGGAATTTCTTGCATAAAGGGGATTGCCAACTTCTTTGATTTCTGCGCAACTTCCAGATTACTCACTCTCCACACCTCCTGCTCATTAGAAAACTTTTTGCTAAGTCTACCAACGAGCACATTATATCGACCTTAGTCATACCAAAGAAGTACTTCAATTACCGGCTTTACCCTGCAAATCTGTCTCAATCCCGTATTATTCAACCACATGTGTTTAAAGGGTGTGGAATGAAGAAAGTTCTTATCACGGGCGTAGCAGGATTTATGGGTTCTCATTTGGCAGATGCCTTCTTGCTTCGCGGCTACCGGGTTGTGGGAGTTGACAATTTAATTGGAGGATATTTACAGAATGTTCCTCATGAGGTTGACTTTCACGAGGTAGATCTTGATGATTTAGACCTAATCCAGGAGCTGTTCATAGATGTTGACCTGGTTGTGCATGCGGCTTGTACGGCTTATGAAGGATTATCTGTTTTTTCACCATCTCTCGTCGTCCGAAATACCATGCAAATTACTGCAAATGTCATGAGCGCCTGCATACGTGCCTCAGTCCCAAAAATTGTTTACCTTTCTTCGATGGCGCGTTACGGCACCCAGGAAATCGTTCCATTTTCTGAAGATATGACCCCAAACCCTCAAGACCCTTATGGAATAGCAAAGTACAGTTCAGAATTGCTCATAAAGAACATAGCTGAGACACATGGCATGAAATATACAATTCTAGTTCCACATAACATTATTGGACCTAGGCAGAAATTTGATGATCCTTTTCGAAATGTGGCTTCTATAATGATAAATCGAATCCTGCAGGGTAAATCACCTATAATCTATGGTGACGGGTCGCAAATGCGCTGTTTTTCATTTATGGATGACGTAACAAATCCACTAATGCTGGCTTGTGAATCAAATATCGCTGACGGTATGACAATCAACGTTGGCCCCGATGAAGAATATTTGAGTATCAATGAGCTTTCAAGCCTTATTGCGAGACTAATGAGGTCAGATCTCAAGCCCATCTACATGCCAGGCAGACCTCAAGAAGTCAAGAATGCAAACTGTAGCGCTGAGCTAGCGAGAAAAATTTTGAACTATAAAACTTCTACATCACTCGAATCTGGTCTGCTTTCACTTATTGACTACATAAGGGAAAATGGTCCTCGTGAATTCGTCTACCACTTACCTATTGAATTCACTACAGCACAAACACCCAGAACGTGGACTGAGAAGCTAATTTGAGCAACTCATCAATTCTCGACACATAATTCTAAAGGCAGCAGTGTGTCCATCAACATCTTCAGCTGTCGTATCCGGACACATCAAGGCCATGTTGTGGAACGGCGTGATCAAATATCCATCATTAAGCAGACGTAAATGAATGTACTGCTCGAGTTCAAAGTCTCCTGAATCTGCTGCCTCTTTACCTGTTATCGGTGCCCTGCCTTTGAAAATGTACTCACCTCTTGCACCTAAGCGGTTGCAATGCCAATCCAAGCCAAACTCTTTAATTGCATCATCTATGCCATCACACCAGCGGTTGCCCAGCTCAATCATCTTGGAAAAGTTCGCTTCGGTTAGAACCTCAGTCAGCGTTGCCTTCATCGCAGCAAGTGAGAGCGCATTACCCGCCAAAGTTCCGCCAATTCCACCTAAATCAATGATCGATAGCTCAACTAACTTCTTGATTTGATCTGCAATCTCCTGGGTCATGCCAAAAGTTCCAGTTGGAATTCCACCCGCGAGCGCCTTTCCAATGGTCAGAAAGTCTGGCTTAAGACCTAGCGCCTTTGTCATTCCACCGGGACCCACAGAGATTGTGTGAGTCTCATCAATAATCAGGTAAGCGCCGTACTTCTTTGCCAACTCTTGCACGCCAACCAAATAACCGTCGAGTGGCAGCACGATTCCTATATTGGTCATTGCAGGTTCCATCAAAATTGCCGCAACATCGCCGTGAGCGAGTGCTTTCTCCATCGCAGCTAAATCATTAAATTCAACAACGCGAGTAGTGACCTTGAGATCTACTGGCGCACCAATATTTCCCTCACGCTTCACGGTATTTCCAGCCCCGTCAAGAGTTGCAAAGGTTTCATCCACTGATCCGTGGTAACAGCGATCAATCACAATAATCTTGCTGCGCCCGGTAATCATTCTTGAATAGCGAATAACATGGCGGTTGGCATCAGTTGCTGAAACTGTAAATTGCCACAACGGCAGTCCGAAGCGATCACGCAAGAGCCCCGAGACAATCGCGGCATCTTCGGTTGGAAGCATTGCTGTAATGCCTTTACCTACTTGCTCGCGAACAGCAGCAACCGTGGCATCAGGTGAATGCCCCGTCATCGACCCGGTATCGCCTAAGCAGAAATCAACATAGGTATGCCCATCGATATCGGTGAAACGAGCACCCTTTGCCTCTTTCACAAAGACTGGGTGAGCACCTGGCCACTTGGCCATCCATGACATCGGAACACCTTCGTGCATCACCTTCTTGGAATCTTCAAAGGCTGCAGCAGACTTCTTATGGGTATCAAGAAAGCGCTGCTCTTCCTTTCCGCGAAGTTCTTTGAGGTGCTGGCGATTAATTATGGTGCTCATGCGGATGAGTCTATTTAGTCAGTTGAGAAAACAAAGAGGGCTTCGATGTAGTTCTCGCCACTAATGCCTAAATTGGCAGCATCCGGGGGAGCTGTCTGTGGCTCAATACATACCCCATCAGGATCTTCTGTATAGACAACCCACCAAGGAGCATCAGATTCAATATCGATACGTGCAACACCTTCCCAAACAACCGCAGGAGTGCCTCGTAACTGAGTGAAGGCATCATCCCAAGGGGGCGCAGGAGGTGTTATCAATTCACCTGTTGGCAACCCTTCTGAATTTCGCTTCAACATTTTCTCTGCCGCAAATTCAATCTCTGCGCTACCGCCACTATCTAAATCACGAGCAAACCATGGATGCATCCCCATCCAGACCGGAATATCGCAACCATTGTCGTCATATTCCAAAGACCATCTAATGGCATCATCCAACACTTCAATTGTCTGTTCAACAGTGGCGCCCATATATGGCTTGGGTAGGTGCAATAAAGATCTACCTGGACCAATTTCTTGCCATGAAGATGTAAATCCAAATCCATGTATTGCATGTGGTGGATCAATATTCGTCGGCAGTTGATGTTCAACACCTGACTCAGATGTAATCAACCCATCTTTAACTCGACCAGCCCACGGCGCCATTGGATACCAACCATTGGTTAGCACGCCACCTCTGAAGGGCACAGTAAATTCCATTTCACGCCATTTAATTGATGTGATGCGCCCACCACCATCGAGATCAATAGCTACTTGAAATTCAGCATCATCAATAAACTGCATTACACACCCTTTAACTCATGCTTATATGGCGGCTGCGCACCCTTGCGAGAACAGGTAATTCCAGATGCAACAGCAGCTCGATTAAGAACTGCCTTCAAAGTATCTCCAGTTAGATTTAAGATCCCCTTTTCAATCATCGCTTCCACAACAATCGCACCCACCGTGTCGCCTGCACCCACTGTGTCAGCCACATCAACCCTTACACCGGGCACTTCAACAGAGCCATCTGCTGTAAAGCCCACGAGGCCGTCTGCGCCACGAGTAACGACAATGAGCGCTGCTCCATCACTAATCCATCGATTAGCAACATCTGGATATTGCTGGTCTGGATACAACCAAGCCAGATCGTCATCACTAACCTTCACAACAGATGAGATAGCTACCCATCGTTCCACTGCAGCTAAATACTCATCTCTACTATTCATCACTACTGATCGAACATTGGGATCAAAGACAATAGGTGCAAACTCAGCCACGTGCATCGCCCAGTTATACAAAACATCAGCACCAGGCTGAATAACAGTTACTAGAGTGCCAATATGAAGCACGCTCGGTTTGTATCTAGATGGGTCTGGCAACCATGAAGTAGAAAAATCAAAGGTTGCTGTGCCATCAATTTCAAATTCATACGATGCCCCACCGTTTTCATTAAGCGAGACAATCGCCAAACATGTGGGTTTATCACTTTTCAAAGCTAAATCTAGCTTCACTTCATCATCCAATAACTCTTGGCGCGACATCTTCCCATACTTATCACTGGAGATTCCATCAATAAAGTAAACCTCATGACCCAAACGCGCCAACGCCTTAGCTGTATTTGCAGGACCTCCACCAACGTGAGGTACACGTTCACCACTGCCATCTGGAATCAAATCAATCAGTACTTCACCACAGACCCAGATGCTCACAGCTGTTCACCTTTGCGTGCAAGATATTCAGTAATGATTTCGACGCCCAACATATGATCTGCAACTTGTTCTAGGCCGCTGACAATCAAGACTCCAGTTAAGCCGAGCCCAACAACGTTTAACGCCAATCCACCACCATGGATGGCATATAGCTCATCTTCCACGCCTTTTGATTTATGCCAATCAATTCCTTGCTCTTCAGCAAGCACTCTCTCATGCAAAGTAGATCTACCCGTTAAACTCACAGCTCGTGCCTTGCGACCAATCCACCAATCATTTTCTGGTGTTGATCCAGGCAAAGATGCATGAAAGACAATCCAATCTTTCATCCGTACTTCAACTGCAATCGGTAATTTTCGTTTTAGCCCAATCGCCTGAGCAATCAAACCAATCTCGAGCGCTTCTGCCTGAGTAAGGGATGAGAGTTCAAGCGCCTTGGCCTCGCGCTCTAAATCAGCGCTACTGAGTCCACCCGTCGTTGCCACGCGCCTATCTTGCCGTACTCAATACCTCTTGTTGGGTGCATAGGACCAGGCAAGTCTCATCATCTCGTCCGATGACCCAGAATTTGTATTTGGCCAAGCCTGGCCGCCCCATCCACCGCTGTGCATCGTGCTCATCGACCATCAAAGCCTTCGCCAGCACACTAACTCGCAGTTACCTGAGAACCGCCTTTATTCAACCCGTGCCAGTCCTTAATTGCAAAACCTGAAAGGTAGACTTCTCTTTGTGGCAAGCGCTCCAAGTGAATTGTCTACCCACCCAAGCAGAACAAATTTTAGGACATACCAATTAATGTTAATTGATCCTATTGCTGAAGGTTTGTAACCACAATGCGAGTTGTTTTTCTAATCGTATCTAGCTCTGATCAACCTTATGCTCGCATTCAGCATCAAGGACAGGAGAATACCTGGATAAAAGACACTTCAATTTATGAAAATGTAGACTACAGATATCTGATAAGTAATGGTAGCAAACCATTGCGCAATGCTGAACTAAGTGAATTGCATAAATATTCAAACTCATCTGTGATTACGCCGGCTAGAAGAAACTCTATTTCTTCTAATCATTCAAATACTCTAGTAATCAATTCCTCGCGTGGTTGGGAATCAATACTGAGTAATACTCTTACTGGATTTAAGTGGGCTCTTGAACTTGAAGAGAAATTTGATTTTATAATTCGGACAAACATAAGTAGTTATTGGAATGTTCAAAATACCCTAGAACTTTTAGGTGCCCTTCCTAAAACTAAGCTTTATGCAGGTCATGAATTGAATGTTTTGGACACTAGATTTGTAGCAGGAGACGGAATAATTCTCTCAAGAGATCTCGTGGAGCTGATCAGTTCTCGGGTTTCAGAGATTGATTCTGGTGTTATAGATGATGTCGCCATCGGAAGATTTCTGAGAAATTTTAAGATAAATCCAAGACATATACCAAGACCAATCGTGCAAACACTTTTTGACTGTCATAACCTCGATATCTATAGGAACAAAACTCATCAGGTACGGTGCAAAGTTGAACGCACACTACTTGGCAAAAGCTATAGATTAGATGTTGGTTTAATGAAGTCCCTGCATAGAAATTTCAAAAAACACACGAATTTAAGCTAGAGAGACGAATTTTGATTCCTGTCTTTCACTAAGTTTTGTGTTACCTGACCACTTTCTTTAATTTCAAAATTCACATAGTATTTTGACATGGAAAATACCCCCCCCCCAATTCTTTGAGTCCCTCTGGGTATCTTGAGCGTCACTTTAACTTGACTACTGAAATTATCGAGAAATCCGGTCTGGTCACGCTAGGTCCGTTAACCTCAGCTAGTTTTCTTCAAGATCCGAGGTCACTTCTGTTTCGTGCCTCTCGATATAAGTTTGTTGCAAGTACTTTAGGTAAAGATGAGGCAGTTTTAGAAATTGGTTGTGGCGACGCTTCTATGAGCCCATTGGTATACCAATCTTCAAAGTCCCTGACTTGCGTAGATCTAGATCCACTTATGATTACCCATGCTGTTGCAAACGTAGGCAAACATTTCCCAATAGCTTTTGAAACGCTAGATATTTCAAGTGATAAACTTGGAACGAGATTTGACACCATATTCTGTCTAGATGTTCTTGAGCACATCCCCTTAGATTATGAAAATGAGTTTATCCGAGGGGTTTGTCGCCATCTAAAACCCAGTGGGAAATTCATTGTTGGGACTCCTTCCTTAGCCTCTCAAATGTTCACCTCAGAGTCAAATAAACTTGGTCACGTGAACTGCAAGTCTCCGGAAACCTTAATTAATTCTTTAGATGAACACTTCGAAACCATCTTAACTTTTGGCATGAATGATGAGGTATTACATACTGGGTTCGGTCCTTTTCGAAATTATCTCTTTGCAGTCTGCTCTAATCCTAGATCTGTATCGTGATCCGGCTGATTTGTTTGAAAAAGGTACTCATACATTGTTGCTGGGAAAATGGCATTACCCGTCGATAAAACTTCCCAATCGGGACTAAACCCGTAACTCTCTAGGTTGGAGGCGTCGACTCGCTCTCTATCCACGGGAATGTATGCATTTTCCCAGATTTTGACATACAAAAATTTTGAAACTCTCGAGGCAAGGTTCGCATATCTTTTTCGTGTGGGAAAATTCATTTCATGGAGGCAGTCGATTGCAAGCATGGTGTCAAAGTAGTTAGTTGGAAGGTACTCGACTAATGAAGGAGGAATGAAAAGAATATTGTAATTATCGCTACTCAATATAGTTTCAAGTTCATTCTGGGAATTGCATTGAGAAACACTTGCTCTTGGGTATGCCTTCTGAATTCTCATTCTAGCTAGGTAAGAAGCTGGCGGGATATCAACCACAACATATCGCGCATTTGGGAAAAGACCCATAATTAAGTCCATAGTTCTACCCGATCCTGCTCCAATTTCAAGAACTCGTGGATTCTCCAACTTTGCTAAGGTACTTGAAAAGGAATCAAACTCGATGAGTGTGTTGAGTAAGTCTTGAGTTACAGGTTTGTCGTTAATTTCCAAATATGGAGAGTTCCCATCAAGAAAACTTGAGTGGGTCCCCGTCTCGAGAATGGCTCGAAGTTTAGGTTGTGAAATAACATATTGGTGGAGCAGCTCAAGTATCATGTTGTGCTGAACAGATTCGTGAAAATTCATACCCTTTTGAACTTTGTAAATCGACAAATTGGATTGATTGTTCTCTAATAACTTATGAAGCATCGATTCATCGGCGTACTTCCAGGTAAAGTAATTTGTGGCAACTGAGGATCCATAATTTTCAATCCCGACTTGAGAAATCATTTGAAGGTGCGCGTGCATCAGGTGTTTCCAATATCTCGAGGTCGAGTCAAAATCCACCGATAATAGGTAGTTCTGCATGTCTTTAACCAGATTGGTTGGAAGCTGATCTTCAAGTTGCTTGAGTTTTTTTAGATTCATAGGTGAATGTGAAAAACGGAATCTAATTCTGAGTACTCCTTTGTGAATCAATGGAGGAGTCCAAAGTTTCAAAAATTTGACCATACGTGCACGCATACTCATTCCCTACCATTACATTTGAGTTCGTTAAGGCTAGCATGCTCACATGACAGAGTTCCAAAGTCGGTTTGTCTTGGGGGGTAGTTCCCTCTCAAAGCTTGATCACCCAATGCTTGATCAATTCTTACTCAGAGCATTTGACTTGGGAATCTGCGAAATAGATAGCGCTCCAACTTATGGGAGGCTTGAAAAAAAGCTTGGTCAGATTATTGGGGATGATCCTCGCTGGATTGTGAATACCAAGATTGGAAGCCATGACCATCTAAAGTTTCCAATTGAGGGGATATCCAGTCAATTAGAGAACACACTAACGCTCCTAAAAAGAAATCATGTCGGTACGGTATTTGTACATTCCGTACCAATGATTGAATTTACGAAGTCAATCGAAGATTCCATAGTTAAGTTGAAAGCAGATGGGCTGTCAAAACATTTAGGTTACTCGTCAAATTCGGATGTCAACGATTTATTTCGAGCAATTCAGTTGAAGATTTTTGAAAGATACCAGGTAACTTGCAGTGTTTTGGACCAGTCTAATTTGAAGGTAGTAGTGCACTTGTTGAACGAACAGTTTTACTTTAAGAGAGTTTTAGGAAGCGGAGTTCTCAAGACAAGTTTAGTAGATGATGCCAAACTTCAGGCAAAATTGCTATTCGGCCTCAATAATAGGTTTTCTACCAATGATTATCACTATAGATTTACTCAACTTTTTGGATTTTATCGTTCTAGGAAGAAAATTGCAGGAGAATTTCTCCGCTTTGCCTTCAACTTAGGAGAGACACCTCGTCTGATTGTTGGGGTTTCAGATATTAATCATTTGAGTAGATTAGTCGAATTTGAGAAATCATTTCACTCGCTCAGGTCTGAGGACATGATTTCCTTGCAGAATAGATTCAGGAACTTGGAGTCGATTCATAAATGGACTCCGTTCCGCTAGCTAGGTAGCGAGTTTCAATGTGATTAGTTCTTAAAAACTTGTTTGCTCTTCTCCTTATTGGTGAGCTATTCGATACACTTCTCCAATGATTGCATTCATAACAGGGGGCGCTGGTTTTATTGGCTCTCATCTTGCCGACTCATTATGTGCGCGAGGAGATAGGGTCACAATTCTCGACAATATGAGCACAGGCTCTGCCAAGAACATCGCCCACCTACAAGGAAAAATTGAAGTCCACGAGGGCGATATTCGCGATAAAGCGCTGGTTGAGAAGTTAATTGAACAATCTGACATCGTCTTTCATATGGCTGCAGCCCTTGGCGTTAAGAACATCATGGAGCACACACTTGAATCCATTGATCGTAATTTCAGTGGCTCAGAGATCGTTTTGCGCGCTGCAACTAAATTCAATAAAAGAATAATCATCGCTTCAACATCTGAAATTTATGGCAAAAACACAAACCAGCCCCTTCATGAAGAATCTGACCGAGTGGTTGGGGCGCCACAAAAGATCCGTTGGACTTATTCAGATGCAAAGGCGCTTGAAGAGGCCGTTGCACACACTCTCCACAGAACCCATGGCCTTAAGGTGACCACGGTACGTTTCTTCAACACCGTCGGCCCACGCCAAACTGGCCAATATGGAATGGTTCTTCCTCGATTCATAAAATCAGCGCTCAAGAATGAAGAAATCACCATCTATGATGATGGATCTCAATCTCGAGTATTCTGTCATGTTGAAGATGCTGTCAGAGCTGTAATCAACCTCAGTGAAACTGATTCAACTATTGGCGATTACTTCAATGTTGGTGGAGTTGGCGAGATCACCATCAGAGAGCTTGCTAACACAATCCTTGAGCGAACCTCCTCTTCATCCAAAATAAAGCACATACCGTATTCAGATGCTTATCCAGTAGGATTTGAAGACATGCAACGACGTGTACCCGATATCTCCAAAATCAAGCAGGCTATTGAATGGGAACCTAAGCACTCTTTACAATCAATTATCGATAGTGTGGCGACAAGTATAAAACTCGAACTGCCTATAATCCTCTAGCACTCTTTACTTTTCCAGTTGTATCAAAGACGTAAGGTGCACTCGCCAGAATCTTCTTCTCGTCTACAGAATCGTGTTTCGTCACAACTACTGCGATATCTGCTCCCTCGAGCGGGGCTGAACTCTCGCCCTTCCAGTTACCCACAACATCGTCGTGCCAAGAAACCACGGCGCCATGTTTGCGTAAACATTCGATTACCAATTCAGCTGCCGTCTCTCGCACATCGGCAACATTTGGTTTATATGCCACTCCAACAACTAAAACGCTCTTGCCTTGCAGGTTGCCACCATGGTCTGCGGCCACACGTTTAACTATGTATTCTGGCATTTCTAGATTCACTTCATTTGCACGTCGGATAAATGTCGCTGGCGCTCCATGCTCTTCGGCAATAACAGCCAAGTAGGTAGGGTCGACAGGAATGCAGTGTCCACCTACTCCAGCGCTTGGGGTGAATTTCATAAATCCGTACGGCTTCGTGTTTGCCGCATCCAAAGTTTCATAAACATTAATCCCCAGGGAGTGAGCAATCTGAGCAAATTCATTTACGAGGGCGATGTTGACTTGGCGGAAGGTATTCTCAAATAGCTTTGCAGCCTCAGCTACTTCGGGAGAAGAAACCTCGATTAGGTTGTCACAAAATTTAGAGTAGAAATCTTTAGTCTTTTTCGAAGCTTCTAAAGTTAAACCAGCATAAAGGCGGGGAGTATTTTTCTGGTTGTAGTCGCTACGACCTGGGTCAACACGTTCTGGAGAAATGGCGTAGAGGTGCTCAACTCTCTCCTGGGAGTATTTCTCAATCGTTGGCTTTATGAAATTTCGAAGTGTTCCTGGAAATGAAGTTGATTCGTTAACTACGAGGACTGGCTTCTTAACATTTTCGCCAATTGTCTTGCATGCGGCTTCAATGTAGGAAAGATCGGGCTGGCGTTTCCCGGTTAGCGGAGTAGGGACTGCAATCACAAGTATATCTGCCCAAGATAAATCACTACCCCGCGTGGTTGCTTCGTAGCGCCCCGCATTAATCCAATTCTGCAAATCTGAATTTTCGATTCCTTCAATGTGTGAAATTCCAGAATTCAGTTGATTAACAATTTTTTGATTACTGTCAAATCCCACTACTTCAAAGAATTCTCCCGCAAACACCGAGATGGTCAGCCCGACGTAGCCCTGCCCAATAATTCCAACTTTCATTTACTGAGAAATAATTTCAGGGTTAAGGGGATCTAATCGCTTCATATTTTGCAAAGCCTGAGCCTTCTCAATATCCGTGGATCCTGAAATGAGATAAAGAATTTTCCAGGCTTCAAATGAATCTGGATTAAACTTAATTGCATCCAAAGCGTACTGCCGAGCTTTTTCACTCAAGCCACTTTTCTCAAGTACTTCTATAGATTTTCCATATTTGTAGGAATTTTGAGGATTCATATAGGTAGGTCGAAGTGAATCTTCGAATTTAACCAAGTCGCGAGAAGTTTGGGCACTGCTCCATTTCATATCTGCATTGAGGGCTGGCCACGCAATAAAGGCGCCGATGAGAACTCCTACGCAACCAAGAAGCCCTGCAGAGACCACGCCTGTTTCCCTAGTTCTCTTTCTTTGATTTTTCTCTAGGGCTTCATCTTGAGAGGTATTTTTTTTATCAATGTGATCAAACGCAATCAAGGCGCCGCTCAATAGCCAACCCCAAATTGCGAGGCCAAGCTGATTAATACTGATTATTGATTGAAGCTGGTAACACAACCATGCAGCAGAGAGGGAGGCGAAAACAGGGTCAAAATTTCGTCTTCGCCTGATAACTCTGACTATAGAAACAGTTGTCATAGACAAAATAGCCAAATATGAAAGGAATAGAGGCCAGCCACCAAACGCGAAGATATCTAGCGGCACATTATGAGCGGTATTGGTAGTAACATCCACGCCTGGGGAAACAAGTGCTTTGGCTCCCCTTGAGCGCCTGTACCAATCTCCGTACGAGTCGAATCCGACTCCAGTAAATGGGTGCGAACTGCCCATATTCCAGCTAGCTAGCCAATATTGTCCACGCAAGGTGACCGAAGTTTTGTATAGATAACCAGCGAGTGGGCCAACTTGTTGAGTTCCTAAAATTCCGATTGCCGCAACTGACATTCCAGCAACTAAGTAAATGAGCGAGAATACCTTGTTTTTGTAGTAGATAAGGAGGAATCCAAGATACCCAAATCCAAACACAAGTAATATCTGGCCTTGCAATGCGTTTGACATGTAAACCTCATAGATGCCAATTGCAATGGCTGCAATCACTGAAAGTCTAATTCCTTTACTGTTGGTCCCATCTAAAACCAAAGTAAAGAGTGAAACTGAGGACAGGGCAATAAATGCGCCTGAGAAGTTTGGATTTCCAAACGTGCCGAGAATATTTCCATAAGGGTTACTCCAGCCTAAGAAATCACCGAACATTAATACCCAAAGGCAGTAAATAAGATTCACAACCGCAGAGGCGTATAAAGCAAAGTTCAATTTTTTAAAACTTTCCAGTCTTGACAAGGAAGCGGCTCCGATTAAAGTGAAGAGCAAAAAGATGTAAGTTAAAAATCCGTTATTTCTTCCGTAAGCTCCATAAAGAGACTGAGAAAGGGGAGCAGAAGAAGCAACTAAGGCGTTGATTGCAGCCAATAGAAAACCAAGAGCTAAAAGAAATGTGGTTTTCCTAGTTCTCATTAATACTCCAAATTTGTCAAGAGCGAGAATGAGGATAGCTGCGATTGCAACCGCACCTAACGGTACAAATTTGGTTACATTTACTGGGTCGGTCACGGAGCCTGTAATCACAAGAGTCGTGACTGTAAAGCTTCCTACCGCTAAGAAACGAGCAAGTATTTTCTCACTCTCATTTTTCAACATGCCCTAATCCTAACTATAGAAAGTCCGAATCCCGGCTCCCCCGAAGGGGAACCGGGATTCGGTTCTGATCTTTTCAGTTAAAGGGGGCTAATTAAGCCTTTACCTTCTTCTGGATCTTGATGACTAGGTTAGTCAATGAAGTGATCT